>ERZ834433.1164-NODE-1164-length-23354-cov-10.578480_pt1 | contig 23354 bp, 23 predicted proteins | sample MGYA00519948_ERZ834433 | MGnify/ENA primary metagenome ERZ834433 (study PRJEB31850, sample SAMEA3708752) | human gut metagenome | biome: human gut; feature: human-associated habitat; material: faeces | place: China | collected 2014 ...
AAAAGATCAAGTCGTCCTCGCAGACGCTCAAGCAGGAATACCTCGATACATACGAGGGAGGTGAATGACATGATAGGCAAGAGCTATGCAAAGATAGCGATTGTTGGCTTTGTACTTTGTCTTGCAATGGTGCTATGTGCATCATTTGCGAGGTATAGGTCCGAGCAATCGTTCATCGATGGCGCTGAAAATGGGTTTGGCATAGACGGGATGTATGCCAACGATGGCGCGACCAGGACGTCTATGGCGATTCTTGCAGGCGAAGACATGGAATGGCAAATCTGTAATGACGATGGCTCTTGTCTGAGTGGTCGTTTGGCCGCAACGAGCGACCCGAATTCGTTCGATCTTCTCGACAATGATGGAGCGGATTGCGGTTCTGTTCACCTTTCATATGCATCGCGAGACGGGATGGACGGCATCCTCTACGTCTCCCACGAGACTGGCGATTTCAAGATGCGCAGGACTAACCGGGTGCCGGCTTTTATCGAGGAGTGAGAGTTCCCGGCGGCCTGCCGATCAGACCGCCGGGGTATTGAACCCCGCATTCATCCGTACACACACGGATGAATGCGGGAAGTGTCCGGATGAAGTTGATAATCAAGGAAACAAAGCCGTTCTGCCTGGGACGGCATTGGCTTGGACTTTAACTACAACATCGCAATCGACACTTATCAGCTCGCGCAACGCGCATGGCCAAATCTCGGACGCTGGTGCATGGAGGACCTTCGAGATTTACTGGACATCCAAAACGACGACGCACACCGCGTGCTCGCCGACTGCGAAGACGAGATGGCTGTCTACAATGCGATCAGAAACGGCGTGAAGTCCGGAGAGCTTTCTGTGGAACCGCCGCACCGTCGCGCGAGCCGACCGGGCAACCCGGGCAATCTGGTCCCGACTCTCCCGGTCGTATTCCTACGATATCGCCCCTAAATCACCAACGTGTCAGATAAAGAATGATGCAATGATTATGATCAAGCATACGGCGGATGCGACGACTGCGCCTTTTTTCCTCTCCTTTAGTCCGACGAATAGGGTTGCCGTAAAGTAAAGGGCGGAAAGGCAGTCTATGGCAAGCAAAACGAGTTCCTTGGGCGGTTTCAGCAAAAGGTCGCTAGCAAAGAGTAATGCAAGCAGGGCAAAGCCGATTGTGGTCAAGTATCTCGATTGATTTTGCGACAGCATGGCAACCTCCTTTTAGAACATGCAAGTGAAAAGTCGGCACGATGTCATTGCGGTTGCAAACAAGCCGCCGCCAGGACCGGTTGTCACGAGACCGGCGATAACTTCAGCGGTGCCAGCAAGGTAGGGATCGCGCAGGCAAGACTCCTCCTTCACGTTCAGCTTGACCTTGTGAGGGACGGTGCGGTTATTTGCAAATCCGTGAGAATCGCACCACGCCTTGGAATATGAATCCGTGCAGCGTCCGCGCTCAAAAAGGGATATATCGTAATTTTCGTCGTAGTTGTCTCCGACGTAGATTTCGCTGCTCTCGGCGGGAGACCCCTCGTCGGCATAGGCTGCCGCAACGGGCACAAATGGTGTCATGACAAGGGAGAGGCAAAGAGCTGCTGAGACGATGGAGAGCAGGCATTTCTTCATGGCTGGCTCCTTAATCTGGCCTTTGATAGTTACTTGATGTCGCCTCCTTCCGCTTTATATCCGTTGTATTTGGCGTATTTCTTTAATAAGGCAAGAGGTTCTTCCTCTCCTTCGGATAAGCCGATGATGTTTCCTTGATCATCCAGTATGAATATGGACGGAATATGCTCAAGTTCATATTGGTCATACACGGTCTTATCTTAATCTATGTATATGGGAAAGTCTCCTTCATGGACCGAGGCTTCTTCAATTGTGCTGTCCTCGGAAACAGTGAAAAGGTTCTTCCTTAAGGCTGCGAAATTATCAAGTTGTTGCATATCTTCTATGAGAGATTCGCAGTGCTGACACCACGATGCCCAGAACATCAAGATATTTTCCTCATTAGGTTTTAGCTTGTTAAAATAATTCACGTTTCGGCCGAGGCTGAAATTTTGGCCCATTTTAATGGACAAAGATGAGGGATAAGCATCGTGTTCCGGTTTGATATTGACGGCGATCAAGGCGGCGAAACACGTCAGAGCCGCCAAAGTCAGTAAGGCGATAACGCATTTTCTCGGTTTCCAGCTCATGACAGATCCCTCTCTCATGGTGAAACGCATACGTTTTGAAACGGGATACCGCTTCGATTCGTTCCGGACGCGGATGTGGACGTAACTGGTCTCGGTGCCAAGTGCGATTTCAGTGCTGTATATGACTTAACGGGAATGTCCGAGCAGTGTCGGAGTCTCCATCTGGATTGTTCCGACTGGAACATCAGCCCGAATACACTGCATAGCGACTCCAACAAGAACGTCCCCGGCGTAATCCTTTCCAAGGCCCGCGACGGCTATCTTCTTCCTCCTTTTCGAGAGGTTCGCAATCTTCATGCCGGCCTCTCTTGCCTTCTCGCCCGAATCCCCGTAGCCCTGCTCGGCCAGCCTCTCGAGGCTCTCCTTGGCGGCTTCAGCTTCCTTCCTGTTGCCCTTCTCGAGTATCGCGACGCTCGTCTTGTAGACCCTGTCCCTTCTGGATTCATCCAGGAACGCGGCATCTTCCAGATCCGCCATTTTCTCGCGCACGGCGCCGCAGTTCCAGCAGGTACCGCGCTTGAGGTTCACCGCACCGCAGCCGCACTGCCACCACCCGTCGTGTTCGGAATGGACGCCCGCGCATTTGAAGGTATCGGCCCCCATCTCGGAGAGCAGGACATCGCGTTCCGACTCCTCGACCCCGTTGAGTGCGAGTGGCGCGGGGCTATCGATGTCGATCGGGTCGCCGAAGGAGGTCTCGCCGTCCGCTCGGGTCACAACGGCACGCGAGCCGGTGATAACAGACAGCTTGATTCTCACCGCCTTGGGCCTGAGCACCTCGCCGGCGGGCAGGTCGGCATCTAGGAGCGAGAAGTCGACGGTCTCCGTCTCCCCTCCCTCGCCCTCGAGCCCGACAGTGAACTCTATGCGGCTGATGGGTTTCGTCGATACGTTGACGATCTTTGTTTGGAGGAAGCAGGCTCCCGTCTCGGTGTCTCTGGAGACTTGGATGGCTAACATCCTGACAGGGCAAAGCTCCTGCCAGGAGGGGTTGGCGTCGCGGTAGGCTATCTTGTATTTCGACATTACTATACCTCGGGCAGGGCGTCTTCGTCCCTTTGTGCGCTGGGCGCCGGTGCCGCTCGGTCGGGCAGAGCGCAGACGATCAGGCCGACCATGAGCGCGGTGCCGAAAAGGCCGATGAACCAGAGGATTCCCGCGCCATTGGTGTAATGCCCCTTGGCCCTGGCAATCTTAACGAGCTCCGCTACGCCGCAGATGTTGGCGGCGATCGCCAAGAGAGGCAGGAAGAAGATTATCAGCTCCAGGCTTCTCATTTTTGGTCCCTTCTTCTCGACCGCCCGCCTCGACACCGGCGGTCCTCCGTAACTTCCGGTAACACCAATTCTGCTGTCCTCACCTGCGAATTTGTTGAGCAACAAATTCGATTGAGTGAGCGGTTGATTGCGCCGCGAAGGCGTTTAGTTAATTACGTTTGCCGCTGCGGCAAGACCGATGCAGAAATCTGAAATAGCCCTACGCTCGGCGATGTATCTACAAACCCTGAGCGAAGGGAGCCGCAAATGCATGCAGCGGCAATTAACCTTCGGGGGGGGGTATCTCCTAGGAGAACCCGCCTCCAAGGCCAATCTATCATCGAGTACGTCCTGATCATCGCCATCATCGGCCTGGTGATCGTGTTCGCGGGACCCGGCGTGGCGGGGGCCATCCGCAACCAGTTCAACCTGGTCGGCAACACGGTGAGCAATGGGACGACCGGCGGGGTCGAGGGCGGCGCAACCGGCGGCGGCTCTGCGGGAGCCGATTCCGCGACCGTCCAGGCGGCTGTCGCCAAGGACGCGAAGGACTGGACGCTCGACGAGCAGGAGGCCGTGGCCAAGGACATCGCCGCCAAGGGCGAGGCGTCGCCGGCGTACGCAAAGGCGAAGGCCGCGATGGACGCGGGGACGAAGTTCTCGATGAAGTTGACGAACGGCAAGACGCTCGAGTATCGCATCATCGGTATCAACCACGATGACCTCGCGGACGGCTCCGGTAAGGCTGGGCTCACGTTCGAGGTAACCAACACTGCCATGGACGAGCAGCGAATGAACGCCACGAGCACCAATGCCGGCGGCTGGGAGAAATCGGAGATCCGCGGCCGCCTCAATTCCGGTGACCTCTGGTCGCTCCTACCGATCGATCTCCAGTCCAAGGCGAAGGCCGTCACGAAGATGACCGATAACAAGGGTGGTGGCAGTGCCAGCGCCCCATCGGCCACGACCGATAAAGTCTTCCTGCTCTCGATGACCGAGATCTACGGAGACCGCCAGACCGACGGTACCCAGTACGAGTACTACAAATCCAAGGGCGTGACGTACTCGAACCATTCAGGGGTGTCGTCGAGCTTTTATCACTGGACGCGCTCCGTGGATCCGAGCGGCTCCGCGTACTTCCGCTGTATCTATAGCAACGGTAACTATAACGACTACGGCGCGACGTACTCGTATTGCATATGCCTCGCCTGGTGTTTTTAACCTGTCTTCTAGCTTGTCTTCTAGTTTGTCTTCTAGTTTGTCTAGTGAAAGGCCCGTGCAATCCTGCGCGGGCCTTTCTTTTGGCGATTACTTGAACAATTTGAGGTTCATGGTACAAAGGTAGTCGGTTCGAGGAAAAAGGGGTCGTACTGCGCCTCTCAGAGCGCCTGCCGCACTTCACCTCTATTACCTCTGCGGCGCCCTCGTATAGGGCCCATCCCGCTTGCCGTTTCGTTGCAACCGCTCACTTGTCCACCGGTCAAGTGAACTACTGGAATAAATACAGCGACACGCTTGTCCGTTACAGTCGCTATATCTGTGTAAATCGCCGCGATAAATACAGCCCGTACTCGGCTGTATACCAGCTACGCGTATGTAGATTCATATCGCGTTAATAAATCGGCTCAAGCGCGTGCAAAACGCGCAAGTAGCCGCAAAAGGCGATTATCGCGTAGGTAGATTTTTGGCACCCTGTTGCTTAATCAAAATTAAGCAATTGCTTAAAACAAAAAAGGTCAGGCACTAGGTGCCTGACCTGCAAACTTCTGGTCGGGACGACTGGATTCGAACCAGCGACCCCTTGACCCCCAGTCAAGTGCGCTACCAAGCTGCGCCACGTCCCGAAGCTTTTATTTGTTGCTCTGCTCTCGCTCGCAACAGGGAGTATATTAACCCGAAACTTTAGACTTGTGCAAGAACTTTTTTATAAATTTTGAAGCAAGTCCAAAATTGTATCTGCGAGCTGGGGTTTTGTTAGAACGGGAAGTTCTTTCGTACCTGTTGTGCTCACAATCCAGGCCTTGTTAGTGTCGGTTCCAAAGCCTGAATCGGCGCGCGAGACATCGTTGGCGATAATTACATCGCAACCCTTGCGGGCAAGTTTGCGCTGCGCGTACTCCACGACGTTATCGGTCTCGGCCGCAAATCCGATCACGCATCGCTCTCCCTTTTGGCACGAAAGCTCGGCCAAAATATCAACCGTCTCGACTAGTTCGATGCGATCCAGGCGCTCGTTGGCCTTTTTGAGCTTGTGGTTGGCAGGGGCCGCGGGGGTGTAGTCGGCGACGGCCGCAGCGCAAATGGCAGCGTCGACCGTCTGGAAGGCGTTTAACGCCGCCTGCAGCATCTCTGCGGCGGTCTGCACGCGCACGCACTTTACGCCGCGAGGAATATCGAGCGATGTCGGTCCCAGCACGAGCGTGACGGCGGCACCGCGACGTGCGGCCTCCCCCGCCAGGGCGATACCCATCTTGCCCGAAGAACGGTTGCCAATGAAGCGCACCGGGTCGATCGGCTCGTGCGTGGGGCCGGCGGTGATGACGATGCGCTTGCCCGTCAGGTCTTGCGGCACGGGGTTGAGCACCTCACAGACAGCCTCGACGATGCCCTCGGGCTCGCTCATGCGTCCCGTGTCCACGTCACCGCAGGCAAGGTAGCCGCTGCCGGGCCCCACCACGTGGACACCGCGCTCGCGCAGCGTGGCCATATTGGCCTGCGTCGCCGGCGCCTTCCACATACCGTTGTTCATGGCGGGTGCGACCACGATGGGTCGCGGTGTGGCAAGCAGCGTGGTGGAGATGAGGTCGTCGGCGATACCGTTTGCCATCTTGGCGATGATATTGGCCGTCGCGGGCGCCACGGCCACCAAATCGGGCTCCTGCGCCAGCGAAATATGGTGGATGGGGTCGGAGGGGTCGTCGAAAAGGCCCACCGCGACCGGCTCATTCGTGAGCGCACGGAAGGTGAGCGGGCCCACAAACTCCGTGGCATGCTCGCTCATAACGACCTTGACGCGCGCGCCGCGCTTTTGCAGCAGGCGCACGATATTGCACGACTTATAGGCGGCGATCCCGCCGGTAATGCCCAGCAGGATCGTTTTTCCCTCAAGTTGCATTGTATTGTTGGATGCCGCCGTCATCATTTAGGCTTCCTTGTTGGGAAGCACCAGCAGGCGGTGGCAGTACGGGCAATGCGTAATCTCACTACCGTCGTGCTTGAGGTCGCTCATGGACGACGCCTGCAGCGCGGTGTGGCAGACCGTGGGGATGTTACCCTTGATGGTCTCGACTGCCAGGCCGCGGAACTGCTTGAGCAGACGCTCGTAATCGGTGAGTACGTCGGTCGGCAGCGTGGCGGCAAGCGCGGTGCGCTCCTTGGTGGCGGCATCAATCTGAGCCTGGAGGTCGGTGGCCTTGGCGCGGGCGGCCTTGGTATCGGCCTTCACGCCCTCCTCGAACTTGGCGATGATGGCCTGCGCACGGGCCTCGCGGTCGAGCGCCTCCTTGTGGGCGACTACGACGTCCTTGCGGGTGTGCTCGATCTTGTCCAGACGCTTGGCCAGGGTGGCGAGCTCGTTCTCCAGGTCCTGAACCTCGCGGTAGTCAGAGCCGTCAACGTGGCGCTTCTTGGCGGCCTCGATGGCGTTATTGGTCTGAATCTCGGTGGTGTTGAGGTCGTCGAGCTCGATATCCAGATCCTTGCGCTGGGCGTAGAGCTTGGTCATCTCGGACTTGAGCTTCACATAGGTCTTGCGCTTGGAAGCGAGCTCCTTGAGCTCCGGCATATTGGCAAGTTCGCTCTTGTTGCGGGCGAGCTCCAAATCGATCTGTTGCAGCTTGAGTAGCGTAGCGCCGGCGCTCATAAGTTCTCTCCTTTTGTCACAGTCCACCATTGGCAAGGGTTCAGTATTTTAATCGCATGACGGGGGTCGACCCCGGCGTCAACTGCAGAGTTCATCAATATATCAACGAACGGCTCCTCGGAGCGGTCATGGCCGAGCAAAACCACTGGCAGCCCGCGCAAGGCAAGGTCTTGCGCCACGTGGTAGCCCGCCTCGCCCGTCACGACAACATCCGCACCGGCGGCAATGGCAAGCTCTCCAAAGTCACCCAGGGAGCCGCCCAGAATGGCAACGGTCCGGCACGGGTAATCGGCCTCGCCCCAAACACGGGGGTCGCTGCCAAACGCCGTGGCGGCGCGCGTGGCAAGGTCGCGCAGCGTGCGCGGTTCGTTGAGCGTTGCTAACGCGCCCAGGCCGCAGGCCTCGGGGTCGTCCACATGCTCCAACGAGCTCATGGGCTCAGCGCCCAGCAGCTCACTCAGGCGAACGCGCGCTTCGTGCGAGCGGTCCAGGTTGGTGTGAAGCGAGATGATGCTCACGCCGCAACGAGCTGCCTCGTACAGCGCCGCACTGCACTGGGGACGCGTCGCGCTGGGCGGGCAAAAGGCCTCGGGCGCCTTGATATAGATGGGATGATGCGTCAGCAGCACGTTGGCGCCGGCTTCCAAGGCGCGCTGCACGTTGGCCTCGGTAGCGTCGAGCGCGCAGGCCACGCCGCGGATCTCGTCGTCGGGGTCGCCTACGGATAAGCCTACGTGGTCCCAGGGTTCGGCGTCAGTCTTGGGATAGCGTGCCAGCAGCGCACGCTCGAGTTCGGCGACGATCATGCGGCACCTACGATTGAGAGCAGCGTCTGGGCAAAGTTGTCCAGATCGTCCGGATTCACGCGGTCATCGAAGGAGATGCGCAGTGCGCCCAACGCCTGCTCGCGGCCAATGCCCATGGCGCTGAGCACATGGCTCGGGTCCATTCTTCCGCTCGAGCAGGCAGAACCGGCCGAAACCTCAAAGCCGGCGGCATCGAGCTTGATGATGAGCTCCTCGGAGTCCATGCCATCAACGTAGATCGACACCATACCCGGCAAACGATCCGCCTGCGCGTAGTCGCCCATGGTGGCGTGAATGCGCGGATGGGCCGTAAACGTGGCGTAGAGCTTATCGGAAAGGGCTTGCAGCGTCGCACGCTCCTGGGCCACATGGGGCGCCAGCGTGCGGGCGGCAGCGGCAAAGGCGAGCTGCGTGCGCAGGTCCTGCGTGCCGGCGCGACGTCCGGCTTCCTGTCCGCCGCCAAAGATGCGGGGGCGCAGCGGCGCGCGGTTCTTAAGGTAGAGCGCGCCGGATGCCACGGGACCACCGATCTTATGCGCGGCAACGGACATGGCATCGACGCCCAGTTCGGTGACATCGAGCGGAATATGCAAGTAGCCCTGGATGGCATCGGTGTGGAACAGGGCGCCCACGGTATGCGCGGCCGCGGCAAGCTCGCGGATGGGCTGCACCACGCCGGTCTCGTTGTTGGCAACCATGATGCTCACGAGCGCCACGTCGTCGCCTAGCAGCTCGACAAGCGTGGCAGGCTCAATGTAGCCCGCGCGGCAGGGCTGCACCAGGTCGACGGTAAAGCCGGCGGCACGCAGCAGCGGCAGGTTGTCCAGAATCGAATCGTGCTCGATGGCAGATGCGATCACGCGGTTACGCTTGCGATCGCGCTGACGAGCGCCCTCGGCAAGACCGAGCAGCGCCAGCTGGTTGGCTTCGGTGCCGCCGTTGGTCAGAACAATCTCGGACGGGCGGACGCGTGCGCCAAAGCTATGGGCGATCTCGCGACGTGCAACCTCCAGACGCGCGGCAGCCTTGCGGCCGAGCGAATGCAGCGAGTTGGGGTTGACGCCGGCAAGCTCGCTGTCATCGTACTCGCGCTGCGCAAGGAGCGCCTCGGCGCGCATGGGCGTCGAGGCGGCATAGTCAAGATTCACGGGTATGCGGTTTTGACCTGCGGTCATAAGGGTTTATGCCTCCTGTGCGGCCTCGTTGCCCAGCTTCTGCAGCAGCGCAACCTCGGCAGCGGGATCTTCGGACTTAAATACGGCGGAGCCGGCCACGAGCACGTTGGCGCCGGCCTTGACGACCTCGGCGATGTTCTTGGAAGAGATACCGCCGTCGACCTCGATGAGGGGCGACACGCCGTGGCGCTCGCACATGGCCTTGAGCTCGTGAAGCTTTGCGATGGTGCCCGGGATAAAGCTCTGGCCGCCAAAGCCCGGGTTCACGCTCATGAGCAGCACCATATCGACGACGTCGATGATGCTCTCGAGCACGCACACGGGGGTGGCGGGGTTGAGCACCACGCCGGCCTTGACGCCGAGTTGCTGCAGATGCGTGAGCGTGCGGTGCAGGTGCGTGGAAGCCTCGTAGTGCACGGTGATCATGTCGGCACCGGCGTCGGCGTACCAATCGACCGTCTCGTCGGGGTTCGTCACCATGAGGTGCGCGTCGACCGGTACATCGGTGGAGCGCTTGACGGCCTTAAGGATGTCAACGCCAAAGGTGAGGTTGCCGGTAAAGTGACCGTCCATAACGTCGAAGTGCACGTAGTCGGCACCGGCGATCTTGTCGAGTTCGCCCTTGAGGTTGGCCATGTCGGCCGAAAGGACAGACGGAGCGATTTTAATGGAACCCATGGTAGAAGCCTTTCTGCGCTAGTCGGTGAGTCCGTAGAACTCTTGAGAAGGGACGCGATCGGTGAGAATCTCGAGCGCCCTATCCAAAGTAACACCGTTGTAGAGCGTTTGCTCCACGGCAAAGGTGAGCGGAATGTCTACGCCCAGTGAACGGGCAAGCTCACTGACGCTGCGGGCCGCGACGGCGCCCTCGACCACCATATGCGTACGTGCCTGGTACTCGTCGAGCGAGACGCCGTGGGCAAACTCGTAGCCAAAGGTGCGGTTGCGCGAATGCTCGGAGGTGCAGGTGGCAATGAGGTCACCCATGCCGGCAAGACCCATGCAGGTCATGGCTTGACCGCCGCGGGCGTGAACCAGACGGCTGATCTCGGCCAGGCCGCGCGTCATGATGAGGGCGAGCGTGTTGTCGCCCGCGCCGAAGCCGGCGGAGATGCCGCACACGATGGCGATGACGTTTTTCATAGCGCCGCAAACCTCGACACCGGTCATATCCTGCGACAGGTAGATGCGGAAGGCCGTGGACAGCAGCAGCTCCTTAAAGGTCTCCCCTACCTGCGCATCTTTGCTGGCGATGACGGCGGCAGAAAGCCCGCCACGGCAGATCTCCTCGGCATGGTTGGGGCCCGAGAGGGCCGCCACACGCCGCTCGTTGCCGATCTCGCTGGCGATGACCTCACTCATAAGCAGGCCGGATTCGGGCTCAATACCCTTGGTGAGGCAGAGTGCCGGGGTGTCGGCGGCGATGAAGGGTGCTGCCTGATGGCATACGCTGCGCAGGTGCGTGGAGGGCACGGCAAAGATGATGGCCTCGGCGCCGTCGAGCGCCTGCGACAGGTCCGTGGCGGCGACAACGTTGCCGGGCAGCTCGTAGTCCACCAGATACCGGGGATTGCGGTGCTCGGCATTGATGCCGGTGGCCGTTTGCTCGCTGTGGGCCCACATGGTCACGCGCTCGGCTCGCTCGGCGGCGAGGCCGGCGACGGCGGTTCCCCAGGAGCCGGAGCCAATCAGCGCAACATTCATGACTCTCTCCTACTTATCGTCGGGCTCGGTGACGCGCTTGGTAAACGAGAGCTTGGACTCCTTACCGGCCATGAGCTTTTGGATATTCGAGCGATGGGCCCACACCACGGTAATGCCGATCAGCGCCATGCAGAACTTGAGGCCTAGGCTGCTGTACGGAAAGACCGCGCAGGCAGCGATAGGAAGTCCGATGGCTGCGGCAAGCGAACCCACTGACACATACTTGGTGATGGCGACGGCTACGATAAACATGCCCAGCAGCGACAGGCCAATAGGCCAGTACCAGGCGAGGATGACACCCAGACCAACTGCGATACCCTTGCCGCCATGGAAGTTAAGGTAGGGCGAGAAGATATGGCCCCACACGGCTGCCAGGCAGACGACGCCAAGCATCCAGTCGCCGGCGGCGCCGGGGGCCATGATGCTCACGGGGAAGCCATAGCCCACGCTCGCGATGAGCGGGCGCGCGATAAGGACACAGATGGCGCCCTTAAGGCAGTCGAGCAGCAGGGTAAGCGCGGCCACCCTGGGGCCGGCCACGCGCAGGGCGTTGGTGGTGCCGATGTTGCCGGAACCCGCCTTGCGAATGTCGGTGTGGTTGAACACGCGGCCCAGGATCAGGCCAAACGGAATCGCCCCGATAAAGAACGAGACCACGGCGCAGATGGCGGTCAGCAGAATCGGATTATGCATCCTTTTGCTCCTTCTTCCTAAAGAAGAGTCGAATGGGCGTGCCGGCAAAGTCGAAGGTCGAGCGCATGCGGTTCTCTACGTAGCGCTGGTAGGTGTCGTTGACCAGGTCGCTGTGGTTGACGAAGAACGTAAACGTCGGCGGGTTGACGCCCGTTTGGGTCACGTAGTGCATACGCAGGCGGCGCTTGCCGTCCACCACGGTATGGCCAAACTCGCGCAGGTCGGTGAGGAACGTGTTGAGGCGCGAGGTGCTGATCTTTTGCGAGCGTGTCTTTTCGGCGGCGTCGACCATCGCCCAGATCTTCTCGACGCTACGGCCAGTGAGGGCAGAGATGCGCAGGTACTGGGCCCAGGGAGCCATGACGCCCAGACGGCGGTCGATGGTCTCCATGCAGGCCTCGCGCTTACGGTCGTCGTCGAGCAGGTCCCACTTGTTGAGCAGCACAACGATGGCACAGCCGCGCTCGATGGCAAGACCCATGACCTTCTGGTCCTGTTCGGTAACGCCCACGGAGGCGTCGACGACGAGCAGCGCCACGTCGGCGCGGTCGATGGCGCGCAGGCCGCGGACCATCGAGTAGTACTCGATGTTCTCGTACACGGTGCTCTTCTTGCGGATGCCCGCGGTGTCGACCATGCGGTAGTGCTTGCCGTTGCGCTCCACGACGGTGTCGATGGCGTCGCGCGTGGTGCCGGCAATGTTGGACACGATAGAGCGGTCGGCGCCCAGGATGCGGTTGAACAGCGAGGACTTACCGGCGTTGGGGCGGCCGATGATGGCCACGTTCAGCGCATCGGGGAACTCATCGGCGACCTCGTCCTCTTCCTCCGGAAGCAGGGCCACGATATCGTCGAGCAGGTCGCCCGTGCCGTGGCCATGCAGGGCCGAGAGGGGCGTGGGCTCACCGATGCCGAGCGAATAGAACTCCCAGATGCTGTCGTTCTCGCGTTCGGGGTTGTCGAGCTTGTTCACCAGCAGAAAGACCGGCTTGTCGCAGCGCTTGAGCATGCGAGCGACCGACTCGTCCTCCTCGGTGACGCCGGTGCGGCCGTCGACCACAAACAGGATGACGGCGGCTTCCTCGGCGGCGGCGAGGGCCTGGTCGCGGATAGACGTGGCAAAGACGTCGTCGCTCTTGAGCGGCTCGATACCGCCCGTGTCGACGATGGTGAACTCGCGGCCGTTCCAATCGGCCGTGTGATACGAGCGGTCGCGAGTAACGCCGCGGGACTCATGGACGATGGCGTCCGAGGTCTGGGCCAGGCGGTTAACGAGCGTGGACTTGCCCACGTTGGGGCGTCCGACGACGGCGACGATAGGTTTCATCTGCACTCCTTTAATGGGTAGGGTCAGTGGAAATGTTAGAGTCCGCGGGCACAATGCCAAGGATATGCTCCAGGGTATCGAGCAGCTCATGCGGCATGGTCGATACCACATGGACCTCGGCGCCGCGACTGGTAAGGCTTGCGAGTAAATCGTCACGATGATACTCGTCAAGCGTCATGCCGTCAGCGTTGAACATGAGCTTAGGCACAAAGAGCATAACCCCCGACAGATCTTGGGGCAGCTGCTCCAGAATGTCACACGCGACGATGAGGCCGGTTACGTCCACGTTGCCACCAAAGTAGCGGTTTTTGATGGCCGTGACAGTGCCGGCGAGACCATGCGGCGACTCCACAAAGCGCGCCACGGTGTCGCGCGCGCTGGCGCCGGAGAGGCACAGCAGGTGCTGGCTGCGGGCGGCGATGGCCTCGCGGACGCGGGCCAGTCGCTCGGCATCGGTAGCCAGCACGTCGTCGGTCTCGTCTAGATACGAGCGGATCATGCCGATGCCGTCGTAGTACTGCGGGTAACCGTCGTAAAAGTCTGCCTCGGGAGGATCGATGCCGGCGTCCAGATAGAACTCGTCGCTCATCTGGAAGGTGTGGCGGCCAAAGCGCTCGAAGGCACGGTCCTGGTAGGGACGGATCATGGCAATGGTCTCGCGCGCTAGCTCGGGCTTGTCGCTGTAGGACCAGCTAAAACGGTTCTGATGCTTGGTAAAGCCGAGCGGCACGATGCCCAGGCTTGTGATTTGCTCGTGCTCCTCGCAAAAGCGCAGGGTCTTTTCCAGCTCCTCGCCGTCGTTCATGCCGGGGCACAGCACAATCTGCGCATGAATCTCGATGCCGGCGGCCATGATTGCCTCGAGCACGTCCATGCCACGTTGGGCGTTGCGGCCCATCATGCGGCGGCGGACGTCGGGGCTCACGGCGTGGACCGACACGTTCATGGGGCTCATGTTGCGTTGGATGACGTTTTGCACGTCCTCGTCGGAGAGGTTCGTGAGCGTGACAAAGTTGCCCTGCAAAAAGCTCAGGCGGTAGTCGTCATCGCGAATATAGAGCGTGGAGCGGCCGCCCTTGGGCAGCATGGTCATAAAGCAGAACACGCAGGCGTTGACGCAGGTACGCATGCCGTCGAAGATGGGGCCATCGAACTCCAAACCCCAATCCTCGCCGGGAAAGCGGTCGAGCTCGACGGGGGCGACGGTGCCGTCGCGCGGGTCGAAAACCTCGAGGTCGACGGTATCATCGTCGGCCTCCCAGAGCCACACGATCATGTCGGTGAGCGCCTCGCCGTTGACCGTGAGCACGCGCATGCCCGGCTCGATACCCACATCCCACGCGGGCGATTCGGGACGCACGTTCTTTACGAGCGCGCCCTCACCCGGCTCGGGGTCGCGGCTGCGCCCGTAATCGGCCACCTCGGCGGCATATGCGGGTACGGTCTGGTCCATGGTTAGCGGCAAAGCTCCTTGATGCGCGCGACGGCGCGCTCGATGTGTTCTTGCGGGGTGGAGGCTCCGGCAGTGATGCCGATGTGGTGAGCGTCGGTAAACCACGCGGCCTGGAGCTCGGAAGCTTCCTCGATGTGATGCGTGTGCTCGCAGGCGACTGCGCAAATCTGAGCCAGGCGGCGGGTATTGCCCGAGTTCTTGCCGCCCACGACGACCATGCAGTCGCAGCGGTTGGCAAGTGTGGCTGCTGCCTGTTGGCGTTCGCTCGTGGCGGCGCAGATGGTGTTGATCACACGCAGCTCCTGCACGCGCGGGGTGATACTCGCCACGACCTCGGCGAGGTTCTGCGCGGTCTGGGTGGTCTGCACGACGAGACCCACCTTGCCCTTGAGCGACAAGGCGTTGGCGTCGGCGGCACAGCTCACGACCTGCGCGTCATTACCGGCGTGGCCCAGGATGCCCTCGACCTCGGGGTGGCCCGGCTCGCCCACGACGATCACGCGGTAGCCTTCGCGTACCAGGCGCTCGGCGGCCACGTGGACCTTCTTGACGTAGGGGCAGGTGGCATCGATCACGTCGAGGCCGCGCTCGCGAGCAGCATCGATCACCTGCGGCACCACGCCGTGCGCGCGAATGATCACGGTGCCCGACGCGGCGTCGTCCAAGGTTTCTGCTAGACCGACGCCTGCCTCGGCGAGCTCGCGTACCACGATGGGGTTATGGATAAGCGGGCCTAGGGTGTGGACCTGTGCGCTCTCCCCTGCCTGCGGCGCGGCAGCCAGCGCCATATCGAGCGCGCGCTGCACGCCGTAGCAGGTGCCGGCGTGGGCTGCAATCTCGATGGTGGGGACGACCTCCTCAGCAGCGGCCGCAGCGGTATTCATGACGCTCTCACCCATGGCTAGAACCTGCCCGGATGTTCGGCGCACAGCTCGTCTCGCATGGCGTAGACGCGGTTCATGGCCTCGGACTCAAACCAAGCCAGGCGCTCCGTACGCTTAAGCCCGGCCGGCGCGTCCGAAAGCGAGACGGCCTTGCCGGCACGAATCCAGCACTTCTTGGGACGCATGAGCTTTTTGCCCGCGGGCGTGATGTCGGACCAGCCGCAGATGGCGAGCGGGTTGACGGGCGCCTTGCCCATCTGAGCGATGAGCGCAAAGCCGCCGTGGACCTCTGGCTTGATCTCGCGCGATCGGATGCGCGTGCCCTCGGGGAAGATCAGGACGTCCTCGCCGCGCTGCAGCGCATGCTGGGCGGCGCGCAGGCACTTCATGTCGGCGGTGCCGCGCTCGACGGGAATGCCGCCAACGCGGCTAAAGGCCCAGCGCACAATCTTGCTCTTGGCGAACTCGGATTTAAAGATGGGGCGAATGCGGCGGCCGCCAAAGAACAGCGCCGTCTCCACGGCCAAGAGCTCGGCCATCGAGGTGTGGTTGCAGATGACTACGCTGCCGCGGCCGTACTGGCGCTCAAACAACAGATCGGCATCTTCGACCTTCCAACGCCACATGAGCTTGGAGAAGGCCCAAAGGATGGCCATGACTACGACGACGGTGCCGCGAATGAGCGCCGGAAACTCGTCATAGGGGGCGTTGTAATAGTCCTCGGGCGTCTGCTTAAACAGGCGCATGGGCTACCTCCTTTGGTTGATGAGGCCCTCGATAATGCGTACGACCTCGTCGATGGTGTGGGCGGTGGAGTCGACGTGCACGGCGTCCTCGGCGGGCACGAGCGGGGCGACCTCGCGACTGCTGTCAAGCTTGTCGCGCTGCTTGAGGGCGTCGAGGGTTTCGTCGACCTCGGTCTCGAGTTGCGCGGACGTGAGCGGCTGGGCATCGTTTTGGTGGCGCTGCAGCACGCGGCGGCGGGCGCGCTCACGCGGGTCGGCAGTCAGGAAGATTTTGACCTGCGCGTTAGGGAACACGACGGTTCCGATGTCGCGACCCTCGGCCACGATATCGCGGTCCTCTGCGACACGGCGCTGATGGATGAGCATGGCGGCGCGCACGCCCGGGTAGGCCGAGACCTTGGACACGTTGGCGTCAACCTGCGGGGTACGAATGGCGGCCGATGCGTCCGCGCCGTCGATGGTCAGGCGCGTGTCCTCGCCGGTACCGTTGGTAAAGCGGATTTCGATCTGCTCGGCGAGGGCATCGATGGCTGCCTCGTCGTCCAGGTCGATGCCGCGGTCGAGCGCGGCGAAGGTGACGGCGCGATACATGGCGCCCGTGTCGAGCTTGTTAAAGCCAAGCTGACGGGCAATCTCCTTGGCGATGGTGGACTTGCCGGAACCGGCGGGGCCGTCGATGGCGACGATCATGCAATGCTTCCTTTCGATGGGTGACGTGCTGGTATGGTTCGCGGGCGTTGGGGCGCGGCGGGTTGCCTAGCCCGTGTAACGCTCGCGGTAGGTGTTGCGCTTGGGTGCGGAGCCGTGGCTGCCGTGGTGACGCGTGCGGCTGGCGGGGGTGTCTTGGGGCTTGCCGCCGTTGCGCTTGGCGCTCGCCTGCTTGAGCGGGATGCCGCCGCTTTTGAGGATCTGCACCTCGCGGTCGGTGAGCTCGCGCCACGAGCCCTTGGCCACGCCCTCGAGCTCAAGGCCGGCAAAGTTGCAGCGATGCAGACGGATTACCGGATGGTGAATCTTGCCCAGCATGCGCTTGACCTGGTTCTTGCGGCCCTCGCGAATGATGACCTCCACGGCGGTGGTGCCGGGCTTGACGCCTTGTGGAGCCACGGCCACGGCCTCGCGCGCGTTGATGACGCGGCAGATCGCCGGCTGGCACAGGCCGTCGTCGAGCTCGATGCCACGGCGGAGTGGGTCTAGATCGCGGTCGGACAGCTGGCCGTCAACGAGTGCCTGGTAGGTCTTGTAGACGTGTTTGCTCGGGTGCAGCAGATCCTGTGACAGGTCGCCATCGGTGGTAAAGAGCAAGAGGCCCGTGGTGTCGCGGTCCAGACGACCCACCGGAAAGAGTCCCGGAAAGCGGTCGCGGGGGACCAGGTCGGCCACGCAAGGGCGCTCCTGCGGGTCACTCATGGTGGTGAGGTAGCCAGTTGGCTTGTAGAGCATCAGGTATACGGCGCCCTGGTTGAGCTTGACGGGCATGCCGTCGACCTCGATATGGTCGCGGTCGACGTCGACCTTGGTGCCCAGCTCGGTCGCGACTTCGCCGTTGACGGTCACGCGGCCGGCGGTCATCAGGTCCTCCGAGCCGCGGCGGCTCGCCACGCCCGCGCGCGCCAAAAAGCGCTGCAGGCGCATGGTGTGCGGATAGACGGGCTGGGCGTCGGTGGCGGGCACTGCGCTGCCCATGGCACGCGTCTCCCCTACTTCGTTAGTCCTCGTCATGTAAATCCTCCGAGGTCTCGCCGACGACCAGGGATTCCAAGTCCTCGACTGCCTCAACATCTTCAACATCGGTATCGAGCAGTTCGCGCTCTTCGTCCAGGTCCTCGGCCTGCTCCTCGAGCGTGGACTGAATGCTGCGGCCGCTCAGGCGCTCGCGGATAAACTGGCGCGATTGCTCGTCGGGGGCAAACTGCTCCAGATCGGGCAGGTCGCGGGTGGAGCGCAGGCCGAACTTTTCCAAGAAGGCGTTGGTCGTGCCGTAGATGATGGCCTGTCCGCGCTCGGGGTCGCGGCCGAGCTCGCGCACCAGGCCCTTGTCCACGAGCGACGCGATGACGCCGTCGGAGTTGACGCCGCGAATGCCCTTGACGACCTCGCGTGTGACGGGCTGGTGGTAGGCGATGACAGCCAGGGTCTCGAGCGCCGCCTGCGACAGTTTTTGCGTGTCCCAGCTCAGCACGTAGGCCTCGACCACATCGTGGTAGGCGGGATGTGTGAACAGGCGCCAGCCGCCGGCGACCTCGCGCAGCTGAAAGCCGCGGTTGGCCTCCTCGTACTCGACCTTGAGCTCGGCCAAAAGCGACGCGCACTCGCCAGGGGCGATATCCAGCGCACCGGCCAGCGCAGGCGCGCTTACGGGGTCGCTCGACACCAGCAGCAGCGCCTCGAGGGCGCCTTTGAGGCTGTTAGCCTCCAGCGTGGAAAGGGTTGACATGGTTGCCGCTCCTATTCGGTGAGCTCGGGGCCCTCGCCGGGCACGTATGCCTCGGCGCCCTCGACTCGGTTGATGCAGATGGTTCCAAAGATCTCGTCCTGGCTCAGCGTGAGCGAGCCGCGTTTGGCAAGCTCGAGCATAGCCAGGAAGGTGACGACGAGCTGCTCGGTGGTGGCGTCGCCGTCCAGCAGCTCGCGGAAGGTGCAGGTTTGGTGCGCCATGGTAAAGCGGTCGACCGAGGCCACCGTCAGGTCGAGCGGCACGCGATGCGGTGCCACGTGCTCGGCTTCCAGCAGGAAGGTCTGTCGCTTGCCGTCAAGGTCGGCACAGATGACGGCCAGACCGCGTAGGGTGATGCCGGCCAGGTAGTCGGGCATGAGCCCCAGGAACTCGGGGTCGGGGCCGGCCACGCGCGGGTGCATGCGGCTTTCGGCCTGCATGCGGGCACCGAGGGCCGCAGCCGCGCCTTTAAACTGCTTGTAGGCAATCAGGCGCTGGATCAGGACCTCGCGCAGGGCGTCGCCGTCGAGCGTGCTGAGCTCCTCGAGGTCTTCGTCGAACTCGTCATCGTCGTCATCGGCTTTGCGCGGGGCCTCCTGCGGCACCAAGGAGGCGGCCTTGATGTCCAAAAGGGTTGCTGCGACCAACAAAAAGTCGCTCGCCACGTCCAGGTCCAGCGCCTCGATGCGCTCGGCCTCGGCAAGGTACTGCTCGGCCACCTCGCTGATGGAGATGGCGCCGATATCTACTTTTTGGCGGGTTACCAGCTGCAGCAGCAGGTCGAACGGTCCGCTGTAGACCTGCGTCGACACGCGATACGACATCTTCGACCTCCTTTGACGGCGCCTTCGCGGCGCGGTTTGGGTGCATATTACGACCGTTTTGCACGGTCGACCTGTAAGTTTACCTTAGATGCCGGCGATTGCGAAGTTGAGCAGCTGCTCAGCAAGCGGATACACGGTAACGTCGAAATAGCGGCCGATCACGTCGATGCCGGTCCACATAGGCAGCAGGTACAGCACAATGATGAGGATGGGCATGGCGTATTGCTGCAGGTGATAGTAGTTGTTGAGCGCCTTGCCTTTGAGGAATGGCACGATGATCGACGAGCCATCGAGCGGCGGGATCGGGATGAGGTTGAAGAACGCGAGTGACAGGTTGACCACGATAAACGTGGCGCCGAAGTTCATGATCTGTGACGCCAGGGCAAAGGACATGCTGGTGTAGAGGTTGCCGTACGTTGCGTGCATGAGGGCGGCCGCGAGGCACGCGAGGGCGATGTTCGACGCGGGGCCGGCCACGCTCACCAAGACCTCGTCACGTTTGGGGTGCTTGAGGTTGTTGAGGTAGACGGGCACGGGCTTGGCGAAGGCGAACACCGGGCCGCCGGCGGCAAGCATGAGCAGCGGCAGGATGATGGTGCCAAACGGGTCGATGTGGTTGAGCGGGTTGAGCGAGACGCGGCCGCGCGAACGGGCCGTCTTGTCGCCGAGCGCCCAGGCCGCTGCGGCGTGTGCGCTCTCGTGGATCACGATGCCCACGATGACGGCGACGGCGCTGGCGAGCAGGTTCATGAGGTAGCTGCTGGACATGGCGCTCCTCTAGCGGACGCGACGCGAGGCGCGCGTGAGAAGGTAGTCGATCACAAACAGGATCACGGCGACGATGGCGTAATCCAGGCGGAACACACCGCCAAAGGGCGACGTGATGACGCCGTAGCCGGCGATGGCGCTCGGCAGGGCGCGCGAAAGCTCGACGACAAAGCCCACGATCTGCAGCTTGGCGGTGAGGCCGCTAAAACACAGCAGCACGGTCATCGCGCTCATAAAGATGCCGCAGATGCGACAGGCGATGGCGATGATGCTCATCGCCACGGCAGCGGCCTTACGAGAGTTCACGCGCGGTCTCCTCTTCGATCTGGGTGGAAAGCTCCAGCCATTCGTCCTCGAGCTTGGGCAGCTCTTGCTTAAGGCCGTTATATTCCCCCAGCGCGGCGTTGAACTTGTCTTGATCGGCATAAAGCTCTTCGCTTGCCATCAATTCCATAAGCTCGTCATAGCGGGCACGCTTTTTGTCGAGCTCGGCCTCGATCTTCTTGAGCTGGTTGCGCACGTCCTTGAGCTTTTTGTTGAGCGCAGCGCGGGCCTGGGCCTCGGCGCGCTTTTGCTCCTTGGTCTTTTTACCCTCGGCCGGCTTGGGGGCGGCGGGCGCATCGGACTGGGCCGCGGTGACCTTAGCGGACTTGGTCGCGGCCGGTGCACTCTCCCCCGCCGCCTCGGCGGCGGCGCGGGCTGCGAGGTCCTCGCGCTTGTAGAGATAGTAGTCGTAGTCGCCGTCATAGACCGTGACCTTGCCGTCGCGGATGTCGATGACGCGGTTGGCAACGGCGCGCACCAGGTGCTCGTCGTGGCTGATCAGCACGATGGTGCCAGGGAAGTTTTGCAGGGCGTTCTCGAGCATGTCCACCGAGTCGATGTCTAGGTGGTTGGTGGGCTCGTCCAGGCACAGGAGCGCCTCGGGGGCCACGAGCATCTTGGCCAGGGCCAGACGCGCTTTTTCGCCGCCGGAGAGGACGCGAACCTGCTTCTCGGTGGAATCGTTGTCGCTAAACAGGAAGGCGCCCAGTAGGCTGCGCTGCTGTGGCACGGTCCACTTGGGCGTGACGGTGTCGATCTCTTGCAGGACGGTGTTGGACTCGGTCATGCCCTCGAGTGCGTGCTGGGCGTAATAGGCCACGCCCACGTTGGTGCCCAGGTCGCGGGTGCCGGTGGTGGGCGGCTCCAGTCCGGCGATGATCTTCATGAGCGTGGACTTGCCGGCCCCGTTGGGGCCGACGAGCGCCACGTGCTCGCCGCGGTAGAGCTTGAGGTCGATATCGCTGTAGATGTGTTTGTTGCCGTAGGACTTGGAGACGCCCTCCAGGCCCACGACCACATCGCCGGAGCGCGGTGGGTCAGGGAACTTAAAGTCGATGTGCTTGTGGCCCTCGGGTAGGATGACAAGCTCCTTTTTGATCTGCTCGATCTTGCGGATGCGCTCCTGGGCCTGGGCTGCCTTGGTGGGCTTGTAGCGGAACTTGTCGACGAAGACCTGCATGTGGGCGATGTCGCGCTCCTGGGCGGCGCGCTTGGCGCGCATCTGCTCAAGGTTGTCCTCGCGCTGCTTGAGGTAGCTGCTGTAGTTGCCGGTGTAAGTGGTCACGCGACGATTTTCGAGTGCGGCGACGTGGTCGACGCAAGCGTCCATGAAGGCGCGGTCGTGGCTGACGATGAGGACGGCGCCGTCATAGTTGGCTATAAAGCCGCGCAGCCACTGGACGCTTTCGAGGTCCAGGTGGTTAGTGGGCTCGTCCAGAAGCAGCAGGTCGGGATGGCGCAGGAAGAGCTTGGCGAGCGCGATGCGCATCTGCCAGCCGCCCGAGAACTCGGAGCACGGGCGCTCAAAGTCGGTGACCTTAAAGCCCAGGCCGGACAGGATTTTGCGGGCGTTGCTCTCGAGCTCGTAGCCGCCCAGGTGCTCAAAGCGGTCCTGGACCTGGCCGTACTCGTTGAGGAGTGCGTCGATGTCCTTCCCCTGCTCGGAGAGCTCGGTGATCTGGGCCTGCAGCTCGTTAGCGCGCTCGCCCATGCGGCGGATTTCCTTGGCGGCGGCCATGACCTCGGCAAGGATGGTGGTGTCCTTGTGCTCCAGATTAGTTTCCTGCTCTAGGTAGCCCACCTGGCAGTCCTTGGCGTACTGGACCTGGCCGGAGTCAGGACTGTCGATGCCCATGATGATTTTGAGCATGGTGGTTTTGCCGGCGCCGTTGGGGCCCACGAGCGCGAAGCGCTCGCCGGGGTTGATCTGGAAGGACGCGCCGCTAAAGAGGACGCGTGCGCCGAAGCTTTTTTCGATCTTGTCGACCAGGAGGATCATGGTGCCGCCTTTGACCTTGTGTGCCTATATGAAAAAAGGCCCCAACTTGCGTTGGAGCCTCATTCAATGCTCGGGTGGAGACGAGGGGGATCGAACCCCTGACCTCTTGACTGCCAGTCAAGCGCTCTCCCAGCTGAGCTACGCCCCCGTGCGAAGAAGTACTATACGGGAACTCGGACCACGATGCAAGGACAATTTTGGAAAATTTCGCAGTCGCGGCGCGTTCCGCCATCCGCCCAACGGCCGTCTTGCCGGCGCCAGGCCCATTACCGGGGCCGACCGCGCCCCCGCCGACCCGGCGATTCCAAAACCATGCCGGTTTACGGGGCCAGGCCGGGAACCCCCGAGCATGCCGTAATCGGTAAAATCAAAATCGCAGGTAGACGACTTGCGCATTCCGTGAAATGCAGGGTATGGACGGCCGGTCCGGGTCCAGCCCCGTAATCCGGCATAGTTTTGAAATGGTTCCTGTCAACCAGCATTAACTATTACGTGAATTTGAATCGTAAATGTTTATCAAGGCAATTTGACAGGCATGTAGAGTAGAAACTTTAACAAAAAGAAGCCGGGTTATTTGCCCGGCCTCTTGATTCTCTGGTGGGCCCTCCGGGATTCGAACCCAGAACCCAGGGATTATGAGTCCCCTGCGCTAACCGTTGCGCCAAGAGCCCTTGCAAAGTGGTGGATGTGATAGAGGCCGTCGGAGCGGGCCACCCATCTTGAACCACGATGTGAAATACTACCATGCACGCGGCACCCGTTCAACGCACGATCTTGTCGACCAGGAGGATCATGGTGCCGCCTTTGACCTTGTGTGCCTATATGAAAAAAGGCCCCAACTTGCGTTGGAGCCTCATTCAATGCTCGGGTGGAGACGAGGGGGATCGAACCCCTGACCTCTTGACTGCCAGTCAAGCGCTCT
>ERZ834433.1165-NODE-1165-length-23320-cov-4.818870_pt1 | contig 23320 bp, 21 predicted proteins | sample MGYA00519948_ERZ834433 | MGnify/ENA primary metagenome ERZ834433 (study PRJEB31850, sample SAMEA3708752) | human gut metagenome | biome: human gut; feature: human-associated habitat; material: faeces | place: China | collected 2014 ...
TGGCGTATTCTGAGAATCTTTCATAGAATTTCCGATAACATTTTTTCGCCGATAATATGTATTATCGGTAATTACCGATAACAAGGATAAAACTAAAATAGAGTAAAACGCTTGCATCTATCATTTTGGTGCAAATGTAATTTATGAGTGACGTAGCAATATTCTGCGCTTACAATCTAAAAGCGGGAAAGCAGCGAATCCGATGGACTCTACCGCCTTCCCTAAGCTGAACCGTCCCCTCGGCCTATTCAAGGTTCGGCTTCACCGCCGACTGAGAGGGAATCAAGCGCAATCATACCATATGGATCTAGTCATGCCACCGATCCTTGTTCTCCTCATACCAGTTCTGCGCGTCGTCCCATGTGCCGTCGCCGAAGTGCCCCACGACTTTTGCGCCCTCGTCTAGGCCGTTGCCGAAGAAGGCGTACACCTCGTCGCCGAAGCTCCTATCGCCGCGCTCAATCCAAGACCTGCTGCACGCGTTCACCCCAAGTTCATCCTCATCAGAAACCCGCATGAGGTAGTCGAGCTTGCCGTCGTCGTACTCGATGATGTCACCGGCCTTATATTCCCGCTGCAATCCCATGAAAACACTCCTTCCTTGTCGAGACATCGCTTGCCGATGTCCGAAATAGCCCTGATGATGTCTTGAACCACCGGGGCATGATGTATAATGATATTCTTATAGTATAGCATCATGATATAAAAATAGCAATATAGCACATCACGGTTTCACACGCTCCTTGAATGAAATTCTAAATTCCACTCTCATGTGGAATTTACTCTTACACTTCTTGATTTTATCATTTATGATTCTTAATGCCTCCTATCTGCAAACAAATGTGTAAGTTCTGCAGTCACTGTAATTTTCATTGTGATGAATTTACTCCTCGTAGTTATCATTGTAAAAAGCTGGACAAAGCTCCTTTTGTCTGCAATGCCTGCTGCAAGAAAAGCGGATGTCGGTTAGATAAATCCTACTATAGAGCCCCCACTGCTTATAGGTAATACCGGACTGTTCTAGTTGAATCAAGAACCGGTATCAACATTTCTCCAGAAGCTTTAATAAGACTGGATGAATTAGTAACTCCCTCATCCTACAGGGGCAATCACCTTACTATGATTCTACAGAACCATCCAGACATGTTAAGTATGTGCAGTTTTCAAGGTTGCGAACTCAAGACTGGGATGGTATAGAAGAGGTGGAATGAACGTAGTGAATTTTATCATCAACAAAGGTTTACTTGAAAATAGGATAAAAGACGGAGCAGGCTTGCTCAATCCTCTATCTTATTACTTAGTTAAAGTTGGAATATAAGTTGTAGAGCCGTATACGGGACCCGTACGTGCGGTTCAATGGGAGGGGTGAGAAATTATTCTCCCTCTACCCTATTGAGTGAGGCTCTGTTTGCAATTATAGAGTTTTCGCTGATTCGAAAAATGGAATTTTAGAAAACAAATAAACCACCTGTAGGAGGTTTGATTGAATTAATATTTATTTTATATGAAAAACGTTGTGTCTGTATTCCGGAACTCAGATGGTGGGAGTCCCGTTTGCTTTTTGAACAGTCTGCTGAAATATAGTGGGTTATCATACCCAACAATTGACGCAACCTCAGCAACAGAATACGTGGTGGTTCGGAGCAGTGTCTTTGCATTTGTAATCCGTAGATTTAATATATACTGCATGGGAGTTACACCGTTGTAGCGTTTAAAGCTGCGGATAAACCAGCTCGTACTAAGGTGTTTGTCCATGGCGTATTGTTCAATGGAGATTTCTTCTGTAAAATGTTCGCTGAAATACTGTGTTGCCTCCTCCATTTCTTTTTGCAGCATCCAGTTCTGGGAGGAGATGCCGATAGGAGCCTGCCGGCTGATCAGAAGGAACAGTTCACGGAGCAGGAGGGATAAATATTCCTCATAATGCGGGCGGGTAAGCTGGAGTTCCTGGATCATTTTTCGGAAAAGCTGGTGGTATTCGGTAGAGTTGCCAGTCTGCATAATCCGTCCGGACTCAAATAAATGATACTCTTTTAAAATATTTTTTACATTGCTCCCGGTAAAATGAACCCAATACACTTCTGTCTGGTCCGTACCGTGTAAACATATTTCTGCATCTCCCTGGGGCGGTACAAAAGCATGTGACCTGCCTCAATAATCTCCTCTTTGCCGTCAAGAAAAAAATGCCCTTTTCCGGCTACGATATATAATAGTTGATAGTCAATCCGTCCCCTGGGCCGGTAGGTGGGCAGTTTGGGCTGGTGAATCAGTCGGTAGGTGCCGCAGCTTCCCACAACCAAAGGCCTGCTCTTATCTTTGAAATCCAGTAATGAATTGTGCAGATAACCGGAATTTATATACATGATATTCCACTTCCTTTGAAATCATTGGTTTGTTTCTAACAGTAAGTGTATCATTATGTACATATTTTGTGCAATAGTGTTCATAGATAAATTGATAAAAAAAGCGTAGAATAAGCAGTGGAACAAGGGGAAACAAAGAAAGTTAAGAGGAGAGTGTAACAATGAAAAAAGCAATTTTGGTATGGACCGCTATTATGACGGCCGGTATGCTGGCACTGGCAGGATGCGGGAAGAAAGAAACTGGACAGGCAGGAGAATATACAAACCTGGCAGATAAAGAGTCCAGAAAAGCTGTTGTGGGAGAACTGGAGGCGTGCGGTGTAACAAAAGAACAGACAGCGGCACTTGAAAAATGGGCAGAGGATTATCACGAGATAACAGCTAAGTCGTACTCGTATCCCAAAGGATTTACAGCTCTTCCGAAAGACGGGATGGATTACACTTCTATTTTGATGGATGATTCTGCGAAACCGTATTCCTATCTGCAGGTATCAAACTGTCGCCTGACCGCTTTTAACCTGATAAAGAACCAGCTGACAACAGCGGGTACTGGGAATGATACGGATTTGTGGTTGATGTTTGATATTGATGCCATTGATACGATGCCGGAATATCAGCTGACAAAAGAGGAAAGGGCAGATTTTCTGACACTTTTTAACCAGGTGTCTGTGGAGGGAACTTCAACTTTAGAGGAGCATGAGGAAAAAATCCAGGAAGCATGGAAAGAACGGGACATTCAAATCAGTGGGGACAAACTTTCCCTGATCAGCGTGTATCTGCACGCACCGGAGGATCAGGCACGTTTTGTAGGACACACGGGTGTTCTGGCAGATACAAAAGAGGGACTGCTCTTTGTAGAAAAATATAGTGCTATGGATCCGTTCCAGGCAACGTATTTTAAAGACCGGGCAGAACTAAAAGATTATCTGCTGGCACGTCCGGATTTATATGGAGATAAAACGGAACTGGCGCCCATTATTATGGAAAATGGGAATGTGATGGAGTAAAAGAAGAACAGGCAGGCAATCATAAGACCGGTGTATCTGAAAAAATTTCAGGTATGCCGGATTTTTATTTGGTGAATAACGGATTAGGAGTTATAGAACTGTATTATTTTGTGCATGTATAGTCTCATAGAGTTTATGGACGAAATGTGTAAAAAGGGCGTAAAATAACGATAAAACAAAGGAAAAATAAAGAGGATAAAGGAGGAACACAGTGTGATTGTACCAAGACATTATGAGGACTTAAAAATAGTGCATGAGAATACCATGCCTTATCGAGCTTATTATATGCCGTCTTCCCATGATATGGGGCCGCTGGTAGAGAATAGGTATGCTTCAGACCGGGTTACCGAGTTGAATGGGACATGGCAGTTTCAGTATTTTAAGAGCATCTATGATTTAGAGGAAAAGTTTTATGAACTGGGGTATGACTGCAGCAAGTTTACCAAGGTGGAAGTGCCGGGGGTATGGCAGAATTATGGGTATGACAGCCACCAGTATACCAATGTGAGATACCCGATTCCTTTGGACCCGCCGTATGTGCCACAGGAGAATCCATGCGGAGCCTATATCAAGAAGTTTGTATATCAGAAACCAGAAAAGGCTCCGAAAGCATATTTGAATTTTGAAGGTGTGGATTCCTGCTTTTATGTCTGGGTAAATGGAACGTATGTGGGCTATAGCCAGGTTTCCCACGCTACAAGCGAATTTGAGGTGACGGATGCTTTGGCAGATGGAGAAAATACCTTAGCAGTGCTGGTTCTGAAATGGTGTGATGGGACTTATCTGGAAGACCAGGATAAATTCCGCATGAGTGGGATTTTCCGGGATGTATATCTTCTGAACCGGCCGGAACAGGTGATTTATGACTACTTTACAACCACGGAACTTCGAGAAGGACAGGCAGTGCTTACGGTGAAAGCCCGCTATCAGGGACAGACGGTGTCTGCAAAGCTGACGCTTTATGATGCAGATCATAAAGCGGTTGTCTCACAGGTACTGAATGAAGAAGCGGGTACGGAATATACTCATAAAGCGGTGATGTTGGTAAAAGAACCGAAGCTGTGGAATCCGGAACAACCATACTTATACACCCTGGTCCTGGAAACAGAAGGGGAAGTGATTACAGACCGGATTGGCATCCGGGAAATCATTGTAAAAGATGCAGTTCTCTATGTGAATGGAACTGCCATAAAATTCAAAGGTGTGAACCGACATGATTCAGACCCGGTGACTGGCTTTGTGATTGGGCTGGTACAGATGAAAAAAGATCTGCAGATGATGAAAGAGAGTAACTTCAATGCAGTCCGTAGCAGCCATTATCCCAATGCACCTTATTTTTATCAGCTTTGTGATGAATATGGATTTTTTGTGATTGCAGAGGCCGATAATGAAAGTCATGGAACCCAGTCTCAGTATTTAAAGGATTCCAGTTGGGAAAATGTAAGCCGGAAATGGAATGAAAGAATTTCGGATAACCCGGACTTTATCCCGGCTACTATGGACCGTACAAAACTTTGTGTACACCGGGAGAAAAACCGCCCCTGTATTATCATCTGGTCTATGGGAAATGAATGCGGTTATGGATGTACTTTTGAGGAAGCATTAAAGTGGACAAAAAGTTTTGACCCTGCCAGACTGACCTGTTATGAAAGTTCTTTTTACCGGAATGATAGAAGGAAATATGATTACACCAACATTGACATTTTTAGCCGGATGTATCCTTCCCTGGAGGAAATCCAGGAGTATATGGAGAAGAAGCCGGATAAACCGTTTCTGTTGATTGAATACTGCCATGCCATGGGAAACGGACCGGGAGACTTGGAAGACTACTTTAAAATGATTTATAAGTATGATGTTCTCTGCGGCGGTTTTGTGTGGGAATGGTGCGACCATGCTATCTATCAGGGACAGGATGCCAAAGGAAAAGAAAAATACTTCTATGGCGGGGATTTTGGGGAAGAAGTCCATGATGGGAATTTTTGCATGGATGGGCTGGTATATCCAGACCGGACACCCCATACCGGGCTTTTGGAATACCAGAATGTATACCGTCCGGCAAGAGCCGTATCTTTCTGTCAGAATACAGGGGAACTGTGTCTGGAAAACTATATGAATTATGTGGATTTGAAGGATTATCTCTACCTGACCTATGAAGTCAATTGTGACGGTAAGCTGCTGGAGAAAAAGCAGTTGGAACTCAAGGAGTCTATCCTCCCCCGAAAAAAGGGAACGGTTCAACTGAAGATATGTGTTCCGGAATGCGGAAAGTGTTACCTGAAGGTATCTTATCACTTAAAACAGGGAAATGCCCTTGTTGTTCCAGCAAGTGTGATGGGATTTGATGAAATTCTGCTAGAAAATAAAGACGAAAGAAATCAGCAGGCAGTGAAGTTGTTAGAATACAGAAAAGAAGATGCTGTGTCTATGCAGGTTTTGGAAACAGATCGGTTCCTTACGATTGAAACAGAGAAGTTCACGTATCTCTACAGTAAACTTTCCGGATTGTTTGAACAGTTATGTTTGAATGGAGAGGAACTGCTGGCTGCACCAATAGAAGTAAACATCTGGAGGGCGCCAACAGACAATGACCGGAAGATGAAGTTGGAATGGATAGCAGCAGGATATGACCGGAGCAAAACCAGAGCCTATGATACAAAATGGGAAATAAGTGGTGAAAGTGTTATCATTCACAGCACTATGTCTGTGGCGGCAGTAGCACTTCAGAAGGTTCTGGATATAGAAACTGAGTGGAAGGTACAGAGCACCGGAGAAATTTTTGTAAATATGCAGGTGAAAAAAGATATGGAATTTCCGCAGCTTCCAAGGTTTGGACTTCGGCTATTTTTAAAGGAAGAATATGAAAGCTTGAAGTTCTATGGCCTTGGTCCTCACGAAAGCTATGTGGATAAACGCAGATCCTGCAGTCATGGTCTTTATGAAACGACAGTAGCAGAGCAGCATGAAGATTATCTGCGACCACAGGAAAATGGAAGTCATACAGATTGTGATTATGTGATGATGGAAACGGAAGGCCGGACTTTTGGAGCCGTATCATCCAGACCATTTACCTTTAACGTGTCTTATTATACACAGGAAGAGCTTACAGAAAAGGCACATAATTTTGAACTGGAAAAATCGGGAAGTACCATTGTCTGTCTGGATTATGCACAGAATGGCATTGGCTCCAACAGCTGCGGACCGGAACTTCGCAAGGAGTACCGGTTAGAGGAAGAAACCTTTGCATTTGATATGAAGCTTTTATTTGGGAAGGAATGGTAAGAGCACATGAATGAGAAAAAATATTTAAAATGGTACAACAAAGTAGGGTATGGATCCGGGGATATTGCAGGAAACGTAGTTTATGCGTTCCTGTCCTCCTTTGTCATGATTTATCTGACCAATACGGTAGGATTGAACCCTGGAATTATCGGAACCCTGATCGCAGTGTCGAAATTATTTGATGGGGTTACAGATGTATTCTTTGGCTCGCTGATCGATAAGACAAAGAGCAGACTGGGCAAGGCAAGACCTTGGATGCTGTATGGATATATTGGCTGTGCAGTAACACTGGTAGCTATTTTTGCTATTCCTGCAAATATGGGTGAGTTTGCCCAGTATGCCTGGTTCTTTATTGCCTATACCTTGTTAAACGCAGTTTTTTATACTGCGAATAATATTGCCTATTCTGCTTTGACAGCCCTGGTAACAAAAAACAGCAAGGAACGGGTACAGATGGGCTCCTATCGCTTTATCTTTGCTTTTTCAACCAGTCTTTTGATCCAGTCTCTGACGATTGGATTTGTGGAATGGATGGGTGGTGGAGCTGCCGGCTGGAGAATGGTTGCCATTGTTTATGCAGTAATCGGACTTGTAGTGAATACCATTTCCGTATTTTCAGTGAAGGAACTGCAGGAAGAAGAATTAAATGATGGAAAAGCATCTGGAGCAGATGAGAAATATTCCCTGATTGATGCCGGGAAGCTCTTGTTCACAAACAAGTATTATGTGATGATCTGTGCTACTTATATTTTACAACAGATTTATACCGCTATGTTAAATATGGGGATTTATTATATGACCTATATCCTGTTTAATGAAAATCTGTACGGCGTATTTTCCTGGGCGATTAACATCCCTCTGATTATTGCACTGCTAGTTACACCGTTTTTAGTGGAAAAATGGAAGGGAATGTATAAACTGAATTTGACCGGATATGTGATTGGAACGATTGGAAGAGCCCTGGTTGTAGTAGCTGGTTATCTGGGAAGTGTGCCATTAATGCTTTTGTTTACCGGTATTGCAGCCTTTGGTATGGGACCATGGCAGGGAGATATGAATGCAGTGATTGCTTCCTGTTCGGAATATACGTATCTGACAAAGAAGAAAAGAGTAGATGGAACCATGTATTCCTGTACTTCTCTTGGTATTAAACTGGGCGGTGGAATTGGTATTGCCATTACCGGCTGGCTTCTGGACCTCAGTGGTTTTGACGGAACACTGGCGGTGCAGAGTGATTCCTGTATTCAGATGCTTCAGATTATGTATCTTTGGGTTCCGGTGGTGATTGCTCTTATTATTACTTTTATCATGTCCAAAATGAATGTAGAACGTGCCAATGAGAAACTCCTGGAGGAGCAGGCCTTTAAAGAGGAAGATGATAATTGGTACAATTAAAATAAGCAGCATAAAAATTCATAATTTTTTCTAAATAGTTGATCAGTTTTTTCATTTTGGTATGTCTCCTTTCTTGATTTCTGAGTTTATTATAACGGACAGGTGGAAAACCTGCGTGCCAAATCAAAAAGAAATGTAGCCAATTCTTGAAAGGGGGAAGAAACATCATGCAGCCATCGTATGAGGAACAAAAAGAGAAATTCAGTATCATAAAGAAAAAGCCACACCATGTTCCTCCCCACCTGCACAATGCCATTGAACTTGTCTATGTCATACAGGGAGAACTGGAGCTTGGCGTGGGATATGAACTGTACCACATGGAAAAAGGAGACTTTGCTATTGTGTTCCCGGATCTGATTCATCATTACCAGGTGCTTTCAAAGGGAGAGAACGAGGTGTACCAGTTTTATGCCTCTCTGGAATTAAGTGGTCCGTTCATGTCACTTCTTCAGAAGAAATGTCCGGAAAACCCGGTGATTGCCAGGGCAGAATTGCATGAGGAAGTAAAAAATGCCCTGGGATGCCTGATAAAGGATAAGAAGGTCAGCGGGGTTGTGGGACAGGCTTATTTACAGATTATATTATACCGGTGCAGGAAAAACTTTCGGTTCATAGAAAAAGACAGTGTGGGGAGTGATGATTTGATATATGCAGCCATGGCCTATCTGCTATCTCATTTTCAAGAGGAACTTACATTGGGAAAAGTGGCAGAGGCTCTGGGAGTAAATAAGTATACCCTGTCAAAAATTTTTTCTGGTATCTTTCATACAAACTTTAATCAGTATCTCAATGAAATTCGGCTAAATTATGCTACTTCACTGTTGGAAAACACCGAAATGCGAATTACCGATATTTACCTGGAAGCTGGTTTTGAAAGCCAGAGAACTTTTAACCGGACATTTCAGCAGCGGTACAACCGGACACCGAGTGAGTACCGAAAGCTATGTTTTGAAAAATGGAATATGGGAAAGCAGGAAGAGCCGCAGGAACTATAGGGGAGATAGTTTCTGCGGATGTAAACAACAGAGCATATCAGAAGGCATATCTGTTTTTGTTTTAAGAAGTTATGTACATATTGAGAACATGAAAAAAAGTAATAGTTAGAAAGTCATTATCGGGTATTTAAGATAGTCGTTTTTGCGTGTGACCAGCAAAACTGCGGACTACATTGCTGGTGCAAGTTAGAGCACAGTAATTGCCAGTGAGAGAAAAATATTGTAGAGTATTGCATACTTATTTGCAAGAAACCGAAATTTATCACGATTTTTTAGTAATCCATTCTATTAGTGAATTATATGCTCTTTATTATTGGGATATTCATTCATCTGATAGTGCTAAAATGGAACATAAAAATTATTGGATAATCATGCTGCTGCTGGATGGAACAGTAAGTGAAGCGAAAGTGTTGGATTTTTTGGATATAAGTTACGATTTGATTGATGAAATGCTACATAGTGGGAATACGGAAAAACGGTTTACTCAGAGATATTTTGATAGTGATCAGTTTGAGAGCTGAGCAGGGGGGTATTTGAAAGGAAAATAAGAAGTAACAGGAAGAGCATTATCGCTAAAAACGGTAGTGCTTTTTTTGTGCATAAAATTGGCATTAACCTATAGCTTTTTTTATTCAATATATGACGGTAGGTAGTTGTGTGAAGAGAATCATATATTATCTTATGGAATTAAAGTACTGTGATTACTGAGAAAGATTTAACCATAAAAAACAAACCAAAAACGAATTGAAATCAAACCCAAATAAATCGTTTATCTATTATACTAAATATAGCAATTGAAGCAAATTTAAAAATGAAAGGCGGAAAATAGACGTTTGAATGTAAGGAAAAGAGGACTATTGTATATCGGAAGAAATAAAAGAAAAACAGGATTGCTTTTTATGATTTTTTTACTAGTTTCTACACTGTGTTTATTGTGTACAGTAATTGCAAAAGAAGCAAGTGTATCAGTGAAGAGGATTAGAGAATCTATTGGTGGAGAAATATATATTCGTCCAACTCAAAATAGCATTGTAGATGAAAATGGAAATGTATCTGTAGGAATGGAAGATTTGTCAATTACAGAAAAAACAATTCAAAAGATTTTGAGTGATTCTAGAATTCAGTATTGGAATAGTGTGAATTATGGATATGCCAAATCAAAGCAGATTATGTTTCTTCCAGGAAAAGACGATAATCCTGAAACTAATATGGGGAGAATCCAAAGTACAAATTACTCGGAATTACACAATTCTTTTATAGACAAAACATGGAAGTTAAAAGAAGGAGAACATATTATCGAGGGTGATAAAGAGAAAATTTTGATTACAGATAGTTTGGCAGAAACAAATGGATTAAAGGTTGGCGATATAATTACTTTGGAAAGTTCTGAATTGAAAGAAAAAGACGGAATTTACTGTGATGGAATTACGGAGGATCGAGAAGCGATTCAGGTAAAAATCAAAGGAATTTATTCTACAAAAGAGGAAAACGTACAGGATGTTCCAACAGCAGGGATGCCAGAAAATAATATCATAGCAAGCTTTGATGTTTTAGAAAAACTAAAACAAGTAGAAGCCGGAACATATAAAGGAGAGCAGCATTTTTTTGTGAAAGATCCAAAACAGATGAAGGATATAGAGCAACAAATGAGAGCGATTCCTGATATAGACTGGAGCAAATATTTTATTTATTCCAATGATTTTAAATATAGTAAAGTTTCTGAAAACATGGAAGAAACAGAGACACTAATGAAAACTCTGAGAAGTGCTGCCTATAGTGTGGGTATTTTAATTTTATTCTTGATGCTGATTATTAATATTCGCAATAGGAAAAGAGAAGCAGGAATTTACCTTTCCATTGGAATTTCAAAATGGAAAACAGTAATTCAATATTTATGGGAAATCATGTTGATATTCATACCAGCATTTCTTATAGCAATATTTGTTGCAGAAGGTATATCTGGAATAGTAGCAGATAAATTATTTGTGGAGGTTCCAGAAAAATTGATATCAGTACAAACATTAGGGCTAAATAATGTTATCACAAATGGTGGACTGAAAATTTTAGACATTATTATATGGGGATGTATGGAAACCGTAGGAATATGTGGAGCAGTAGTTTTAGCAGCTATTCCAATTTTAAGACTACAACCGAAAACTATTTTGAGTCAAATGGAATAGCAAGAAAGTAGAGGAAAGAATATGAACTTTTTTAAAAGAGCATTCAAATATTGTGTTAGACACAAAATAAAAAATGTTATTTTATTTTTACTTATAGCCGTGATTGCTACCTTTTTGGTTTTAAGCGTTTCGATTTTTCAATCATCAGAAAAAGCGACTGTAAATGTTAAAGGAGACGTAAGTGGAAAGTTACAACTGACGATTGATGAAGAGGGAAACTATGGAGAAGGTACGCAAGATCAGTTTGGAACAAGCTACGTTTATAATGGAGATAAGATTACGCCAGAATTAATAGAGGCGATCCAAAATGTAGAAGGAGTTGTTGATTGCAATTCAGAAACGCCACAATGTTATTATGGAGCAGCAGTGAATTTTAAGTATTTTTCAGGCTCGTTTGGTGGAGGGTTTACCCCATATGGTGATGTGTCAGGAATTACATGTGTTCTTTCTTCAGAAAAATCAGAGAAATTTGAAAATGGAACATTTAAACTTAAAGAAGGAAGACATATTAAACCGGATGATAAGTATGTTGCATTAATGCCGGATGTTTTAGCTGAGTATAATCATTTGTCAGTTGGGGATAAAATTGAACTTTATCTGCCAGATCCAGCCGAATGCAAAGTTGAATTAGAAATTATAGGGATTTACGAAGGGGCCGAAGGAGCGCAGAGCGATTCCATGTTTATGAGTGATATAGCTTCGAATGTACTATATACAGACTTTAACCCTGGAAATGATGCATATAAAGAATATGATTATTTGGATTTAACTATTTATGTGGAAGATCCAGTAAATATTCAAAACGTGTATGACAGGATTATGAAGTTACCAGAAATACAAGGAAAGACCTTGAAACTTACAATTGACAATTCTGACTACGAACAGATTGTAAATCCATTTACAAAAGTGCAGCAGGTTTTACGGATTTTGATTATCGTAGGTATATTAGTAGGGATTATCGTTTTGGCATTGATTTTGAATATATGGATTCGCAATAGGAAACAGGAGATTGCAATCTTAGTTGCACTCGGAAATAGTAAAAAGAATATTTTTGGACAATTTTTATGCGAAGTATTAGGAATAGCAATACCTACATTTGCATTAGTTGCAGTGGTAACAACTACCATGAGAAAAACTTTGAATAATATTATTATCCAGTTGATAGGAGAAAAAGATATTTCGTTTGTGTTGCAAATGGATTTCTATCAAATATTATTCATGTGTATTGTAGGAACTTTGATTATAGTGCTTGCAGTATTCATTGCGGCATATTTCATTTTAAAGCAAAAACCGCTAGAGTTGTTGTCCAAAGCAGATTAATGGTAATTGAAATGAGGAAAAGATATGGCATTATTAGAAATAAGAAATCTTAGATATGGTTATGAAAAAAACAAGAATATTTTGAAAGGGATTACAGCTGATTTTGAGAAAGGAAAGTTCTATGCAATCTTAGGACCATCTGGTTGTGGTAAAAGCACATTGCTGTCTTTGATTGGTGGATTGGATACCCCTGGTGGAGGCGATATTCTGTATGACGGTCAAGATTTGACGAAGATAGGATTGCAGAATCATCGGAGAAACAATGTTGCATTTGTATTTCAAAATTTTAATTTATTGGAATATATGACCGCAGCAGAGAATGTGGAACTTATTTCAGAGTTACCAGCATTACCAATTTTAGAAAAAGTAGGATTATCTAAAGAAGAGGCTAAAAGGAATGTCAAACAATTATCTGGTGGACAACAACAAAGAGTAGCTGTTGCAAGAGCTTTGGCATCGGAAAGACAACTTTTATTAGCAGATGAGCCAACAGGAAATTTGGATGAAGAGATGGCAAAAGAAATTACACTGATTTTAAAGGAAAGTGCACATACGCATGGAAAATGTGTGATTGTCGTAACGCATTCTTTAGAATTAGCTAGTGAAGCGGATATTGTAATATCTTTGAAAAATGGAAAATTAGTAAATAAGCAGAGAGAATAAGTAAGTTATCAAAAATGGTGGGGAAAGAAAATGAAAAACAGGAGAGAAAAAAAATATATATTTCAATTAATGTTGCGATATAAAAAAGAATTGATTTTAAATACAGTGTTGAGTTTTTTTCTCCTAGCCATCTATATGGTGACACCGATTTTAGAACAGAAAATTATTGATGAAGGAATTTTGTCAAAAGACTATGTGATTTTATTAAAGTTAGTATTTATAGCGGCATTTATTGGTATAGTGGGATATTTTATCCAGTATATACAAATGCATATTCAATCAGGAGTTGCAGCAGCGTTTCGAAGTTCTTTGAAAGTAGAAGCTCTTTCACATGCATTACGGCTAAAGATGTGTTATTTAAAAAAATATAGTATGTTAGCGTTGATGTCAGATGCGAACAATGATGTCAATAATATGTCCAGAGTTTGTAGCAGTGATGTTATTGGTATTTTCATAGAATTTATTAATGTCATTGGATATTTCATTGGATTACTGTTTTTAAGCTGGAAACTTAGCTTACTTGTTTTGTGTATTGTGCCTTTAAAAATATTTATTTCGAGTTTTTGTGAAAGATTAAGTAAAACATGGATTGAGAAACTTCTTCAAATTCAAAAAGATATTTCTAGATGGCAGAGTGATAATTATTCTGGTGTTGAAGAAATAAAGAATTGGGATATGTACGAGCACATAGAAGCGCAGTTTCAAGTTTTGTCCAAAAAGAGAGAACAGTATGATAAAAGGGTTGCGATGCTGACATCATTAGATTCATGTTTAAAACAAGGCAGCGAAAAAATATTATTTACAGTAATATATATGGTTGCCGCATCTCAGATATGGAATGATCAATTGACCATAGGAACGTTGATGGCCTTTATTCAATATGCAGGTTGTATTTTGACACCTATTGATGTTATCACTGCATTAAAAATGGTGATTGCAAATATTATACCTTCTACAAGAGATTATATAGAATTCATGAATATGGAGGAGGAAAATTTGCATAGTGGTAATATTGTAGCACAAGTACCACAAAAAATCATATTTAACAAAATCCATTTTTCTTATGATCGTCAAGAGGTTCTGCGAGATTTTAATTTGGTATTGAACCGTGGAGAGAAGGTTGCATTAGTGGGGCTAAATGGAAGTGGAAAAAGTACTCTTGTTAATCTTCTATTGCGCTATTATAGTCCACAAAAAGGAAATATTTTATTTGACACAAAGTAAACGCACCATAGTGCGTATATTGAATTCACTCTAGTTATTTGAGAAAATAGACTCAACAAATGATACTTGTCAAAAAAGTTTAGTCTAAAAAATTTAGCCTAAAGTTTCGACAACATGGAGGTGGTCTATTACGAAAACTCAAACAGCTATAGTTGCACGTAATTGCCGATTACAGGAATGGGCTCAAATGATTCAGGATTGCCAGAATCGTCCGATCGGTGTAACTGTCAGTGAATGGTGCCAAGAGCATTCTATTACAACATCGAATTATTATTATCGTATGGCTCAAGTTAGGAAGGCTTGTTTGGATTCGCTTTCTAATGAAGTTGTTGAGCAGGCAATCGTTCCGATTCCGATGAATGTTATATCTTCAAGTCACAGTTCTCAAAAAGATGCTATTCCAGAACATGATGGTGCATTTGTCGAAGTGGATGCTCATGGAATGAAGATTCGGATTCATGAAAATACATCCAGTTCACTGATTCAAAAAGTACTGGGGGCTGTCGTTCATGTTGAATGATGCAACTTGTTTTAAACAAATCTATATCGTAACAGGATATACAGATCTTAGATTTGGATTGGATTCCCTGGCATCTATTATTGAATCTAAATCAGGAAGAAGTCCTTATGTTCCAGATACGCTCTACCTTTTCTGTGGTCGAAAGACAGATCGTATTAAAGGATTAGTTTGGGAAAAGGACGGATTCTTGCTTTTGTATAAACGTCTTGAAAAAGGCAGTTTTGTATGGCCAAGAAATGAATCTGAAGTACAGGAACTTACAGGACAACAATTCCGTTGGCTGATGGAAGGACTGACCATTTCTCCTAAAAGAAAGGTCCAGGAGATTTCCATACCGAAATATACCACATAATCCTTGTGCAAAAGGTAGAAATTTTACAGGATAAATCAAGTGCTTCATTCCCTTTATTTTGAATAATCAGTAAGTGATTTATTAGGCATTATCGGTGTGTTACAGCACTTTGGCAAGCTTATATTTTATAGGAATCACTTTAAAAGCCTTTGATTTTAATGGGGTAGAATCTTATTGTGGTTGCTTACAACCATAGGCAAAATGACGAATTCAGATGGGGATGAAATTCGCAATTTTCTGCCATATCCGCTATAATAATACTTAGAAAAGGGGTGTCATTATGGCGATGGAATATACAGAAGAACAATTAAATCATTTTGACAAGTCTACACTTGTTCAACTGTTTTTGGTTCAACAATCACAACTGAAGGATATTGATCAGAAGTTGCAGTTATTGTTGGAGCAAGTCGCTGTATTGAACAACAAACGTTTCGGCAAATCTTCTGAGAAACTAGGTGTAGATAACCAGATTTGTTTCATGGAGGTTGATGGGAATATCGTCTTTTTCAATGAGGCAGAGGCTGTTGCAGCACTGGATGAATCCGAAGAAGAACCTGTTAAAAAACGTGGAAAGAAGACAAAAGGGAAACGTATTGCTGATATCCGGAATCTTCCAGTCATCCCTGTAGAACACAAGATGACAGAGGATGAATTGATTGCTGAATTCGGAGAAGACGGCTGGTATCAATTAGAAGATGAAGTATATAATCGTTACCGTTTTACACCAATGAAAGTTGAAATTGAGGAACATCATGTGGGAGTCTATAAGTCAAAGAAGGATAACCATTTCAAAAGGGCAGATCATCCAGCTTACTTATTAAGGAACAGCCTTGTATCAGCATCATTGCTCGCTGGAATTTGGAATGCAAAGTATATAAATGCAGTTCCGCTTTATCGTCAAGAACAAGAATTCCAACGAATGGGAGTGAACATTGATCGAGCAGATATGGCTCGCTGGACGATTCTTTGTGCAGAAAGATACTTGTCGATTTTCTATGATTACCTACACGAAAAGTTATATGAATATCATGTGCTTCAAGCCGATGAAACTCCGGTTCTTGTTTCAAAGGAAGACCGAACAACCGGAACAAAGCACTACATGTGGGTTTACCGAACAGGAATGATGTATCTTGATAAGCAGATTGTCCTATATGAGTATCAACCTACTCGTAATGCAAACCATCCAAGATCCTTCCTAAAGGAATTTCGTGGAATCTGTATAACGGATGGCTACCAGGTTTACCACACGATTGCAGAAGAACGTGAAGACCTGAAGATTGCCGGATGTTGGGCACATGTGAGACGTCGCTTTGATGAAGCGGTAAAGGCTTTGCCGAAGGCGAGTCAGAAAATGTCACTTGCATATCTTGCATTAAAACAAATCCAAGCGATTTATCGTGAGGATAATAAACTCAAGGAGTTAGGTTCTGAGGAACGTTTGAAACATCGACAGCTGACTGTGAAGCCTCTGGTAGATGCTTATTTTGCGTGGGCAAAACAAAACTTGTTGTCTGTGATGCCAAAGAGTAAAACAGCAAATGGATTCACGTATTCATTGAATCAGGAAAAATATTTGCGTGTGTTTCTTGAAGATGGTGATGTCCCACTAGACAATAATGCCGCAGAACAGGCAATCCGCCCATTCTGTGTTGGCAAGAAAAACTGGGTCATGATTGATACCATTGCAGGAGCTGAAGCAAGTGCAATCATCTATAGTATTGCTGAAACAGCAAAAGCAAACAATCTGAAACCATACGATTATTTTGAATATTTACTCACAGAGATTCCAAAACATATGGAAGATCATGATACAAGTTTCTGTGAGGATCTGCTTCCTTGGTCAGATAAGTTGCCAGAGAAATGTAGAAAGTAACTTATAAAATATGCCACTCTGATGAGTGGCTAATCAATTGATAGTACGCACTATGGTGCGTTTACCTTTTGTTGTTGAAATATTTCAGAGGAATACAATGTTAATATGACAAAGCGATAAAGTTGTTGTTTCAATCCTTTTAATATTTGGTATTTACAAAAGGTTTCAAGATAGTACGTTATAAATACAAAAAATATTTAAGAAAATAAACTTAAGAGAACCCTAAGAAAATTTAAGGAAATATGTTTAAGAATATTTGTTTTTTTATTTGAGATAATCGTTATACATTATAAAGAGATAAATAGCTGATACATTTTAGGAGAAGATTTGTGTTTGAAGATAAAAAAATTCGAAATCTGCTTTTGGATGAAGAAAAAGTAGAAGATTTGATACGGAAATATTATTCCGATATATATAAATATTGTTTTTTTCATCTTGGAAATAGAGAAACAGCACAAGATATTACGCAAGAGGTCTTTTTAAAATTTTTAAAAAGTCGTGATACTTATCGTGAATATGTGTTGATCAGCACATTATAATATGCCATTTTCAGAAAAATAAATAGTGCAGAAATAATACGGGGATCTTCCATCCCCGAACCCCTGGAATCCTTGTTATAACAGTAATAGAAAAAATTATTACCGTTATAACAAGGCTAAAAATGGGATGTTTTAATTTTCCGAATTCTGCAAATTATGGCATCAAATAAAATGCGTTGTAACAAATATGGAAAATTGAAAAATTATTTGTATGTAGTGGCAAAATACACAATAAAAGATTTTTTTCGGAAAAGATGCGAAACAACAGAGAAATTAGAAGTAGAAAGCTCTTGTGATGGAGGATTAGATAATGTTCCATTGCAGGTAGATATATGGCGTGAAATACAGAGGTTAGATCCATTAGATAAAGAGTTGATTATACTACGATATTATCAAGATCTTAGGGTAAAGGATATTGCTCAAATTGTAAATTTGCCGACTTCTACTGTGGGGTATAAAATTAAAAGAATAGAAAAATTATTAAAGCTTAGATTGGAAGAGATGAAATATGAAAGATAAAGAGCTGAAAAGAAAATTGCAACAACTACATATACCACAATATGACGAACACAAATTAGAAAAAGTTATTTCGGAAGCAAAAAAAATACATTTATTTCCGGAAAATCAAAGGATGACAAATACGGAATTCTTTTTTAACCAAATGGGATTTATTAGTAAAAAAGTGTGGGGCTTAAAGATAATTTTTTCGCTTTTCATATTGTATTTGCTCATAGCAGAGGACATTAACATCAGTAATTGGATGTGGACTCTAATAGCAATAGCGGGACCTATTTTATGTTTATTCAATGCAAAAGAAATATGTAATGTATTTCAAGCCGGAATGCTTGAAATACAGATAGCTGCAAAACATTCATTTAGTAAAGTTTTAATGATCCGTTTAATCGCTTTCGGTACTTTTGACCTATTTTTCTTGATTTGTAGTGCTATATTACTATCGATTGTAAAGGAAACGGTAATATGGCAGATTATTCTATATGGAACAGTTCCTTATGAAATAATGTGTTTTGGATGTATGTACATTTTAAATAAATGTCATGAAGAAAATGTTTTACTATATTCAACGACCTGGGGAATATGTTTGAGTAGTAGCATTGTTATATTGAAAATATCAGGAGTGGAATTATTTGCGACATGTTATTTTGCTATTTGGTTAGTATTTGGACTAATTGCAGTTAGTGGTGTTGGAATGGAAATAAAACAGTTATTGAATAAAACAGGAGGAAATTTGAATGAGATTAGTAATGGAACATTTATCTAAGCAATTTAAAAATAAAATTGCTGTTGAAAATATTGATACAGAACTTAGAGAAGGTGTATATGGTTTTTTAGGAGCTAACGGTGCCGGAAAAACAACCCTAATGCAGATGATATGTGGAATTATTGAGCCGACTGCAGGTGAAGTGAAAATTAATGGTGAGAATAATATACAGATGGGAGAACGATTTAGAGATATGTTAGGCTATTTGCCACAAGAATTTGGGTATACGCCTGGTTTTACGGCCAAAGATTTTATGCTATACATTGCATCAATCAAAGGACTGCCGCCTAGATTTGCGAAAAGAAAAACAAAAGAATTATTAAAACTTGTGAATTTAGAAAAAGATGCAGATAGAAAAATTAGGACTTTTTCAGGAGGAATGAAAAGACGACTTGGTATTGCACAAGCATTATTGAATGATCCTAAAATATTGATTTTGGATGAACCGACAGCAGGTCTGGATCCTAAAGAACGTGCTTATTTTAGAAATATTATTGCGGAAATGTCAAAGGATAAAATTATTATTATATCTACGCATATTGTGTCTGATATAGAGTATATTTCAGATCAAGTATTGATTATGAAAAAAGGAAAGTTTATTTTACAGGGTTCAGCCGAGGAATTGCTGAAAGAAGTAAAAAATGAGGTATGGTCGTGTAGAGTACCCAATAATCAATGGAGTAATTTTGAAAGAACACATTGTGTTGCTAATTCGCATGCAATGAAAGAAGTTGTAGAAGCAAGGGTCATTTCGGTGTCATCTCCGATAGAAGGTGCAATAACTGTAGAACCAACTTTGGAGGATTTATATTTGAAATTTTTTTCTGATGAGATACAAGAAGAAGGAGAATGCATTTAATGAGTGGGATGATTAAATATGAATGGAAAAAAATATGGAAGAGTAGATTGGCTCAATTATCTATAATTGGTTGCGGATTGTTTTTAGTGTTTTGTGTCTGGTCCAGTATTATGCAAATAAGTGCGACAAATGAAAAAGGTGAAAATTTTTCGGGAATGAGTGCCGTAGAAGTGATGAAGGATACGCAGAAGAAAATAGAATTAACACAGGAAAATGTTGATGAAATAGTAAGACAATATTTAAAGTACACTTCAGATCCTAATACAAATTCAGAAAGTGAAACATATCATTATTTGTCAGAAGAGGTATATAGAACTTTTTACCTTCCGAACAGAGATTTATTGAGTTTGATTACTAATGTATATAGGGAACCGGGAAGCGGTAGCAGTATGAAAGAAGTTCTGGAAGAAAATGTTGGGAAAGATTTTCGGGAAGCACAAATAAAAAGAGACAACACATATATAGATTTGAAAAAAGAGCAGGGGCGATTAACATCTGGTGAAGCAAATTATTGGAAAGAAAAGACGGGAAATTTGCAGGAATATCAATATGGTTATCACAAAGGCTGGAGTATGATTTTAGATACATTAACGTGGCCTGTGCTAATAATGATGATAATATGTATAGGAATTGCACCGATATTTGCCGGTGAATATCAGTCTAAATGTGACTCATTAATTTTATGTATGAAATATGGAAAAAGTAAGTTGATTTTTGCAAAGACTGTATCAGGATGGCTATATGCAACATGTGTTTACTGGGGAATAACATTGGTTTATTCAAGTGTTTATATGATCTTTTTAGGGACACAAGGTGCAGATTTACCTATTCAATTAAAGTATCCAGCTATGTCTGTTGGATATAATCTTACAATGGGAGAAGCAGTAGGAATAGCATTATTGCTGGGATATTTCTTTACATTAGGAATTATGGGAATAACACTTTTTATGTCTGCTTTATTGAAAAATACTTATGCGGTTATTATTATTGCATTTTTGCTGATTATAATTCCGACATTTTTATCACCTGATACAGGAGGATATGCATGGAGTCATGTATTATCTTTATTACCACCTAAAATAGCAGATTTTTCGTTCCAGTCATATACGGCATATAGCATAGGAAATATAGTATTGAGTTGGCCGGTTATGGCAATTTTGATAAATGCAATAGTGGCAGTAATCTGTTCAGTTCTGGGATATATTGTTTTCCGGAAACATCAAGTAAATAAATAGCAAAGTTTTCAGTGGAGAGGCCTCTCCACTGTGTCTAGGAATACTCCCTAGACACAGTGATATAAGGATGTGAGGGGTTGAAAAAAGAAAAAAACTATGTGATAAAGAACACTATATATTGTATAAAATACATTTGGAAAATTGATCGTAAATACATTTTATTGATGATAGTAATATCTATACTTACAAGTTTATTTAATATTATTAATCTAAGCATTTTAAGATATATAACAGAGACTATTGCGATGCAAGAAATGAGATATTTCTTGATGATTATAGGTGTAATGTTGCTGTTGTCAGTAGTGATTGCAATTATAAATGGAAGTGCAAATTATTTATACGAACCATTATTACAAAACCGTATTATTGAAAAAATTCAGGGCGATATTTATGCAAAAGCAAAAACATTTAATTTGGAAGAATATGATAATGAAGAATTCTATGATTTGTATTATTTTGTGGCTGAGAACGGGAAAACTGGTATATTAAATGCCATTACTTTAACTACAGGGATACTTACTAGAGCGTTTCTGAAAAGTCTGAATCATTGGTCTATTTCAACAAAATAGCAATGGAGGCAAGATAAACGAAGGCCAGAAAAGAGGAAGCTAACTTGTCATAACGGGTAGCAACTCTCCTGAATTGTTTCAATTTCAGAAAAAAGCACTCGACCAAATGGCGCTCCTTGTAGAGCGCCCAGTCACAACGCCAGGGGTTACGTGTATTTGATTTTGGAGGAATGGCATAGTCGCCGTCCTGTTGCTGAATGTAGTCCAAGATTTCGTTGGTTCCATAGGCTTTGTCAGCCAAAATCGTGCTGTTCGAAAGGTCAAGATGGGACAGTACATCCACTGCAACGGTCGAATCATGGACATTTCCACCGGTTAGCTGCAAATGAACTGGGTTTCCCAAACCGTCCACGACAGCATGGATCTTAGTAGACTTTCCACCACGACTTGTGCCAATAAATTGATTGTTTTCGCTGTTTACAGCCCCTTTTTAGCGCCAGCACTGTGTGGATGTGCCTTGATGACGGTGGAGTCCAGCGATAGATTTTCCATATCTGCATCTTCGTTCAAGGACTGAAAGATCCGCAGTAGGGTGCCATCATCACGCCATTTACAAAAGCGGCTGTAGACCGTTTTCCAGGGGCCATACCGCTCAGGAAGATCCTCCCAGCCTGCACCACTTCTCGCAAGCCAAAACATGGCATTGAGCATCAATCGGTCATCCTTTGGCGGTCGTCCCATCTTTGAATGCTGAATCATATCCTTTACGCGTTCCCATTGTTCGTCTGTTAATTCATATCGTCTGTTTGCCACTTTTATCACCGAATATATCTTACCACATTTACTATCATTCGTCACTTTTTACTTTTCAGAAACGCTCTAATAGAAGAGACGCTGGAAGCATTTGACATTACCAGATCTTTAAGCCAGAAAGGATGCCCATATGACAATGCTGTAGCAGAAGCAACTTTTAAAATCATCAAGACAGAATTTGTAAAAAACCAAACATTTGCAAATCTGGATGCATTAAAACTGGGGCTTGCTGATTATGTGAATTGGTTTAACAATCACAGACTTCATTCTTCGCTCGGTTACCTGACACCAGTTGAGTACCGGCAGAATAACCTTAAAAAAGTTGTTTAGTTTACTGTTGACAATCCAAAATACAAAATCCGTTCAAAAGGTAAGTTACAAACTTGGATAAAGAAGTATAATAGTCATGAAGAGTTAAAATCTTCTGGAACAGGAGGAAACATAATCATGACTAAAGGAAGAAGAACTACTTTTGATGAACGAGTTGAAATAGTACAATATTGTATTGCACATAACCATAATTATATGAAAACCGCAGAACACTATCAGGTATCCTATCAACAGGCCCGCAATTATGTCGTGAAATATGAAACCAATGGAGTGGAGGCTTTAAAAGATAATCGTGGCAAACGTAAAAATCCTGATCAGATGAGTGAGTTAGAAAAACTACGTGCGGAAAATAGAATTTTAAAAGCAGAAAAAGAACGCGCTGAAATGGAAGCATCTTTTTAAAAAAAACTCGAAGAAATAGAGAGGAGGTGGGGCTAAGCCTGATCCGTCACGAACATCTCTATCAGGCAGTCAAAGAAGAACATGAAAATCATAATTATCCAGTTGCTGCACTTTGTAAACTTGCTAATGTTTCTAGAGCAGCTTATTATAAATGGCTACACAGAGAAATTCCTAAAAGTGAGC
>ERZ834433.1181-NODE-1181-length-23015-cov-12.265549_pt1 | contig 23015 bp, 18 predicted proteins | sample MGYA00519948_ERZ834433 | MGnify/ENA primary metagenome ERZ834433 (study PRJEB31850, sample SAMEA3708752) | human gut metagenome | biome: human gut; feature: human-associated habitat; material: faeces | place: China | collected 2014 ...
ACCTCGCTCGCCGTATCGGCACTTAGAATTATGCGGTATTGCCCTAGGGTGTATCCTCTAATAAGATAAACGAAGAAGTCATCCAAATTGTTACATAAAAGGCATTTTTCCTATCCATATTTTCACAGGGAAATATCTTTGCCTTAAGTTGACGGGCGCACAATGTGCGCCCCTGCGGTCACTATAGGGAAATGCCATTTTCCCCGCACAACGCGCCCTGCTGCATATGCTGGCCTTGCGGCGTGTTTTATTGTATTTTGATTATACCATGTCTCGCGGCAGAATGGAACGGAATTTACAGGAATCAAGTGGTAAAATCCTGCATTACTCTGCAAAAAGCCCTCGGCACAGTGGTTTGGCACCGTACCGGGGGCTTTGCATTGGTTCAGGCTTTGCTGCCGGACCGATTATTCATCATCAACGGTATTGTCATTGCCAACCGGGTCTTCGGCGGCAACATCGGCGGTTTCGGGGGTGGCTTCCTCCTCGGCTTCCAGCGCTGCCTTGTCATAGGCAAAGGCGTTCAGGGCGTCAGTGCTCACTTCATACACAACGCCTGCTGCGCTGGAGCTGCGCAGGTAGCACAGGGTATCGTCCTCGGCGTCGTTGCCGCCAAAGCTGCACTGGATGCTGGTGCCATCCGATGCAATCAGGGTAACGATGGCATTGGGGGTATCCAGACCATACACGGCATCGGCCTGCGGTTCGGTCACGCTCCATTTGGTTTTCAGATCGCAGATGGTGCTCGCCATCTTTTTGACGATATCCTGATCCAGGTTATATTCCGCATCATCCGTCAGCGTCCAGGTGCTGTCATTCTGGGCAAAGCTCAGGGTTCCGCCGTTGGCGGTCTGCACCACCATCTTGGTCACATCGTCCACATCTATGTCCGTAATGCTCTGGGCGGCATACAGCTGCTTTGCGGTTTTGCAGATGCCGCTCAGGGCCGAACTGTCCAGCGTATACACCGGGCCGTCTGCGCTCAGGCGGGCATACCAGCTGTTTGTGATGGAGTTCTTGCTGCCAACGGTCAGCGTCCATTCGGTATCTGCCGTTTTCAGGCTCAGCTCATAAGTCGGGGTATCAAAGCCCATGCTGGCAACGTCGGCGTCATCGCTCAGTTCGCGCAGCGCGGTCAGAGCGGTCATGCTGTCGGCAACGCCTTGGGCCTTACTCTGGTCAAGGGGCAGCGCGGGGTCAGAATCCAGTGTCCAGGTATCATCCGTTTTGGTCAGGGCGGATTCCAACGTTGCGCCATCGCTGGCGTCTTTGTAGGCAATTGCGGTCACACTGTCAGCATCCAGGCTGCACAGTGCAATGCTGGTATCCTCTTCCTCGGTGTCTGCATGGTTCAACACGCCAAGGGCAACGCCCAGCACAACCACCACGGGAACCAGCACAAAAAGGGGCAACATTTTCTTTGTGTTCATTGGCTGTTATCTCCTAAGGTTTCTGCGGCACTGGAAATATCAACGGCGGCGGCGCACCAAAGTGATGGCAATACCGACCACGATAAAGGCCAGCGGCACCACGATGGTAAACAGCAGGCCAAGCAGCATGATGGCCTTGGCAGGTACCGTCAAGGTTTCGGCGCTCATACTCTTGCTGTCAATCACCACACCGTTTTCTTCGCCGGTCATCCAGTTCACGGTACTTGTTAGTAGCTGTGCGTTGCCACCAATCAACAACGAGGCATATTCCCTAGCGACATACTCTATCCCCTTGCTGTTCAGTAGATTAGCGCAGTTCACCCACACTACCTTTGCACCAGTGGTGCTGTTGCTGGCGGCAACGGCAATGTTAAAGGGGCCGTTGGGGTCATTTGCGCCCTGCTCAGCGGTGGATGCCTGGGCGTAATCCTGCATGGCGTAAGCCGTGCTGCTGGTGCTCAGCAGGGTGGTCAGGGTCAGGTCATCGGTGCTGTCGCCTTTCACAATGCCCTGTGCCACGGGGGTAAAAACATGCATGCCGTCAGTTATGCCCGCGGTGATATCGTTGGAGCTCAGGCTCGGCAGCAGGTAGGTCTGCGGGTAGCGGTAAGCGTAATAGCTGCTGTCATTTTCAATCACAAGGCCTTCCTGGCGGGTCATGCCGTACTCTGCCAGCAGGGCATCCAGGTTGGGGGTATCCACTGTCAGATCAGTGGTCACAAACAGGTTGCCGCCGTTTTCCAGATAGGTCTTGATGGCAGCGGCATCCAGGGCGGAAAGGTCCGCCTGCGGGTCGTTGATCAGCAGAGCTGCGGCATCTTCGGGCACTGTATCGGTGGTCAGCAGGTTCAGGTCCTGCATGGTAACGCCGGAATTATCCAGCGTTTCGGTAAAATCGCTTTCCAGGCTGGATTCGCCGTGGCCGGTCAGCTGGTACAGCACATAGCTGTTCTCCCGCGTGACCTTGGCAATGCCGGAGGACAGCGCGTTCTCAGCGGAGAAGCTCATTGTGTAACTGCCGGTGGTATAATAGCTGGAATAATCCGCCGTATACATATCATTGTAGTCCACCACGGTGTGGTTATCCCCGCATACAAGGATCACGCTGGAGGAGCTTGCGTTCTGCGCGTCATACTGCTGTGCAAAGGTGGGGTACAGCGCGGGGTCGCGCTGCTGCCAGGTAAAATGGCTGCTTTCGCCCGCATAGCGGTCCAGAATTCGCGTGATGTTGGAATCCTCGTTGCCGGTTTCCGCCAGGTAATAGGCGGTCACATCGGTGTTCAGTTCCTGCAGCATGGTTTTGGTGGTATCGCTCAGGGTGAACATTTTGCCGGTGGAAATATCAAACTGGGTAAACTTGGTGGGCACCGCGCCCACCACAAGGTTGAGCAGAATTACCAGCACCAGCACCACAACGGCCAGCACGCTGGCGTAAGCACCGCTGCGCAGGCTGCGGCGGCGCGCTGCCTGCTGTGCCTGGTTAGGGGCAGGGGCATTGGCCGCGTTCTTTTTCTTAAAGTTCATCGTCGGACCCCCCTCTTTAATTCCAGCGGCGGCGTTCCAGTGCCTGACCCGTCAGGAAGAGGAACAGTCCCGCCACCGATAGATAATACACAATGCCAGTCACGCTGAACATGCCGCCCACAAAATCCGTAAACGGCTGGAACAGTGCCAGCGCGCCAAGCACGCTGTTAAAGCCGGTCAGCAGCCAGGCCGGGCGCAGCTTAAACAGCAGCACCAGCACCACGGCACCGCCGCAGAACACCGCGCTGCCCACCGTGACATTTTTGCAGGCCAGACCGACCAGCAGAGCCACAACCGCCAGCACCACGCAGAACACGATGAATGCCAGCGTGTTGCCGCTGGTGAACAGGCTCTTGATGCCGTTCATCAGGTAGCAGATCAGCAGCGCACCAAAAGTAGCCAGGTACGCAATGATCTGGTTTTCCGTCAGGGCGGAGACAAAGGTGCCGATGGCAATGCAGGCAGCGCCCATCAAAAAGTACGCCAGCCAGGTGGCGTAAGCGCTGGTAAGGGAGATGGTGCCAAAGGCCGTGAGCACCAGCGGCATGATGGCCGCTGCCGCCATGGGCACGGCAAACACCGCCAGCTGGGCAAAGTACTTACCCATCACGATAGAAGGGATACCCACCGGGCTGGTGAGCAGCAGCTGGTCGGTTTTATTGCGGCGTTCATCCGCAAAGCTGCGCATGGTCAGCGCCGGCAGCAAAAATAGCATGACCAGCGTGGTAGAATACAAAACGGTTGAAAAATCCGACGTGCCATACACCAGGCAGTTGGCGGAGTAATATAACCCGATAAACGCCAGCATAACACCAATGACAACATAGCCGACCAGGCTGGTGAAATAGCTGCGCAGTTCCCGCTTAAAAATGGCAAACATGGCTCACTCTTCCTCCTTTTGGTCGTTTTCGGCTTCCGGTTGTTCCGGAGTATCATCCGCCGGGGCCTGCGGTTCGGCAGGCTCAGCAGACGGTTCCGGCTGTGCGGCAGCCGCTTCCGGAGCCGGTTCTTCGGTTTCTTCCGGCTGGGCTTCCTCCGGTGCAGTCTCGGTGATCTGTAGGAAGATATCCTCCAAACTCATCGTATCGCTTGTCAGGGACACAACCGGGCAGCCAGCTTCGGCCAGCGCCTTGGACAGGGCCGCGCGCAGGTCTGCACCGGCGGTGCTGGTGGCGGTAAAGCTGACTTCATCGCCCTTTTCTGCGGTCACGCGCAGGTCGGTCAGGCCCTCCACCTTGGCGGCAGCGGCCAGAATCTGTTCTTTGGTGCCAAGTGCCGTGGCGGCAATCATGCCGCGGGCAGCCAGCTGGGCGGCCAGCTCTTCCGGCGTGCCCTGGGCGGCCACTTTACCGTGCGCAATAATCAGCACGCGGTCACAGATCGTCTGCACTTCGCTCAGGATATGGCTGGAAAGGATGACGGTGTGGGTCTCTCCCAGGTCATGGATGAGGTTGCGGATCTCGATCATCTGGGCGGGATCTAGGCCAACGGTGGGTTCGTCCAGAATGATCACCTTGGGGCTGCCCAGCAGCGCAGCGGCAATGCCAACGCGCTGGCGGTAGCCTTTGGAAAGGTTGCGGATCAGCCGCTTTTCCATCTCCTGCAGCCCAGCGCGCTGCACGGCCTGCGCTACATCCTGCACGCGGTCCGCTTTTTTCTTTTTGCCTTTCAGCTCGCTGACAAACAGCAGGTATTCCTGCACGGTCATATCGGTATACAGCGGCGGAATTTCCGGCAGGTAGCCGATGCAGGCTTTGGCCTCCTTGGGCTCTTCCTGAACATCATGGCCGTCAATGGCAACGGTGCCGCCCGTGGGCGCAAGATACCCGGTGATCATGTTCATTGTGGTGGATTTGCCGGCGCCGTTGGGCCCCAGCAGGCCGTAAATACAGCCGTCCTGCACAGTGAAGCTGATATCATCGACCGCGGTGTGTTTTCCGTAACGCTTGGTCAAATGCTTGACTTCGATCAATGGATGCACTCCCCTTTTCTTGGGGGCCGCCCGCCGCAGGGCAGGCGTACCCCTGAACTATCCAGAAGTATACTGCCTATTTGTGAAAATTGTGCGTCGTTTTTTTGCCAGGATGTGAAAATTGTGTGCACATGCAAAAGCACCCCTGCGCGGCTGCAGAGGTGCCAAATCAGCTTATTCTTTTGCTGCTTCGTTTCTTTTGCGGGGGGCAGCTTTAGGCAACACCGCACAATTCCCGCCTTGCGGCTTAAGCACCGCTCCGGCAGCTGCGGCACGGCATCTGCGTTGCCAAAATGCTCGATAAGACATCCAGTATTATCTGCGCTTTTGGCTTGGCATCTGCCGCACCTCGCTCGCCGTATCGGCACTTAGAATTATGCGGTATTGCCTTACTTTTTCTGTTTTCTCCGCTTTGCTTCCACAATGACGTCCGCAATGTGCATGGCAACATCATCCTTGCTTTGCAGCGGCAGCGCGGTGGAAATGCTTTCGGTAATCAGGGTTACAACGTTGGTATCCACGCCAAAACCGGCGCCGGGCACCTTGACATTGTTGGCCACAATCATATCCATGTTTTTCTTGTGCAGCTTGGCAGTAGAATTTTCGATCAGATCTTTCGTTTCCATCGAAAAGCCGCAGACAAACAACTGCTCCGGCTTGTGCTCACCGACCCAGCCCAGAATGTCATCCGTGCGTTCCAGCTCAATTGAAAGTTCACCATCGTGCTTTTTGATCTTATCCTGCGCCACCTGGGCCGGGCGGTAGTCCGCCACAGCGGCGGCCATCACCAGGGCATCCGCATCCATGGCGTTGGCCTTGACAGCTTCAAACAGTTCTGCCGCGGTGGCAAAAGGCACCATTTTGACAAACGGAACCGGCGGCAAGTCGGAAGATGTCAGCAGCGTCACATCCGCGCCGCGCAGCATACAGGCGCGGGCCACGGCATAGCCCATTTTGCCGGTGGAATGGTTTGTCAGGTAGCGCACCGGGTCCATCGGTTCGCGGGTGCCGCCAGCGGAAACCACCACTTTCATGCCCTGCATGTCTTTTTCGTGTTCCAGCTCCCGTGCCACATAGTCCACCAGAACGCCCTCATCGGGCAGGCGGCCGGAGCCCGTATCGCCGCAGGCCAACAGGCCGGAACCGGAGGGAATGACGGTGAAACCGTAATGTTCCAGCGTTTTCAGGTTATCCTGGGTGATGGGGTTTTCCAGCATATGGGTGTTCATGGCGGGGGCCACCAGCTTGGGGCAGCGGGCCGCCAGGGTAACGGTGGTCAGCATGTCATCCGCCAGGCCGTGGGCCAGCTTGGCGATCACATTTGCGGTTGCCGGGGCGATCAGCATCAAATCCGCCGCGTTGGCCAGCGAAACATGGGCCACATCATACTGGAAGTTGCGGTCAAAGGTATCCACAATGCAGCGGTTGTTGGTCAGGGTTTCAAACACCAGCGGGGTGATAAACTCCGTGGCGTTTTTGGTCATCAGCACATGCACATTGGCGCCGGCTTTGGCCAGGGCATGGGCCACATTGGGCATTTTATAAGCAGCAATCCCGCCGGTAATGCCCAGCACAATGGTTTTGCCTTTCAGGTTCATGATAACACATCCTTATATTTGGCCGGGCTTCTGGCTGCCCGTATTGTTCTGCTTTTAAGTATATCCTGCCGGGGGGCAAAAGTAAAGGCAATACCGCATAATTCCAAGTGCCGATACGGCGAGCGAGGTACGGCAGATGCCAAGCCAAAAGCGCAGATAATACTGGATGCTGCAAAGGTGAGCGCCGCCAGTGGCGGAAACAGCGAACCGAAGCAGGGGCAGCGGTCGCAGAGTGCGAGGGGCTTTTGCCCCCGAAGCACGATGCGGGTACCGCAACCCGACATTATCGAGCATTTTGGCAACGCAGATGCCGTGCCGCAGCTGCCGGAGCGGTGCTTAAGCCGCAAGGCGGGAATTGTGCGATGTTGCCTTAGTTTTATGATACTCTCCTGCAAAATGAGACAACCGTGAGCATGGAAACCTCCGAAACAACAAAAAAGCCGCGCGTCCCACCCCCTATACAAGGGGCAAAACGCGCGGCACAAATTTATTTTGTTGGTGTTATATTAGGTAAAGCAAACAGGCGTAACTCTGCCCAGCCGATTACTTCTCATCCTCATCCCACGTGCGGTCACTGATGATGTAGCGGGGGCGGCGCTTGGTTTCCATGTAGATCTTGCCGATGTACTCGCCGATCACGCCCAGGCAGATCAGCTGTACGCCGGAAACAAAGCAGATGATGCTGGTCATGCTGGCCCAGCCGGATACGGTGGCACCCAGCAGCGCTTCCACAATGGCCCAGATCACGCCGATAAAGCTGATGAGCGCCACAATAACGCCAAACCCGGTAATGAACCGGATGGGCTTGACGGAAAGGCTGGTGATGCCGTCAAACGCAAGGGACAGCATTTTGGACAGGGGATAGTGGCTTTCACCCGCAATGCGCTCGTGGCGCTCGTAAGCAACGCTGGTGGATTTAAAGCCCACCAGCGGCACCATGCCGCGCAGGAACAGGTTGACCTCCTTGAAATTGGCAAACTCATGCAGCACGCGGGCGCTCATCAGGCGGTAGTCCGCGTGGTTGTAAACAACCTCGGCCCCCATGGCGTTCAGCAGCTTGTAGAAGCTTTCTGCCGTAAAGCGTTTGAAGAAGGTATCCGTATCGCGCTTGGAGCGCACGCCGTACACAACTTCGCAGCCATCGTTCACATAGGCATCTACCATGGCGTCCATGGCGTTGATATCGTCCTGACCGTCGCAGTCAATGGAGATGGTGATATCGCACTTGTCCTTGGCTTCCATCAAACCGGCCAGCACTGCGTTCTGGTGACCGCGGTTGCGGCTCTGGCTGATGCCGATGTAGTGCTTGTCGCTCTTGGCCAGGTCGCAGATGATGGACCAGGTTTTGTCCTTGGAGCCATCGTTGACAAACAGCACGCGGCTGTCATCGCTGATTTTACCGGCGGCAACCAGGTCGGTGATCTTTTTCAAAAACAGCTTGCTGGTAATGGGCAGAACCTCCTGCTCGTTATAGCAGGGGATCACGATGTACAGGATCGGATTTTCGCGGGTAGCCTTCATGGTTTACAGCACCTCTTTTTTGCTTTTTCTGCTGCGCCGCCCGGCCAGCAGGTAAATTGCCGTCAGCAGAATGCTAATGGCGCTGACCCCGATCCCGCACCAGAGCGGGGTGGGGGAATAGTGGAAACGAATACAGTTTTTACCGGCATTCACCTTGACGGCCATCAGGCCGTTGATGTTCAGGATCTCTGCAGATTCGCCGTTGACCGTGGCGCTCCACGCCTTGTCATAGGGAACACTGAAAAATGCGTACTGCTCGCTGCCGGATGTGATTTCGGAATAAAAATAGTCTGTGCCATAATCAAACACATCGGTGCAGGCTTCGCGGCGCTTGTCCATGTCGGCATACTTGTTTTCCTGGCTGATCTTACCATCCAGCGCGGCATCATAGTGGCGCAGTATGGTGGAAACCGTGGCTTCGTCCTCGTCTGCCACCACAAGGGTCTTTAACATGGAGTGGGCGCGCTCGGCGGGGTCAATCTCGTCAAACTCACTGCGGGTCATGTAGGTATCATAGCAGAAGCCGATGGGCAGGGCGTGGGAATCCTGATAGACGTTGATCTGCTCGTGACCGTTGGAAAAACTGGTGTAGATTTCATCCGGCCAGTCGGAGTTGTTGCGGATATAATACCCAACGGAAAGCAGTTCGTTGGTGCCCTCCGGCCCGGCGGGGGTGATGGCGTGGCGCTCGTCCCCCAGGGCATCATACAGTGTAAAGATGGAGGGGGAAAGCGTGCTCAAAAAGGAGGTACGGTCCGGCAGGTAAGCCGCCATGCCGCGGTTGGAATACGGCTCCCAGAAATAATAGCGGTAGGGCAGGGCATCCGTCAGACCGTCGCCGCTGTGGATGACATTATCATAAATTTCTGTGGTGGTCAGGCCGATCGTCTGGGTGTAGGCACGCTGATAGGTGCCCACGGTAAAACCAGTGGTCAGTGCAGCAACCAGAGCAGTGCAGGCCGTCAGGGCAGCCATGGGGCGGCGCAGGCGCAGCCGCCGCACCCCGCCCAGGGCAGCAAACAGCAGAACCACGCCGCCGATGGCAATCAATGTCAACACAACCAGCCAGTATTTGCGGTATACCATGGTATCGCGCTTGACGTACAGATACAGCGTGATAGCGGCGATGACTGCAGCCGAAATGCCGCAGCCTGCGCGCCAGGGGTAGTCCTGCAGATGGTCCAGCACCTTGATGGTGGCCAGCACCAGCAGGAACACCAGCATGTAATACCAGCGGCGGTACGGCTCGCTGGTGAACATGACGAACAGACTGTTGCTGACCGGGCTGGCTGCTACAAGGAACAGCCCCACCAGCAGCACATGCAGCCAGTCCCACTTCCAGCGCAGCAGATAAGCCAGAACCAGGCAGACGCCTACCAAGGGCAGGTACGCCGCGATGGAATACCAGTTATCATGCACCACAGCGGAAAAATTGAACATATTCTCCGCCGGGAAGAAGAGCGCCCGCAGCATTTGCAGGTAATTGGGCCAGTCAAAGGTCAGTTGGCTCAAGCTGATGTGATCCGATACGCGGGGATTATTGAGCACCGCCGCAATGGAGGGGATGAACAGTACCCCCGCCATGCCGACGCCCAGACAGCCTTCCAGGATGCAGGCCGGAATTTTGCGGGCATTTTTGCGCAGATCCGCCCCGGGGCGTGCGTCCTCGCCGCCAAAAAGATACCGCGTAATATAGTAAAACACCAGGAAGAAAACTTCCCCGATAAAGAAGTAATAGTTGACCAGCGCGTTGATGGTAACGGCAAACAGGAACGGAGCTTTTTTGCCCTCCTGCATGCGTTTGTCCAGCCCCAGCATCAAAAGCGGGAACAGGGCAATCACATCATGGAAGTGATAGAACACCACGTTGATGCAGGAAAAACCGGAAAATGCATACAACACACTGCCAAGCAGGGCGCTTTTCTCGCTGGCACTGCGGCGGAAGTAGGCAAACGAGGTCAGCCCGGCAACAGCATATTTGAGCATATAGATCCAGCCGACCAGATAGGGAAACGCGCTGGCGGGGAAGAGAAAGCTCAGCCAGAAAAACGGGCTGCCAAGGGTGTAAAAGCTGAACGAGGATACAAAGTCCGAACCAATATCAATGCGCCAGTTCCACAGCACCTCGCCGCTTTTGATGGCGTTGTTGCACAGCATGTTGTAGGAGAGCTGTTCTGCGTCAAAATCCGCCGCAACCAACAGCAGGCCGCCGTCCCGTATCATGTAGGGCAGCAGTGCAGCCGCGGCAATGGCAAAGTTCAGCACAAAAGCCAGCAGCAGCCACCGGCGCGGGAAACGGTTTTGCAGTGTTTGTTTCATGTAGCAGCCTCGCGGCATCAGCCCTGACCGTTAGAAAGTTCGATCCCGCGGGTGGGCATGTTTGCCATATTGTTCAGGGTAGAGTTGTATTTTTCACCCAGGGATTCCATAGCCCAGTCAGTGCAGTCCATAAAGGTATTGTCAAAAATATCATTCATGAACGCATCTTCGCCCATAAACACCCCGGCGTAATGCCCGCCGGAAATGGTGTTGCGGGCAATGATGTTCTCATAGCAGGGGGTAAAATCCAGGCCCTGCACGGCTTCGTCCGCGTTCAGGTCAGTGCTGAGCTCAATACCAAAGAAGTGGAAGGTATCGCTGGCACCCCGGTTGTTGTCAATGATCTGGTTGCACAGAATGGTGTTGCTGAACGCCGAGCGCACAGCCTTGATGCCGGAACCGTAATTGTCCCGCACAATGTTGCCGTAAATGGTGTTGTAGGCGGTGTTATCCAGCGAGATGCCGGGTAGCTTGGCGGGGGAGGAACCATCCGCCATGCGGCCCTGATCCAGAATAAAGTCAGCTTCCAGATCCTCATCACTCATGCGGTTGCGGCCGCCGTTCTGGCGGATCTCACATCCGGTAATGTAGTTGCCGAAGGAGCCGTAATCCAGGCACATGCCCTCTTTTTCGTTCTTGTAGATCGTGTTCTCTACATAATAGTTCAGGTAGCCGCTTTCCGAATAAATGCCGGAGGAATGGTTGTGCGCAACCGTGTTGCCGCGCACAACCAGCTGATGGGGAGACTGTAAAATATCGTACAGCATTTCATCCGGGAACGGATTGTAGGCGGTCTCAATGTCCTCAATGGGCATGGAGCAGAGCACCAGCCCGGCGGTCAGGTTGCGGGCACCAGAGTTATTTTCAATGCGGTTGCCCTCGATCACGCCATTGCTGATCTCGCCGTTCAGGAAGATGGCACCATTCTGGTTTTCATGGATGCTGTTATTGACCAGTGCAAAGCCGGTGTTTTCCCCCATAACGCAAAGGCCCTTGAGGGAAACATTGCTGATGTCAAGGTCAGCCAGATAGAAACTGCTGGAATTCTTGACATACACACCGTAATTGCACCCGCCGTTGATGACAAAGCCGGTCACGGCGGTATTTTCCGCCTGGTCCAGAACAATGGCTTTGTCCAGCGTTTCATTGCCGGGGGTCAGCACTGCGCCGTTGCCGTGCAGGATCGTACCAGTGGGTACCACCAGGGTGGCATCCATCACCAGAGCAGGGGAGATGACCTCCACCGTGCTGCCGGGGTTGGCTGCCAGAAAGTCATTCAGTTCTGCCAGGCTGGAACCGGTAAAATTCACAGCCTGGGCGGTTTCGGCGGTGGCCAGGGGGGCCAGCCGGGTCATGACAGAGTTGTACAGGTTTTTCCAGTTGGCCTCCGGGGTATCAAAGGTGGCAGGGTCAATACCGAGGGTCTGAATGCGCTGGATGACCTGCAAAGGGGCAATCAGGCTTTCGGTGTCGGACTGGGTCATCCGCTCCAAAGCGGGCAGGGCATAGCGCTCGGTCAGGCTTTGGCTGTCGGTATCCAGCAGGGAAACATATTCCTCTGCGCCGGGATCCGCAAAATCCACAACCTGCCCGGTACCGGCCAGCACGCAGCTGATGGGATCCGGCTCAGCGGTAGCCTGTGGTTCTGCGCTGGGGGCCAGGCTGAAAATCACATGCGGGGCAGGGGTCAGCTTGACCCCGACCACGCCGATCACGGTGGCAGCAGCAATGCCCGCAATGGTAAGAACAAACGAATTTGCCTCTTTTTTGGCCATAAGTGTAAGATTCCTTTCTAGGGAAGACCGGGAATAGGCCCGGTAAAATTACTTGTCCAGGTTCAGATACTTTTTCCAGAAGTCCAGACTGCGCACTTCGCCGCAGCGCTCGCGGTAGCTCTGGGCGGCAGCGTCAAACTGGGCGTCGATCTCCTTCATGCAGGCTTTCATCTCGCGCACGCAGCGGCTGTATTCTTCCTTGCTGCGCTCGGTCACAAAGCCTTTCTGGGAGTTGGAATCATAGTTCAGCACCTTCTGCACGCGGTAAGCATTGTAGGCGGTCATGTGCATCATGCTCACAACGGTGTTTTCGCGGGTGGGGGGCACCAGCCAGCCGTTGCGGGTCAGCTTGACCTTGAGGTCTTTCAGCTTGCCCTTGTTTTTTTCTTCCTCTTTGGTGGCGTACAGGTAGCGGGAATAATCAAACGGAACATCCAGCTGGTCCACCGGCTGGGCCTTGTAACCATATGCCATAATCTCTTTGTGCAGGGCTTCGGCATCGGTCTGTTCCAGCCAGTCAATGCCTTTCAAAAAGTCGCGCACGCCGCGGATCAGCAGGTCAGCATTCTTATAGCGGTAGCGGTTCACTTCGCCCATCACCTGGCTGCGCAGGTCAGCTTTCAGGGCGTTGGCATCATAGCCGGGGCAGTGCATGCTGTTGTCAATGCACTGGTTGCGCAGGATGTAGTAGTACATCGAGGAAGAATACTTGCTCTCAAACGGCTCATGCCATACGCAGATGCCGTTCAGGGTGACCAGGCGTTTGCAGTTGCGTAGGCCGTATTCAATGTCATCGCCGCGGATAAAGATGGGCATGGGCAGGTTGTCCGGCCGCACAACGGCAATGGGGATGCAGCAGTACCACCAGGCGTTATACTCATGGCGTTCTTCCAGCTCATTGGCAACGCACAGGTCAACCTTGGTCAGATCAAAGTTGGCTTTGTGGCTGATCAACTGGCCCTGGTTCCAGGCGGCGCCGTTTTCTACCTGAATGTTAGGGCGGTCCAGCCGCAGCATGGCACCGCCGACAAATACATCCGCATATTCCGGCTTGCGCAGGCTCAGCAGGGTGTAGGTGCGCAGCAGCACATCGGTATCCAGCACAATGTCATCATCCATGACCAGTACATGGGTAACGCCTGCGCCATTTTCGTTGGCTTTCAGGATCTCAATCATGCCGCGGGTAAAGCCGCCGGCACCGCCCACATTGGCGTTGGGCACAACATGCACGGTATCGCTGTTCAGCTTATCGTAATCCAGCGTCTGGCCGTTATCGGAAACAAACACTTCCAGGTGGTTGTGCAGCGGGCTGGCGGCGTTTTCCAAAATATCGCTGCGCATGCGGGCAATGTTGCCCATAACGAACGGCTCCCGGCGGAAGGTGCAGATATCCACGCCGATTTTGACGGGCTGCACATCCTTTTCAGCGGCATCGCACTCATAAGCGCCGCCGCAATAGGCGGCATTGCCGCTCAGGGCCTGCAGCTCAAAAAACAGCATGCCGTCAGCGCCCTTGGGAAAATCGAAGCAGAATTCCTGCACGGAATCCGCCTGCACTACTTTTTCGGCCAGCACGGCGCGCACGCTCTGGCTGTTGATGAAATGGCGGCTGCACAGCACAACGCGCAGCTTGCCGCTCAGTTTCAGCCGCAGCGAAAAATTCTGCGCGGCGGTGTAGCGGCGCCATTTGTCTGCGCTGACGCTGTTAAAGTAGGTATCAAAGCAGACGCGTTCGCCCTGCTCAATGCGCAGGATATCCCCCTCATCGCGGAAGCTGGGGGCTTTCATACGGTAATACAGTCGGTCCTCGGTGCATATGCCCACGCGGGGCCAAAGCAGCTTTTGCAGCAGCATACGGTATTCTCCTTTCACTTTTTGCCTTATCATATCCGGCAAAGTATTCAAGTATCCGGCACAGCATTATAAAATGCCGCCATTGGATTGTTTTCCGCGCGCCCATGCGCTCAATGTGCGGTAGGGCAGGTAACGCCCGGCCCGCAGCAGACGGGTGTTTTTGTTGGTCATCATGGCAGCGATGTGTGGGTAAGTCTGGCACAGCATCTCGTCATACCGGCGCAGGGCCAGGCCGGTTTCACGGTCGGGGGGAAAGCGCAGGTACAGCTCAATCAGGTACTGCGCCACATCCCGCGCCCGCTGCACCAGCAGCAAGTCCCGCCCGGCGGGGGCAGGCTGTGCGGCCAGCGGTTCGGCAACATCCAACAGAATGCGCGCTACGCGGATGTAATCCTGCGTGTGGGCGCGGTAGCTGGCCATGCTCACGCTCTGGCCATCCCGCCCCAGGCGGTACTGGTACAGAACCACCGGCACAAAGCAGATGGTCTGCGCCGCAGCCATGCCAACAAACGTATAGCCCATATCCGTGTAGCTGCAATGCTCCGGCATGGGGCGCCATGCGGCGCGCAGAGTTTTGGTGCAGAGGGTCAGCGCGTGCATCTCCATGCACAAATCAGGTGTGGCCTGCTGCACTTCACCCACAGCATACACACGGTTTGTATCAAATTTGCAGCAGACATCAAAGGCCTTTCCGCTGCCGTTTTCCTGCACGGTGCGGTAGTTGGTGTATACCGCATCCGCCGTGCAGTTTTGCAAGCGGCGCAAAAGGGCCTGCAAAGCATTGGTGTCAAACCAGTCATCGCAGTCCAGCGTGCGAAAATACCGCCCGGAAGCCAGCTCTACCGCGGTATTCAGCGTGGAGCCGTACCCGCCGTTCACCTTGCTCACCAGCCGGAAACTGCCGGGGTGTGCCTGCACAAAGGCCTGCGCCAGCGCGGCGGTGCCATCGGTGGAGCCATCATCAATAATGATCACATCCAGCAGCGCCTGCAGGCTTTCATCCGCCACCAGGCAGGATTCAAGCGCTTTTTGCAGCGTGGCAGCGCCGTTATAGGCGGCAACCGAAACCGTCAGCAGCTTTTCCATCAGGTTTCACCGGCCTCCATAGCGCGCACATAGTCCGCGCAGACTTCACGCGATGGCCCATCACCGCGCAGAACACCGTGATCCAGCCAGATGGAGCGCTGGCACAGCTGCTGCACCTGGTTGATATCATGGCTGACGAACAGCAGCGTGGTGCCGTTGGAAAGCATCTCTTCCATGCGGCGGTGGCATTTCTGCTGGAACATAAAGTCGCCAACGGCCAGCACTTCGTCACAAACCAGAATGTCGGCCTGTACTTCAGTGGCAATGGAAAAGCCCAAACGAGCGATCATGCCGCTGGAAAAGTTTTTGACCGGAACATCCACAAAATCTTTCAGCTCCGAAAATTCAATGATGCGGTCAAAATGCTCCATCATATAGTCCCGGTCGTGGCCAAGCACCGCACCGTTCAGGAAAATGTTTTCCCGCGCGGTCAGATCCATGTCAAAACCGGCGCCCAGCTCGATCATGGGGGCAATTTCGCCGTTGACGGCAACGCTGCCGCCGGAGGGGTACATCACGCCGGAAATCACTTTCAGCATGGTGCTTTTGCCGCTGCCGTTGCGCCCGATCAGCGCCAGGGATTCGCCGCGCTTCATGCTGAAAGAAACATGTTTCAGTGCGTAAAATTCGTTAAAAAACAGCTTGTGGGTCAGCAGTTTTACGGTGTATTCTTTCAGGGTCTCAGTTTTTTCCTGCGCAAGGTTAAAGCGCATGGAAACGTCATTGACTTTAATAATCTCGTCCATACGTTACCTCACGTCAGATATACAGGATAAAGTTCTTTTGCAGCTTGCGGAACACCAACAGGCCAATAGCCATAGAGGCAACGGCGCAAAAAATGCAGGCAATCCAGGTGTTGGGGCCGGGAATGTTGCCGTACATCATCAGGTTGCGGAACAGGTTGATGTAGTGGTACAGCGGGTTCAGCTTCATCAGTTTCTGCAGGGTTTCCGGCAGGGCGGTGATGGGGTAGAACAGCGGGGTGGCGTACATCCAACCCATGGTAAGGATACTGTACAGGTGCATCATATCACGGAAATACACCGCCAGCGCGGAAAGCAGCAGCCCCAGCCCGCAGCTGAAAAAGAAGAGCAGCACCAGCGGCAGCCAGCTCAAAAAGATGGTCCAATAGAAGGTGGCACGGGTAAAGATCATGACCAGCAGAACCGCACCAAAGCTGAACAGCATGGTGACAAAGCGGGAAACCGCCTGGCTGATGGGGAAGATGAACTTGGGAATGTACACCTTTTTGATCAGCGGGGCGTTCTGGATAACAGAAGTCAGGCCCATGCTGGTGGTCTCATTGAAAAAGGTAAACAGGGTGTTGCCGCAGATCAGGTAAAGCGGGAAGTTTGGGATATCGTTGCGGAACATGTACGAAAAGATGATGCTTTGCAGCAGCATCATCAGCAGCGGGTTCAAAATGCTCCAGATGTAACCCAGAAAGCTGCGGCGGTATTTGACTTTCAGATCGCGGCTGACAAGTTCATGGATCAGCGGTTGGTATTTTTTCAGGTGGGTCCAGGCGCGCTGCGCGGAGACCTGCATTGTTTCGGCCATGTTTGGCTCCCTCCAGATTTATGGCCCGCATAAAACGTCAGAACGTTGTTTTGTGCGGCACTTGTATCAACACCCCGCGCGGCAGCCGCCGCCAGGGCACAGTTTCTACTATTATACAATAAAAGACATTAAAATGCAATTCGAACCGGGCGGCAAAAAATCATGGGTGTGCGATGTTTTTTGTCGCCCGGTACCGCCCTTTTTGTGCAACAGTGAAAAGGAACGCAAAATATGAGCGCAGTTTGTGTAAAAATCGTTGAAACCGGGACGAAAATACGGTACAATAAATATGACATAACAAACCCTGCGGTGGGCCATGACCTGGTTTTGCCCGTGGGGCCAGAAATGAGAGGTAGATGTTATGGAACATTTTAACCCCCTGCTCCTGCATAACGACAGCCCGGCTAAATTTATTACGATTGGTGAGGTCATGCTGCGCCTGACCCCGCCGAACTATGAAAAGATCCGTATGGCTTCCAACTTTGAAGCCAGCTATGGAGGCAGCGAGGCCAACATTGCCCTGGCTCTTGCCAACCTGGGTGTGGACAGCACGTTTTTCAGCGTGGTGCCCAACAACTCTTTGGGCAAAAGTGCGGTGCGCTGGCTGCGCTCCAATGATGTGCACTGCACCCCGATGATCCTTTCCACCCCGGATGAAACCCCGACCCACCGTCTGGGCACCTATTACCTGGAAACCGGTTACGGCATCCGCCCCAGCAAGGTTACTTACGACCGCAAGCACTCCGCTTTTACTGAGTATGACCTTTCCAAAGTGGATCTGGACGCCCTGCTGGACGGCTTTGACTGGCTGCATCTTTCCGGCATTACCCCGGCTTTGGGCCAGAACTGCGCCGATTTTGTGATGGCCTGCCTGAAAAAAGCCAAGGAAAAGGGCCTGACCGTCAGCTTCGACGGCAACTTCCGCTCCACCCTGTGGACTTGGGAAGAAGCCCGTGACTACTGCACCAAGTGCCTGCCCTATGTGGATGTTCTGTTTGGCATTGAGCCTTACCACCTGTGGAAAGACGATGCCGACCACGCCCAGGGCGACTGGAAAGACGGCGTGCCCCTACAGCCCAGCTATGAACAGCAGGATGAGATCTTCCAGCGCTTTGTGGAGCGTTACCCCAACATCAAGTGCATTGCCCGCCATGTGCGTTATGCCCATTCCGGCTCCGAGAACAGCCTGAAAGCCTTTATGTGGTATGAGGACCATACCTTTGAAAGCAAGCTGTTTACCTTTAATATTCTGGACCGTGTAGGCGGCGGCGATGCATTTGCCAGCGGCCTGATTTACGCCATGCTGCACAACTACAAGCCGATGGATATGGTCAACTTTGCGGTGGCAAGCTCCGCCATCAAGCACACCATCCATGGCGATGCCAACATCACCGATGATGTTTCCACCATCCGCAACCTGATGGACATGAATTACGATATCAAGCGCTGAGAATAAGTTTGTTTTCAGCAGTGCCCCAAAACGGTGCAGCAGGCTGCGGCTTTGCTGCACCGTTTTTGTATGGGGGTAAGATTGGTTTAGAACCGTTTAAGAATGTACAAACCTTGCATCCCGTGTTATAATAATGCCGGATCAGTAAATGAAAAAGGTGGGTAGATTATGGAACAAAACACCGTTCAAAAACCGGATTGCGCCGCCATTACGGCGCAGGCACGCCAGGCAGCGGAAGAACTGCTGGCGGCTGCACACCTGCGCGCCGGGGATATTTTTGTGGTCGGCTGCTCTTCCAGCGAGATCGTTGGCGGGCATATTGGCAAGGACAGCAGCATGGAAGCCGCCGCGGCTGTGCTGGCAGGTATTCTGCCGGTGCTCAAAGCGCAGGGCGTCTATCTGGCGGCCCAGTGCTGCGAACACCTGAATCGCGCCATTGTCATCGAGCAGGAAGCTGCCGAAAAGTATGGCTATGAACAGGTGAACGCCGTGCCGCAGCCCCATGCGGGCGGCAGCTGGGCAACCAACTGCTGGCAGACGTTTGAACATCCGGTTCTGGTGGAGGAAGTGCGTGCCGCTGCCGGAATTGATATCGGCGGTACGCTGATTGGCATGCACTTAAAGCGCGTGGCCGTGCCGGTGCGCCTGACCATCAAGCAGATCGGCGCTGCGCCCATCATCTGTGCCCGCACCCGCCCCAAATACATCGGCGGCAGCCGCGCCGTTTACCAGGAGATGTGAACCATGCTGACACAGGAACAACTGACAATGATGGCCGAAAATGTGGCCCGCATCCGTGAAAATATGGCCGCCGCCGCCCGTGAAGCCGGCCGCGACCCGGCAGATATTCTGCTGTGCGCCGCCTGCAAGACCCGCACCGTGGAAGAGGTGATTGCCAGCGCCGCTCTGCCCATTGACCTGTTTGGCGAAAACCATGTGCAGGAACTGGTGGAAAAGACCGACGCCAACGCTTATTGCGGTAAGCCGGGGCATTTTATCGGCCATTTGCAGACCAACAAGGTCAACAAAGTGGTGGGTCGTGCTGCTTTGATTGAAAGCGTGGACAGCGAGCACCTGCTGCAAAAGGTGGAGCGCGCCGCTGCCGCCGCAAACCTGACCCAGGAAATTTTGATCGAGATCAACATCGGCGGGGAAGAGAGCAAGTCTGGCGTTTCTGCCGAAAGCCTGTGGCCCCTGCTGGATATGGCAGCCGCACAGCCGCATATCCGCCTGCGCGGCCTGATGGCCATCCCGCCGGCAGCTGCAACCCCGGATGAGACCCGCGCGTTCTTTGCCCAAATGCGGGAACTGCTGGCAAAAGCTGCTGACCGCCATTATGAGAACGCCAAAATGGATATCCTTTCCATGGGCATGAGCGGGGATTACCCCGATGCCATCCGCGAGGGTGCCACCATTGTGCGCATCGGCACCGCCATTTACGGCGCACGCGATTACAGCAAAAAGGCATAAGGCCCATACCTGCACGTTGACAGCTGCAAGGTGAATAGGTAAAGCAACAGCCCGGAACCACCGCAAATGCAGGCGGCAGTTCCGGGCTGTTTTGTTAAGCGGCGGTGGGGGCGTGGGCCTCAAAAGTCTCCACCGGAGACTTTTGTGCGCGGCTTAGCCGTGCCGCCCTGTTCGACCCCTGTGACCATGCCAAAAAAAGACCCCAAAAAGCTCTGTGCCTTTTGGGGTTTTATATCAGTGCCGGTGGTGGGGGTCGAACCCACACGGTGTCACCACCAACGGATTTTGAGTTTTCGGGACAATCCCGAACCTGCTACCCTCTAGTGGAACCAACTGGACTTCTCGGACACCTACTGAGGGGTCAAAAACCGCTGAAATACTGATAAAATCGGCATTTCCAGAACAAAAGCCTTAAAAACCGGGCATTTCCCAGCCATCCAAATTCTAACCGCTTTGGAGCTGTTTTTGAGCCGTTTGCGGGATGCGGAAGGGATGTGTGCGGGATACCCACGAACTTAATTATGATTCGAGTGGTGCTGCCACTGCGAAATTAACATCATTGTAGCAGATATTCCCCGCTGTTGGCAATACATTTTGGAGGAATATGCTCAATGAAAAACCGAAAATATTACGAAAATCTTTTCGCAGACTATCCCAGCGTTGTGACGCTTACACAGTTTCGCGGGATGTTAGGCGGGATAGGCGACAGCACCGCTCGGAAGCTGATGAGAGAAAATCGCGTGAAACATTATTACATCCGCATGACTTATCTGATCCCCAAGGATTGGGTGATTGACTATGTTCTAAGCGAACATTATGCGGAGTACAAGGAACAACTGAAGGTCCAGGTTTAACCCTGCCCTTCTCCATACCGGCATTGAAAGGCACTCAGAAATGGGTGCCTATTTTTATGCCCATACGGGAGGTGAATGTAATCTATGAACCCACAAATCATCGCCGTCGCCAACCAGAAGGGCGGTGTCGGCAAGACGACCACCTGCGCCAATTTAGGCATCGGACTGGCCCAGGCCGGGAAGAAGGTGCTGCTGGTGGACGCTGACCCCCAGGCCAGCCTGACCATCAGCCTGGGCAACCCGCAGCCGGACAAGCTGCCCTTCACCCTCTCGGACGCGATGGGCCGCATCCTGATGGACGAGCCGCTCCGCCCCGGCGAGGGCATCCTGCACCACCCGGAGGGCGTGGACCTGATGCCCGCCGACATCCAGCTCTCCGGCATGGAGGTGTCCCTGGTGAACGCCATGAGCCGAGAGACCATCCTGCGGCAGTATCTGGACACGCTCAAAGGACAGTATTCCCATATCCTGATTGACTGCCAGCCCTCCCTGGGGATGCTCACGGTCAACGCGCTGGCCGCCGCCAACAGGATCATAGTCCCCGTTCAGGCGGAGTATCTGCCTGCCAAGGGCCTGGAGCAGCTGCTGTCCACTATCAGCAAGGTCACGCGGCAGCTGAACCCCAAGCTCCAGATCGACGGCATTCTGCTGACGATGGTGGATAACCGCACCAACTTTGCCAAGGAGATTGCCGCCCTGCTGCGGGAGACCTATGGCAGCAAAATTAAGGTGTTCGGCACCGAGATACCCCACTCGGTCCGGGCCAAAGAGACCAGCGCCGAGGGCAAGAGCATCTTCGCCCACGATCCCGGCGGCAAGGTGGCCGAAGGCTACCGAAATCTGACGAAGGAGGTGTTGAAACTTGAAAAGCAGCGCGAAAAAAGTAGAGCTGGCCTCGGTCGATGATCTGTTTTCCACCGAGGAAAGCCGGGCCGACGCCCAGCGGGAGAAGGTTCTGGAAATCCCCCTGTCCGAGCTGCACCCGTTCAAGGACCACCCCTTCAAAGTCAAGGACGATGAGGCCATGATGGAAACCGCCGACAGCATCCGGCAGTATGGTGTGCTGGTTCCGGCCATCGCCCGCCCGGACCCCAACGGCGGCTATGAACTGGTGGCTGGGCACCGGCGGCACCGGGCCAGCGAACTGGCTGGCAAGGATACCATGCCGGTCATTGTCCGCGATCTGGACGACGACCAGGCCACCATCATCATGGTTGACAGCAACTTGCAGCGAGAAAGCCTGCTCCCCAGTGAGCGGGCTTTTGCTTATAAGATGAAGCTGGAGGCCATCAAGCACCAGGGGGCCAGAACGGATTTAACTTCGGCCCAAGTTGGGCCGAAGTTGACCGCAGCAGAAAAAATAGCTGAGAACAGCCCTGACAGTAAATCTCAAATCAAAAGATTTATCCGCCTGACTGAGCTGATCCCCGAATTGCTGGACATGGTGGACGAGAAGAAAATTGCCTTCAACCCGGCCTATGAGCTGTCCTTCCTCAAAAAAGAGGAACAGGTGGACCTGCTGGACGCGATGGACAGCGAGCAGGCCACCCCCTCCCTCTCCCAAGCCCAGCGGCTGAAAAAGTACAGTCAGGAGGGCCACCTGACCCTCGACATGATGCGGGTCATCATGGGTGAGGAAAAGAAAAGTGACCTGGACAAGATCACATTCACCAGTGACACCCTGCGCAAATATTTTCCCCGGAGTTACACGCCCCAGCGGATGCAGGAGACCATCATCAAGCTGCTGGAACAGTGGCAGCGCAAGCGCCAGCAACAGCACGACCGCTGAGAAAGGAGAGCCTATGAGGGATATTTCAGCCCGTGAGCTGAAAGGACATAACATTTTGGCTGTGGAGCGGTTCCAGGACAGCACCCGCTGGATGGTGGAGTTCATGGTTCGCAAGCCCCGCACCCCCTACGGCAGCCCCGGCGATGAGGTTCGCCTGTTTCTCACCGAGGATGGCTACCGGCAGGCCCTGGACGCCCAGCGCAGCCAGCAAATCAAAATCAAGCGGTATGCCCACGTTGTCGAGGGGCATATCCTCGACTTCAAGCCAAAAAAGAAACGCCGTCACCCGTAAATCCACCATCTACCGAGAAAGGACTGAATTATGTGTACCGTTAGAGAGATTCAAGAGGCCATCCGCGAACACTGCCAATCCCAACATGACATGGAAAGCACCGAGATCGACCAGGTCATGCAGCGACTTCCCTTTGACACCGCGCAGGACGTTTCTTCCCGGCCTCCTGTACCGAAGCCGCCTTATTTCTGGCGCAGCCGGAACTATCGCACCTGACCGCCGCAGTCTTTTTGAAAGATTGCGGCTTTTTTCATGCCATGAACTGAGAGAGGAGTGAAGTCAATGGCCGTTTTTCGTATTGAACGGACCCGTGATTATACCGTTATGAGCAACCACCACCTGCGCGACAAGGCGCTGTCGCTGAAATCCAAGGGACTGCTTTCCATGATGCTGTCCTTGCCGGAGGACTGGAACTACACCACCAGAGGGTTGGCGAAGATCTGCAAGGAGGGTGTGGATGCCATCGGCGGGGCGCTGCGGGAGCTGGAGAGCGCCGGGTACATTGTCCGCCATCAGATGCG
>ERZ834433.1215-NODE-1215-length-22496-cov-4.184127_pt1 | contig 22496 bp, 18 predicted proteins | sample MGYA00519948_ERZ834433 | MGnify/ENA primary metagenome ERZ834433 (study PRJEB31850, sample SAMEA3708752) | human gut metagenome | biome: human gut; feature: human-associated habitat; material: faeces | place: China | collected 2014 ...
ATCGGGGCGGTCTCCTGCTTGCATGCAAAGCAGAAAGACTGATATTAGCCGATCAGGCCCTGGATGTAGTTCACCGGCCACTGGCAGATGTCCTTGACCAGGTAGAGCTTATCGCGGATGGCGAAAGCGGTGTTCTCGTCACAGAGCGACTCGATCTTTTTCTTGATGGCCTTGGTGTTCACCTCGAGCAGCCCGCTGGCGCTCGACAGGATCTTGCCACCGTCGATCTCCTTGATCGAGGTCCAGAGCTCGGAAGCGTACTCCTTGACGCCAACGCTCTTAATTGCCTGAATGCACATACCTATTCCTCCCTTAAAATACTGGTGCTCCCGGCCGCTCGACTGCGGCCGGAAAACAAGATTGCTCTTATCAACAGTGCTCTCATTCTAGCACAAAGCCGTGGGATTGTCAAAGAGGAATACAGAGAAATGTGCAATTTCCCACATTTTGTGGTCAATGTGCACAAACCGGACAACAGGTAGCGGAAAATCTACCCAGAACCGGTGAACGGACTATGCGGGCGCTTACGCCTCGGCGATGACCTCGCACTCGACGAGCACGTCCTTGGGCAGACGCGCGACCTCAACGCAGCTTCTGGCCGGGAACGGCTCGGAGAAATACTCGGCATAAATGGCGTTGACGGTGGCGAAATCGTCCATATTCTTGATGAACACCGTCGTCTTGACGGCCTTGGACATGTCGCTGCCGGCCGCCTGCAGCACGGCGGTCAGGTTGCGGAAGACCTGATGCGCCTGCGCCTCGATGCCGTCGGCAATGGCGCCGGTGGCGGGGTCGATGCCGATTTGGCCGGACGTGAACACGAACCCGCCGGAGACCTGCGCCTGCGCGTAGGGGCCGAGGGCTGCGGGAGCGTTTTTGGTAGCAACTGTTTTCATGATGATGACCTCCTGTCAGTCGATTTTTACGTGATAACCGTTTTGAATGAGCTGATCGAGCACGCGGTCGCCGTGCTCTTTGCCGCCGACTTCGCACGAGACGTGCACGTCGATCTCGTTGGGGTTGAGCCCGGCGGTGAGCCGGTCATGCTCCACGGAGAGGATGTTTGCGCCGAGGGCGGCAATGTCGTTGAGCAGCTTACCGAGGCTGCCGGGGCGGTCGAGCAGCGTGACCGTAAAGCGCAGGCGGCGGCTGCGCGCCACCAGACCCTGCTCGATGATGCACTGGATGAAGCTCACGTCGATGTTGCCGCCGGAGAGCAGGCACACGACGTTTTTGCCCTTCACATCGACCTTGCCCTTGAGCACGGCGGCCACGGGCGCGGCGCCGGAGGGCTCGACGATCTGCTTGCAGCGCTCCATGAGCAGCAGCACGGCCTCGGAGATGTCGCGGTCGCTGACGGTGACGACGTCGTCGGCATATCGCTCGATGAGCGGCACGGTGAGGTCGCCGGGTACTTTGACGGCGATGCCGTCGGCGATGGTGGCGGCGGAGTCGGTCTGCACATAGCCGTGCGTGCGGAACGACTGCGCGATCGCGTTCGCGCCCTCGGCCTGCACGCCGATGACCTGCACGCGGGGGTTGATCTGCTTGATGCACGCGGCCACGCCGGCAAGCAGGCCGCCGCCGCCGGCCGGCACGATGACGATGTCCGCCGTGGGCAGATCGCCGAGGATCTCGAGGCCGAGCGTGCCCTGACCGGCAATGACCTCGGGGTCATTGTAGGGGTGCAGGAACGTGGCGTGCTCCTGCTCGCAGATCTCGCAGGCTTTGGCGTAGGCGTCGTCATAGCAGTCGCCCGCGAGCACGACGGTGGCACCGTAGCCCTCCGTGGCCTTCGCCTTGGCGATGGGCGCGGTCTTGGGCATGACGATCGTGGCCGGGATGCCGAAGCGGTGCGCGGCGTAGGCCACGCCCTGCGCGTGGTTTCCGGCGGACGAGGCGACGACCGCGCCGGTCTCGCCGCGCTCGACAAGGGCGGCGATCTTGTTGCTCGCGCCGCGGATCTTGAACGAGCCGGTCTTCTGGCTGTTTTCGTACTTAAGATAAATGTTGCCGCCTGTCATGGCTGAGAACGTGGCCGACAGGTCCAGCTCCGTGTGGTGCAGCACGCCCTTGAGCCGCTGTGCCGCACGTTCAAATTCCTGCAGTGGGATCTCCACAGCAAACACCCCCGTAAAAATATCTGTTTGGGTCTTTCTGTCCCTACTATACCGCGGGAAGGCCGGAAATACAAGCGCCGCAACGCAAAATGTCCGCACCAAAAAAACTTTTTTGCGAGATCGTCCGCGGGATAAAAACATTCGCGCGCGGGCAGCGCACGGGGCGCAAAGCAAATCTTACACATTTCTTAAAAAGTGAGAAATCGGTTGCCGCCGCACGCCGCCGGGGGGTATAATGCACCCGAAAATGGGAAAGCAGCGCCGGTGCGCACCGGCGCGATCATCAGGAGGAAACATCATGCTCAACATTCAGCATTTTACCAAGACCTACGGCGAGAAAAAGGCCGTCGACGATCTGAGCCTGCGCATCGCGCCGGGCGAGATCTACGGCTTCATCGGGCACAACGGCGCCGGCAAGACGACGACGCTCAAGGCCGCCGTCGGCATCCTGCAGTTTGACGCGGGCGACATTTTCATCGGCGGCAGGTCCATCCGCACCGACCCGCTCGGCTGCAAGCGGCAGCTGGCCTACATCCCCGATAACCCCGACCTGTACGATTTCATGAGCGGCATCCAGTACCTGAACTTCATTGCCGACGTTTTCGGCATTCCGGCCGCGGAACGCTGGGCGCGCATCGAGCCGTATGCCGACGCATTCGAGCTCACGGGCGATCTCGGTCAGCCGATCAGCGCGTACTCGCACGGCATGAAGCAGAAGCTCGCCATCATCGCGGCGTGGATCCACGACCCGAAGCTCATCATCATGGACGAACCGTTCGTCGGCCTCGACCCGAAGGCGGCGCACCTGCTCAAGGGCATGATGCGCGAGCTGTGCGACGTCGGCGGCGCGATCTTCTTCTCGACGCACGTGCTCGAGGTCGCCGAAAAGCTCTGCGACAAGGTGGCCATCATCAAGGGCGGGCGGCTCATCCGCTCCGGCACGATGGAGGAGGTCAAGGGCGACGACAGTCTCGAGGATGTGTTCCTGGAGCTGGAGGATGCATCATGCTGAAGACGCTTCTGAAAAAACAGATGGCGGAGATCTTCCGCAACTATTTCTACGACCCGAAAAAGAACAAAATGCGCTCCAGGGGCGCGACGATCGCCTACATCGCGCTCTACGCGCTGCTGATGGTGGGCCTCCTCGGTGGGATATTCGCGCTCATGGCAGTGGGCCTGTGCGGCCCCCTGGTCGAGGGCGGCATGGGCTGGCTGTATTACCTGCTCATGGGGCTGATCGCGGTGTTTCTCGGCACGTTCGGCAGCGTGTTCAGCACGTATTCGAGTCTGTACCTGTCCAAGGACAACGACCTGCTGCTGTCGCTGCCGATCCCGGTGCGCTGCGTGATGGCCTCGCGCCTGCTGGGCGTGTACCTGCTGGGGCTGATGTACGCCGCGGTCGTCATCGTGCCGGGCGTGATCGTGTACTGGCTCACGGCGCCGGTCACGGCGGGGACGATCGTCGGCGGTGTGCTGATGGTGCTGATCGTGTCCGTGATCGTGATGGTGCTCTCGTGCCTGCTCGGCTGGGTGGTCGCGCGCATCAGCCTGAAGCTGAAGAATAAGAGCTTCATCACCGTCATTTTGTCGCTGGCGTTTCTGGCGGCGTACTATTTCGTGTACTACAAAGCGCAGGGGCTCATCACGCTGCTGGCGGAAAATGCCGCCGTGTACGGCGCGAAGATCCGCGGCTCTGCCTACCTGCTGTACCTGTTCGGCAGCGTGGGCGCGGGCGACTGGCTTGCGATGGGGATCGTGACGCTCTCGCAGGCGGCGCTGCTGGCGCTGACGCTGTGGGTCATCGCGCGCAGCTTCCTGAAGATCGCCACGGCGACCGGCAGCGTGAAGAAGGTGCGCTTCGAGCACAAGGCCGTGCGCGCGCAGAGCGTGCAGCGGGCGCTGCTCGGCAAGGAGCTGCGCCGCTTTGCCGCCAGCCCGAACTATATGCTCAACTGCGGCCTCGGCATCGTGACGCTGCCGGTCGCGGGCATCGCGCTGCTGATCAAGGGGCGCGCGCTCGCGCAGCTGCTCGACGATGCGTTCGGCGCGGGGGCGGACATCGTGCCGGTGCTGCTGAGCGCGGCGCTGTGCCTGCTCGCGTCGATGAACGACATGGCCGCGCCCGCCGTGTCGCTCGAGGGCAGAAATCTGTGGCTCGTGCAGTCGCTGCCGGTCGTACCGTGGCAGGCGCTGCGCGCGAAGCTGGACGTGCAGCTCGTGCTGACCGGCGTGCCGGTGCTGTTTTGCGCGCTGTGCGCGGTGATCGTGCTGCCGGGCGGCGCGGCGGAGATGGCGCTGGCCGTCATCGCGGCGCTGCTGTACACGCTGCTGAGCGCGCTGGCGGCGCTGGCGCTCGGGCTCAAGATGCCGAACCTGACGTGGACCAACGAGATCACGCCCATCAAGCAGGGCGGCAGCGTGATGCTCGCGCTCTTTGCCAACTGGTTTTATGCCATCGCGCTCGGCGGGCTGTACTTTCTGTGCGGCAGATATCTGAGCGCAGCGGCGTATCTCGCGCTCGCTGCCGCCGTGACGGCAGTCGTCTGTGCGCTGCTGCTGCACTGGGTGAAAACGCGCGGCACGCGCATCTTCGCCGCGCTCTGAGTTACGTAAAGAATAGAAAACCGCCTCTGTTTCGATGAAACAGAGGCGGTTTTTGCTGTGCATTTCCGCTCACAGAACCAGCGAGGGCGCAGCGTACACGCGCGCCTTGAGCTCGCTGTTGAGCATGTACAGGCCCTTGGCGTCCGAGCCGAAGAGCTCCATCTTCGTGATGAGGTCGGAGGCGTTTTTCTCCTCCTCGCCCTGCTCCTTGACGAACCAGTCGAGCAGCTGCATGGTGCGGAAATCACGGTCGTCATACGCCGCGGCATAGATGCCGTTGATGAGCGAGGTGACGTACTGCTCGTGCTCGAGCGCCTTTTTCAGCGGGGTCATGTGGTCGCCGCGCTTCCAGTCCGGCGCGTCGACGGCGCCGAAGCTGACGGCGACGCCGTTATTGAGCAGGTACTGGAAAAACAGCAGCGCGTGGTCGCGCTCCTCCTGCGCCTGCACGCGGTACCAGTTTTCAAAGCCGTCGAGACCGGCGGCCGCATAGTAGTTGGCAAAGTCCAGATAGAGATAGGCCGAGTAAAACTCCTTATTGATCTGCTCGTTGATGAGCTGGGCAACCGTTGCGTTCATGGGATGACCTCCTGATAGAAAATGAGAATGATTCTTGATTTCTATCATACAGGATTTTTCCGCCTTGTCAAGCCCCGAGGGAAACTTTTTCTGGCGCACGGGCGCGTTTCCTGTTAAGATGGGCGGGAGAGAAGCAAAAACGGGAACGGAGGAACCCACATGGACTACAACGAAGTTTTACAGCGGGCGCGGGCGCGCATGGCCCCGCGCTGCAAGGTCTGCCCGGAGTGCAACGGCCTCGGCTGCGGCAACACGATGCCCGGCCCCGGCTCAAAAGCGCCCGGCAACGGCGCGAACGACAACTGGCGCGCGTGGCGGCGCTGGAGCCTGAACATGGACACGATCGCGCCGAACACGCCCGTGGACACATCGCTGGAGCTGCTCGGCCGGACGTTTTCCCTGCCCGTGATCGCGGCGCCCATCGGCTCGCTGCGCGCGCAGTTCAACCTCGGCGACGACATCCGCGACTACAACGCCTGTGCCGCGGCGGCCGCCGCGCAGACCGGCATCGCCGCGAGCTTCGGCGACGGGCTGGATGCGCGCGTGTTTCCGCACGGGTGTGAGCTGTCGAAGCAGTACGGCGGCATCGTGCTGCCGGTCATCAATCCGCTGTCGATGGACACGATCCGCGCGAATCTCGACCTCGCCAATGCAGCCGATCCCTTCGCCGTGAGCGTGGTCATCGATTCGGCCGGGCTGCCGCATCTCAAGGCCGCAAGCCCGGACGCCGGCAGCAAGACGGTGGAGGAGCTTCGTGAGCTGTGCGAGCATGCGCAGATGCCCATGATCCTCAAGGGCATCATGACGGTGCGCGGCGCGCAGAAGGCCGTGGAGGCCGGCGCGGCGGCCATCGTGGTGTCGAACCACGGCGGGCGCGTGCTGCCCGGCGCGGCGGCGACGGCGGACGTGCTGCCCGAGATCGCGGACGCGGTGGGGGATCGCGTGAAGATCCTTGTCGACGGCGGCATCCGCTCGGGCACGGACATTTTCCGCGCGCTCGCGCTCGGCGCGGACGCGGTCATGATCTGCCGGCCGTTTCTCATCAGCTATTACGGCGGCGGCACGGAGGGCATCGTGGCCTATGTGGAAAAGCTGCGCGCGGAGCTGACGGACGCGATGTATATGTGCGGCGCGCGCAGTCTCGGCGAGATCACGCGCGACATGGTGCGCGCCGTGCGCTGACCGGCGCAGCCGTTTCAAAGACTTCAGGATATAAAGGGCCGTGCCCTGTTTTCGTGTGGAAAACAGGGCACGGCCTTTTTCTGCGCCGGAGGGCGCGGCTTATTGATCGAACCAGTCAAAGATGTCCAGCCGGCGCCAGAAGCTCTCCTTCGGGGTGAGCACGGCCGCATAGTCGATGGTGCGGAACTTCGGCTGCCACTGCACGTCGGCCTCGCCGACCCAGCCGGTGACCAGGCTGCCGAGCTGCTGCTGCGCGACGAGCTGGCGCAGCGTCTGGCTCGTGCCGTCGCTGCTCATGACCAGATCATCGCCCTGCGTCGGCATGCGCAGGATGATGTGATAGCCGTACTTGCTCTCGACCACGCCGGAGACCTCATACGGCTCGAGCTCCTTGCAGGCGTCCTCAAACTCCGTGACCATGCTGCCGGAGGTGAAGCAGTAGCCGTGCGGGTAGCTGTTTTCGCCGGTGTCCTCGTTGTACTCGGCCATGAGCTCGTCAAAGAGCTCTGCGCGCTGCTGCGGATCGGTGACAGCTCTGAGCTGCGCGGCGATCTTGTCGGCTTTTTGCTTTTTGGCGGCCTTCTCATCGTCCGCGATGGCTTTGCCGCTGTCGTCGATCGTCTTGAGCAGGATGTGCTTTGCCGTCGTGTAGCTGTTGGCCTCGGCATACTCCTGCACATCCTCATCGGTGATGTTCGCACCGTCCGCGCCGAAGAGCTTTTCCGCCAGCGCGTTATAGAGGTACTGCACCTTCGTGAAGTACTTGAACAGGTCCAGATCCATGTAGTACGACTGGAGCTTTTCGTTGAGCTTGGCCTCCGTGCCGCCGTCGCCCACGACGTTCCGGATGGTCTGGTCGACGGTATCCTGCACGAACTGCTCGCCCGCGGCGTCAAACGTCACGTCGTTTTCGGCGGCCTTGACCTCGATGAGGTGGTTCCAGGCGATGTTGTTGACGATGCTCTCGGTCATGAGGTCGGCGTAGGTGCTCTGGCTGCTCTCGTCATAGACGGCGCTCCAGTCCGAGACCTGCATGCCGTAGCGCTCCATGTTCGCCAGAATGGCGCACAGGAAGTAGGCATACTCGTTCCAGTACACGGGGCTGCCGTTGACGGTCATGACCTTCTTATTGCTGCTGTAGGCGTTGACGGCGGCGGCATACTTATCGGTCGAGGCATTGCCGCTCTCCTCGGTGTAGCTGCGCACGCGGGTCGAGGTGCAGCCGCTCAGACAGCAGACGGCCATCACGAGCGAGAGCAGCAGGGCAACGGTTCTTCTTTTCATCAGCAAACGCTTCCTTTCGTATCTTGCGCACGGGTCATGCGCGCTCTTCGCGGGCGTCTGCCCATGCGGAGACAAACGCTCTTGCCTGTTCGATGACGTGGTCGCGGGACTTGAGGCGCAGAATGACGCCCGGCTTTGCCCCAGCATCCACCTTTAAGCGGCCCTTGAATTCCGGCCGGGCATACAGCAGCGATACCTTCTGCATATCGAACTGCGCCAGCAGGAATTTCAGACAGCCGTTTTTCTGTGAGATGTCGGTCACGCCGACCTTGCCCGCATCGCTGCGCAGCAGCGCCACCTGCACAAGGGTGTACACGCTCGGCGGCGGGTCGCCGAAGCGGTCGATGACCTCGTCCATGAGGTCGTCCGCCTCGGCCTCGGAGCGCACGAGCGCGATGCGGCGGTAGAGATCCATGCGCTGCTCCTGACTGGGCACATAGCTCTCGGGGATGTTGGCCGAGACCGCAAGGTCGGCGGCGCACTCGGCGCGCTGCTCGGGCTTTTCGCCGCGCTCTTCGAGCACGGCCTCCTCGAGCAGCTTGAGGTACATGTCATAGCCGACGTCGATCATATGCCCCGACTGCTCCGCGCCCAGAAGGCTGCCCGCGCCGCGGATCTCCAGATCGCGCATGGCGATGCGGAAGCCGGAGTTGAACTCCGCAAACTCGCGGATGGCGCTCAGACGCTTTTCGGCGATCTCGCTCAGCTCGCGCCCGCGCCGGAACGTCAGGTACGCGCTCGCGCGCCGGTTCGAGCGGCCCACGCGCCCGCGCAGCTGGTGCAGCTGGGCAAGGCCCATGCGGTCGGCGTCCTCGATGATGAGGGTGTTCACGTTCGGAATATCGATGCCGGTCTCGATGATGGTCGTGCAAACCAGGATCTGCGTCTCGCCCGTGACCATGCGCTCCATGACCGTCGAGAGCTGCTCTTCGTTCATCTGGCCGTGCGCCACGTCGACGACCGCGCCGTCGAGCATCTTCGAGATGCGCAGGGCGGTGCGCTCGATGTTTTCAATGCGGTTGTGCAGGTAGTACACCTGCCCGCCGCGCTGCAGCTCGCGGCGCATGGCGTCGCACAGCACGTTCCAGTTGTGCTCCATGACGAAGGTCTGCACGGGGATGCGGTCCTGCGGCGGCTCCTCGATGGTGGACATATCGCGGATGCCGGACAGGGCCATATTCAGCGTGCGCGGGATGGGCGTGGCCGAGAGCGTGAGCACGTCGACGGCGCGGCTCATCTCCTTGATGTGCTCCTTGTGCGCCACGCCGAAGCGCTGCTCCTCGTCAACGATGAGCAGGCCGAGATTCTTGAACTCAATATTCTTCTGCAGCAGCTTGTGCGTGCCGATCACGAGGTCGCACTTGCCCGTGCGCATATCGGCGAGCGTCTGGCGCACCTGCGACTGCGTGCAAAAGCGCGAGAGCATCCGGATCTCGACCGGGAAGCCGTAAAAGCGCTGCACGGCGGTCTGATAGTGCTGCTGGGCGAGCACCGTCGTCGGCACGAGGATGGCCGCCTGCCGCCCGTCGAGCACGCACTTCATCACGGCGCGCAGGGCGACCTCGGTCTTGCCGTAGCCCACGTCGCCGCACAGGAGGCGATCCATCGGCACGGGCTTTTCCATGTCGGTCTTGATCTCCTGGATGCAGCGCAGCTGATCGTCCGTCTCCGGATAGCCGAAGTGCTCCTCAAACTCCGTCTGCCACGGGCTGTCGGGCGCGAAGGCGTGTCCCTTCGTGCGGCTGCGCGCGGCGTAGAGCGCGGTGAGCTCCTTGGCCATGCTTTTGGCGGCGGCCTTGGCGCGCGATTTCGTGCGCGCCCATTCCGTGCCGCCCATTTTCGACAGCTTCACCGGGCGATCCTCGCCCGCGCCGATGTACTTGCTGACCATGTCGAGCTGCGTCGCCGGGACATAGAGCGTGTCCGCGCCGGCGTAGCTGATCTTGATGTAGTCCTTCACCGCGCCGTCGACCGGCATCTGCACGATGCCCGCGAAGCGGCCGATGCCGTGGTATTCGTGCACGACGAGGTCACCCACGGAGAGGTCGGTGTAGGAGTTGATCTTCTCGCGGTTGGATTGCTTTTTGTGCTTTGCGCGCCGCAGACCGGACGCCGCGATCTGCGTGTCCGTGAGGATGGCAAGCTTTGCATACGGAAACTCGATGCCGGCCGAGAGGCTGCCCGCCGTGACAAGGCACTGCCCCGGCTCGGGCAGGGCATCGGGATGCTCGGCCGCGGCGGCACGGATGCCGTGCCCGGCGAGAAATTCGCACAAGATGCGCGCCCGGCGCAGATCGCCCGCCAGCACCACCACACGGTAGCCGAGGTTCTGATAGTGCGTGATGTCATCGGCCGCCGTCTGGCTGCTGCCGCCGTAGGACGGGAGCTGCTTTGCCGTCAGGCTCACCATGGCGCGGGGCTCGATGGGGCTGCGGCCGAGCTGCAGCCCGTCGGCCAGCACGATCGCCCATTCCTGTATGCGGCGCATCATGTCGGCAAACGGCTCATAAAACGTCTCGGCGCGCGCGGCCATCGTGCCGCTGCGCACGAGCAGGGACACATCCTCGCGCAGCTGCGCGGTGTATTCCTTCGCGCGCTCTGCACAGCGGGCGGGCTGGTCGATAAGCACGGCCGCCTCCGGCGTGAGATAATCCAGCGCCGTGGCAAACGTGTCGTACACGAAGCCCATGTAGCGGTCCGCCGCCGGGAGCACGCAGTCATTGCAGAGCTTTTCCCCGTCGGCACGCAGCGCGGCGGCAAGCTTCTGCGCCGTGTCGTTGTCCTTTTTCGCGGCGGTGCGCTGCGCGATCTTCTGCAGCTGCTCGCCCAGAGCGGCGCTTCCGCCCGGATACAGGGGCGGCAGCGTCTCGGCGGCGGGCAGGATGCGGCAGGCGTCGAGCGGCTGGGTGCGGCGCTGGCTCTCGGGGTCGAAAAAGCCCATGGAGTCCACATCGTCGCCCCAGAACTCCACGCGCACCGGCTGCGGATACGCGGGGGAGAAAAAGTCCAGAATGCCGCCGCGGCGCGAAAACTGGCCCGGCCCTTCCACCTGCGCCGTACGCAGATAGCCGCAGCGCAGCAGCGCATCCTCGGCGTCCTCGGGCGGCAGGGAACTGCCGTCGCGGATCTCAAAGGCCGCCTGCAGCAGTTTTTCCTTCGGCATGGCGCGCTGCAGCAGACCCGAAACCGTGCACACCACGGCCGGCGCCGTCCCGGCAGCGAGCGCATAAAGCGCGCTCAGGCGCTTTTGCTCCGTCTGGCGCGAGACGCTCTCGACCGTATAAAACGTATAGTCACGCGCCGTCAGCAGCGGCACGTCCTGCCCGAGCAGGGCGGCAAGGTCCTTCTGAAACAGCTCGGCCGCCGCCTCGTCCGGGCACACGGCCAGCACCGGCGCGTCGAGCTGCGCGTGCATCGACGCCGCCAGCAGCGCGCGCGCACTCGCCGGCAGACCCGAAATGCGCGCAGGAAGCCGCCCGCTCTCCAGCAAGGACGGGAGGGCGGCCGCTTCCGTATCGCCGAACAGCTGTCCGGCCTGTGCGACTAAGAACAAAACAGCACCTGCTTTATGGAAAAATGAAAAAAATCAGTGTCTTTTTATCATACCACAACCTGCACAGGAAAACAATTCCCTGCCTGCGGCAGATTCTACACCTATTTATATAATAATTTCTGACATTATTGTTGAAATAATCGTGAATTTTTGTTATACTGGTAGTGTAGCCGACAGCGTGTGTGCGCAGCGCGGCTGCGCGACATTTTTTGAAGGAGCCGACCCTATGGCCACCATGAATTCGCTCACCGATATCTGGTCCGTCGTGATGAACAGCCTCTCGCAGGAGCTGACCCAGACGGCGATCAATACCTGGTTTTCCGATTGCACCCCGATCGAGATCAATAATAATACGCTCATCGTGCACACCACGTCGGATTTTAAGCGCAGCATCATTCAGTCGCGCTTTGAAAAGACGATCTGCGCCGTGCTGTACGATCTGTTTTCCTGCCCGTTCGAGCTGGTCGTGCTCGCCGGGGATGATGAGCTGCTCGAATACCGCGAGAAGCGCCCCTCCGCCGAGGAGATGCCGGAGATGGACGGGTACACGTTCGACCGCTTCATCGTCGGGCCGAGCAACAAGTTCGCGCACGCGGCGGCCATCGCCGTGTCGCAAAATCCCGGCAAGGTGTATAACCCGCTGATCATCTACGGCAACTCCGGTCTCGGCAAGACGCACCTTCTGCTCGCCATCGGGCAGACCATCCGCCACAACAACCCCGGCGCGAAGATCGCCTACGTCAAGGGCGAGGAGTTTGTCAACCAGATGGTCAAATCCATCGGCACGGGCACGGCGGAGAACTTCCGCCAGAAATACCGCAATGCCGACCTGCTGCTCATGGACGATATCCAGTTCATCGCCGGCAAGGACAGCACGCAGGAGGAGTTTTTCCACACCTTCAACTGCCTGTATGAGGCCGGAAAGCAGATCGTCGTGACCTCCGACCGGCCGCCGAAGGAGATGAAGCGCCTCGACGACCGGCTGTGCACCCGGCTCGAGGGCGGTCTGCTCGCGGACGTTCAGCCGCCGGATCTCGAGACGCGCACGGCCATCATCCGCACGAAGGCCGCGCAGTTCGGCATGGTGCTCTCCGAGGAGGTCGTGCAGTACATCGCCGAGAACATCACCTCCAACGTCCGTCAGCTCGAGGGCGTCGTCAAGCGCCTGACCGCCTACCGCGACATTCTTGACGACACGATCACGGTCGACTCCGTCAAGCGCGCCATCAAGGACGTTATCCGCACAGGCACGTACATCCCCACGCCGGACGTCATTATTGAAGAATCCGCGCGCTCGTTCCAGCTCAGCGGAGCGGATCTGCGCGGGCAGAGCCGCAGCAAAAAGACCGCCATGGCCCGCCAGATCGCCATGTACCTCATGCGCAATCTCACGAATCTCCCCCTCAAGGAGATCGGCGAGGAGTTCGGCGGCCGCAACCACGCGACCGTGCTCAGCTCCATCCGCAAGGTCGAGGAGCTGCTCAAGTCCGACCCCGAGATCGCCGCCACCGTGCGCGACATTACGAGCAACATCAACTCGAAAAACTGACGCCGTTTTCCACACATCGCTGTTATCCTAACGTGGAGAACGTGTGGAAAGCTGTGGACGTCAAATTTGTCTGATTCTGGGAGTTTGTAAGTTACCAACCTTTCCACAATTTTTTCAACACCGGTTTTTCAGACACCGCAACGGCTCAGACCGGTTTTCCACCAAACGAACAGCTCTACTACTACTACTAAAATTATGCTTTCTATCTTTCGAATAGACGAAACGTTTCAGATTAAGGAGGCCGCTCATGAAATTTTCCTGTGACAAGTACGTTCTGCAGCAGGCTGCAGCATCCGCATCCCGCGCCGCCGCACCCAAGAGCCCGATCGCCGCGCTCGAGGGCCTGCTGCTCGAGGCAGGTGCGGATCTGCGCATCACCGGCTATGACCTGAAAAAGGCCATCTACACCAATATGGAAGCAGACATCCCCGAACCGGGCAGCGTGCTCGTCGGCGCACGCCTGTTTTGCGAGATGCTGCGCCGCATGCCCGACGGCATCGTCACCGTCGAGGCCGAAAACGGCACGGTCACCGTCAGGTGCGGCCGTTCGTCCTTCAACCTCGTCGGCATGAGCGCGGAGGATTATCCCGACCTGCCGAGCGTGGAGGCCGAAAACGGCGTGTCCCTGCCGCAGGATCTGCTCAAGAAGATGATCAACGAGTGCTCCTTCGCCGTGAGCACGAACGAGAGCCGCCCGGTCTACATGGGCACGCTCTTTGAGATCGCGCACAACGAGTTGACCATGGTCTCCGTCGACGGCTACCGTCTGGCGCTGCGCCGCGAGCCCGTTGAGGGCTATGGCGACGACTGCAGCTTCATCGTGCCGGGCACGGCGCTGAGCGATCTGGAGCGTCTGTGCGGCGACAGCGACGAGCGCGTCAAGATGTCCGTCGGCAGCAAGCACATCTCGTTCACCGTCGGCAGCACCGTCATCCTCTCGCGCCGGCTGGAGGGCGACTTCCTCAATTATAAGAAGGCGATCCCGGAGTCGTTCCGCATCACGGTCAAGACCGCGCGCACGGACCTGCTCGACGTGGTCGAGCGCGTGTCGCTCATCGTCGACAGCAAAAACAATGCCCCTCTGCGCCTGACCTTCCGCAAGGACGCCATCGACTTCGTGTGCACGACGCCGCTCGGCAAGGCGGCCGATTCCTGCCCGTGCGAGGGCGACGGCGGCGATCTCGAGATTGGCTTTAACGACCACTACCTGTCCGACGCGCTCAAGGCGGCGCCGGCGGATGAGCTCAATGTCTGCCTCAACACCGGCTCGAGCCCGTGCATCTTTGTGCCGGCGGACGGAAGCGACAACTTTGTATATATGGTGCTGCCGGTGCGTCTGCGCGCCGGACAGTGACCGGAGTGAGAACTATGGAAACGATCACGATCGAAACGGAATTCATCAAGCTCGACGCGCTGCTGAAGTTTGCCGCCCTCACGGCGACCGGCGGCGAGGCAAAGCAGGTCATCGCCGACGGCATGGTCGCCGTCAACGGCGAGACGTGCACGATGCGCGGCAAAAAGATCCGCCCGGGCGACACCGTGACCTTCGCCGGGCACACGCTCAAGGTGCAGAGCGCGCAATGATCGTGCGCAGGATCGCGCTCAACGGCTGGCGCAACTATGCATTCGCCGCGGCGGAGTTTTCGCTCGGCACGAACGTCATCACCGGCGAAAACGCGCAGGGCAAGACGAATCTGCTTGAGGCGGTGTACCTGCTCACGGGCGGCAAGAGCTTTCGCACCCGCTTTGACAGGGAGCTCATCGGCTTCGGCTACACGAGCGCGGAGGTGCTCGCAGACGTGTACGCCTTCGGGCGGGAGCAGACCGTGCGCGTCGTGCTCCGGCAGGGGCAGCGCAAGCAGATCTGGCAAAACGGCGTGAAGAAAACCGCCGCCGAGCTCGCCGGGACGTTTGCCGCCGTGCTCTTTTGCCCGGATGATCTGAACATCATCCGCGACGGGCCGGCCGCCCGCCGCCGCATGATGGACATGGCCATCAGCCAGCTGCGGCCAAAGTACGGCGCGCTGCTGGCGGAATATAGCCGCCTGTATGACCAGAAATCCGCGATTTTGCGCGACTGGCACGAAAAGCCGTCGCTGCTCGACACGCTCGACGATTTTTCCGACCAGATGTGCCGCGTCTCGGCCAGACTCATCCGCTACCGCGCGGCCTACGCCTCGCGCCTGAACATCGCGGCCGCGCCCATCCACGCCGACTTTTCCGGCGGACGCGACAAGCTGGCGCTTGCCTACCGCACGGTCAGCACCGTGACCGATGCCCTCGGCACGGAAAAGGAGATCTACTACGCCCTGTGCGACCATCAGGAGCAGCACCGCCGCGCCGAGCTCGACAGCGGCCAGTGCCTCACCGGCGCGCACAAGGACGATCTGCTCATCGACATCAACGGCCAGCCGGCGCGCGCGTTCGCCTCGCAGGGGCAGACGCGCACGGCGGCGCTGTCGCTCAAGCTCGCCGAGCGGGAGATCTTTCACGACGAGTTTGACGAATACCCCGTGCTCATGCTCGACGACGTGCTCTCGGAGCTGGATGCGCAGCGGCAGGCGTTCGTGCTCAACCGCATCGGCGGCGGGCAGACGCTCATCACCTGCTGCGAGGACGCGCGCATCGCCGAACGCACCGGCGGCCGCGTGCTCACGGTGCAGAACGGGGGGATCCGCTGATGTATCTGCACCTCGGCAATCAGGTCATCGCGCTGCAAAAGAGCGTCTTGGGCGTGTTCGACATGGACACCGCCACATGGTCGCACCGCACGCGCGAGACGCTGGAAAAATGGGAACAGGCCGGTCAGGTGGAAAACGCCGCCGGGGACGAGCTGCCAAAGGCGTTTGTGCTCTGCTCGCTCGGCAGCGGGCAGACCTGCTATCTGTCACAGCTCAACACCGCAACACTATATAAACGCAGCAAGGCCAGCGGACTGGAAAATCTCTGACCGCGGCGCTGTACGGAAGGAAGCAAATCCATGCCAGATATCACAGACAAGATCACACAAAAATATGACGCCAGCCAGATCCAGGTGCTCGAGGGTCTGGAGGCCGTGCGCAAGCGTCCGGGCATGTACATCGGCTCGACGTCGTCGTCCGGTCTGCATCACCTCGTGTATGAGATCGTCGACAACTCCATCGATGAGGCGCTCGCGGGCTACTGCAGCCACATCGAGCTGACCATCGAGCCGGGCGACATCATCTGCGTGAGCGACAACGGCCGCGGCATCCCCGTGGACGTGCAGCCGCAGACGGGCAAATCCGCGCTTGAGGTCGTGTTCACGGTGCTGCACGCGGGCGGCAAGTTCGGCGGCGGGGGCTATAAGGTCTCCGGTGGCCTGCACGGCGTCGGCGCCTCGGTCGTCAACGCTCTGTCCGAGTGGCTGGAAGTGAACGTGCACAAAAACGGGAAGATCTATCAGATGAAGTTTTCCCGCGGCGAGACGACGCAGGCCATGACCGTCGTCGGCGAGACCGACCACACCGGCACGACCGTGCGCTTCAAGCCCGACCCTGTTATGTTCGAGGAGACGGTCTACGACTATGAGACGCTGCACGTGCGCATGCGCGAGCAGGCGTTTCTGAACGCCGGCCTGCGCATCACGATCACCGACCTGCGCGGCGAGGAGCCCGTGAGCGAGTCGATGTGCTACGAGGGCGGCATCCGCGAGTTTGTGGACTTCATCAACCGCAACAAGACCGCGCTGCACCCCGAGGCCATCTATATGGCCGGCGAGCGCAGCGACTCCATGTGCGAGATCGCGCTGCAGTATAACGACGGCTATAACGAGGTCATCGTGTCGTTCGCCAACAACATCCACACGCCGGAGGGCGGCATGCACGAGACCGGCTTCAAGGCCGCGCTCACGCGCGCGCTCAACTCCTACGGCAAGAAGAGCGGCATCCTCAAGGAGGGCGACAGCATCTCCGGCGAGGACAGCCGTGAGGGTCTCACGGCAGTCATCTCCGTCAAGCTCACCAACCCCCAGTTCGAGGGTCAGACGAAGGCCAAGCTCGGCAACTCCGAAATGCGCGCGCTCGTCGACTCGGTCGTCTTTGACCGCCTGTCGCAGTTTCTGGAGGAGAACCCCGCCGTCGGCCGCACGATCATCGAAAAGGCGCTCACGGCCTCGCGCGCCCGCGAGGCTGCCCGCCGCGCGCGCGAAAATATCCGCCGCAAAAACGGGCTCGAGGGCTTCAATATGCCCGACAAGCTGCGCGATTGCAACGACCGCGACCCCTCGCTGACCGAGCTCTACATCGTCGAGGGCGACAGTGCAGGCGGCTCTGCCACACAGGGACGCGACTCGCGCTTTCAGGCGATCCTGCCGCTCTGGGGCAAGATGCTCAACGTCGAAAAGGCCCGCGCCGACAAGGTCTACGGCAACGACAAGCTCACCCCCGTCATCACGGCGCTCGGCGCGGGACTCGGCGAGGAGTTTGACATCCATAAGCTCCGCTACCACAAGGTCATCATCATGGCCGATGCCGATGTTGACGGCAGCCACATCCGCACGCTGCTGCTGACGTTCTTCTTCCGCTTCATGCGTCCGCTCATCGACGGCGGCTATGTCTACTCCGCCATCCCGCCGCTGTATAAGCTCAACCGCGGCAAGACGTCGCGCGTCGCCTTCTCCGACGAGGAGCGCGACCGCATCTCCGCCGAGATGCGCGGCGACAATCCGAACGCGAAGGTCGACATCAACCGCTTCAAGGGCCTCGGCGAGATGGACCCGCACGAGCTCTGGGAGACGACCATGAACCCCGAGACCCGCACGCTCAAGCAGATCACGCTCGAGGACGCCGTGCACGCCGACGAGGTGTTCACCGTGCTCATGGGCGAAAAGGTCGAGCCGCGCAAGGCGTTCATCGAACAGAACGCCAAGTACGCGGTCAACATTGACATTTAAGGAGGTGTGCAGTCATGGCCAAGGACTATAAACGGGAGGACATCCTCTATCCCGACCAGAAGATCATTCAGAGCGAGCTCGTCCATGAGATGCAGACCTCTTACATCGAGTATGCCATGTCCGTCATCGTCGGACGTGCGCTGCCGGATGTGCGCGACGGTCTCAAGCCCGTGCACCGGCGTATCCTCTACGCCATGTACGAGGACAACCTGACCTCGGACAAGCCCTTCAAAAAATCCGCCACCTGCGTCGGCGACGTGCTCGGCCGGTACCATCCGCACGGCGACGCGTCCGTGTATGACGCGATGGTGCGTCTGGCGCAGGATTTCTCCATGCGCTATATGCTCGTCGACGGTCACGGCAACTTCGGCTCTGTCGACGGCGACCCCCCGGCCGCCTACCGATACACCGAGGCGCGCCTGTCGAAGATCGCCAACGAAATGCTGCGCGACATCGACAAGGACACCGTGGACTGGGACCCTAACTTTGACGAGACCCGCCGCGAGCCGCGCGTGCTGCCGTGCCGCTTCCCGAACCTGCTCGTCAACGGCAGCTCGGGCATCGCCGTCGGCATGGCAACGAATATCCCGCCGCACAACCTCACCGAGGTCATCAACGCCTGCGTGTGCGTGCTCGAAAATCCGGACGCCACGCTCAGCGACCTCATGCAGCACGTCACGGGTCCGGACTTCCCGACCAAGGGCATCATCGTCGGCCGCAGCGGCATCCGCGCGGCCTACGCCACCGGCCGCGGCCGCGTCGTCGTGCGCGCCCGCACCGAGACCGAGACGTGGGGACACGACCGCATCCGCATCATCGTGACCGAGCTTCCGTATCAGGTCAATAAGCGCCAGCTCATCCAGAACATCTCCGAGCAGGTGCGCGACAAGAAGCTTGACGGCATCTCCGGCCTGCGCGACGAATCCGACCGCAACGGTATGCGCATCGTCATCGAGCTCAAAAAGGACGCCAACACGCAGGTCGTGCTCAACCGGCTCTTCGCCCAGACGCAGATGCAGACCACGTTCGCCGTGAACATGCTCGCGCTGGTCGATAACCAGTCGCAGCCGAAGATCCTGTCCCTGCGGCACATTCTCGACGAGTATCTCACCTTCCAGGAGGAGATCATCGTCCGGCGCACGAAGTTCGACCTCAAGAAAGCGCTCGAGCGCGCGCATCTGCTCGAGGGTCTGCTCATCGCCGAGGAGAACATCGACGAGGTCATCCGCATCATCCGCGAGAGCTACGACAACGCCAAGGAAAATCTCATGCAGCGCTTCAGCCTCTCCGAGGTGCAGGCGCAGGCCATCCTCGATATGCGCCTCAAGGCCCTGCAGGGTCTCGAGCGCGAGAAGCTGCAAAACGAATATGACGAGCTCGAGCAGCGCATCGCCTACTTCCGCGAGCTGCTCGCCGACCCCGAAAAGGTCAAGGGCGTGCTGCGCGACGAGCTCATCGCCATCCGCGACAAGTACGGCGACGCGCGCAAGACCGAGATCCAGGACATCGAGGACGACATCGACATCGAGGACCTCATCGAGGAGGAGCAGTGTGTGTTCACGCTCTCGCACGGCGGCAACATCAAGCGTGTGCCCGTCGATGAGTACACCGCGCAAAAGCGCGGCGGCAAGGGCGTGCGCGCGGCGACGCTGCGCGACGAGGACTATGTCGAGACCGTCTTTACCGCCTCGACCCATGACTACATCCTCTTCTTCACCGACCGCGGCCGCTGCTACCGCAAGAAGGGCTATCTCATCCCCGAGGCCGGACGCACCGCGCGCGGCGTGAACATCGTCAACTTCATCCAGGTGGAGAAGGACGAGCATGTCAACGCCATGCTGCACGTGCGCGAGATGGACGACGATTCGTTCCTCGTCTTTGCCACGCGCAGCGGCACGGTCAAGCGCATGGCGCTCTCGGCGCTGCGCAACATCCGCACAAGCGGCATCCGTGCGCTCACGCTCGACGAGGGTGATGAGCTCATCAACGTCATGCGTACCGACGGGGAGCAGAACATCCTCATGGCCACGCACAACGGGCAGGCCATCTGCTTTGCCGAGACGGACGTGCGCCCCATGGGCCGCGAGGCCGTCGGCGTGCGCGGCATCCGCCTCAAGGACGGCGACTGGGTCGTCGGCGCGGAGATCGCGCAGCCGGATGCGAGTGTGCTGTCCATCACCGAGCACGGCTACGGCAAGCGCACCCCGGCGTCTGAGTATATCCGCGGCGGCGAGGAACCGCAGCACCGCGGCGGCTCGGGCATGAAAAACTACAACATCACCGACAAGACCGGTCCGGTCGCGGCGGTCAAGGTCGTGCAGGACAGTGACGACGTGCTCGTTGTCTCGGACGACGGCGTCATCATCCGCATGGAGGCCGCCGGCATCTCCGAGCTCGGCCGTGCGACGCAGGGTGTGCGCATCATGCGCCTGTCTGAGGGTGCGCGGGTCATCTCCGTGGCGCTCACCGACCGCGCCGAGAGCGAGGACGCGCCCGCCGGGGAGACCGAGGCATGAAGCAGGTCATCATCTACACCGACGGGGCCTGCTCCGGCAATCCCGGCCCCGGCGGCTGGGGCGCGATCCTGAAATACGGCGCGCATGAGCGCGAGCTCTCCGGGGGCGAACCGTCCACGACGAACAACCGTATGGAGCTGCTCGGCGCGATCACCGCGCTGCAGAGCCTGCGCGAGCCGTGTCAGGTGACGCTGTATACGGACAGTCAGTATCTGGCCAACGCCATCAACCTCGGCTGGCTGCGCGGCTGGAAGCAGAAGGGCTGGCGGCGCAAGGAGGGCGAGCTGAAAAACGCCGACCTCTGGCAGACGCTCGACGCCCTGCTGCAGACGCACAAGGTGCAGTTTGTCTGGGTCAAGGGGCACGCCGACAATGTGTACAACAACCGCTGCGACGCGCTGGCCGTCGCGGAAAGGGAGAAGTTTGCATGACAGAGCCGAACGAACCGAAGATCGTCCATTTTCCGCCGCGGGCACAGGCTCCGGTGCAGGACACGGCCGACAACTGGGAGTCGGACGAGCAGCTGTTTGGTCTCGAGGAGCTGCTGCAGCAGCTGCCGCCGATCCGCAAGCTGCATCTGGAAAAGGGCAGGCTCACGGACCTCATGCGCCTGTATCCGGACATGAAGCGCACGTTTGACGCGCCCGAGCGGCTGCCGGAAGCCGTCATCGCCAGCGCCATGGTGCGCCGGCGCATGGAGTTGCTGCTCTTCCGCGCGGACGACAGGCGCGAGGCGGGCTATGCGCTCGTGACGGTCTGCTCGCCGTATGGCTACGTGCTCGTGCATGCGCTCACGGTCTATCCGTATCTGCGCGGGCAGCTGCTCGGCCGCGTGGCCATGGAACTCATCGCGCGCTGCTACGCCGGTAAGAAGGGCATTCTCTATTGCCAGAGCCGCACGTGCGCGGCGCTGCCCGAGCGTGAGCGGATGCTCCGGGAAAATGGCTACCGCGACACGGGCTTTCGCTTCCGCTGGAACGGGCAGCCGGCGGCGCTGTATCTGCGCCCCTGCCAGAGCACGGAGGACATCACGCCGGTGGCGCAGCTGCTGCTGCGGGATCTGTACGGCGATCTGCTGACGCCGGTCAACGCGCGGCGCATGATCCAGCCCGAGGCGTAACAGGAGGTCATTTATGGGACAGAATGTGGATCTGCGCGTGCTGCGCGCAGAGGAATTTGCGTCGTTCCGGCAGCGCAACATCGCGCGCTATGCGCAGGAGCTGCTCTTCGCCCGCGCGACGGATACGGAGGAGCACGCGCTCACCGAGGCGCAGGGCGCGCTCGATGAGATGCTGCCGCAGGGCGTGGGCACGCCGCGCAACTATCTGCTGGCGGCCGAGTCCGGCGGCGAGACCGTGGGCGAGCTCTGGTGCGACACGACCGAGCCCGAGACGGTGTTCATCAACGACTTTTTCGTCTATCCCGCCTGCCGCGGGCACGGCTGGGGCAAGGCGATGCTGCACGCCGTGGAGGAGCTGGCGGCGGCGCAGTCGTTTGAGCAGGTCGTCACGCACGTGTATCACACCAACCGCATCGCGCTGGCTATGTTCGAGTCGGCCGGTTTCACGCAGATCGGCCCGCCGAAGGGCGGCAACATCTTTCTGCGCAAGCGGTATATGCGCTCGCCGTTCCTGGCGTAATGTTATAAAAAAACCTCCGCACTGTTTGCGCAGTGTGGAGGTTTTTTATAAGGTCGGGCGGTATTTATTTTCGAAGAAAATAAATAAAAAATAGACCACCGAGGCGCGGCAGATGCACTGAGTTTCATGGCACCAGAGCCGCAGGGGAGCCCGAGGGGGCAAGGCCCGCCTCGGATGGGATCGGGCAGTATTTTTATGCAGAGCATAAAAATACTGCCTCTGGCTGAGATGGGACCAGAGGCAGACCCGCTGCTGCGGGAAGGGGGGAAAACGCGGCGCACAGGGTGGAGAAGGATGGAAGGAAGTTGCCTGGATGGTGGCAATGGGATTTTGCGCCGCAGGGAAGAAAGCAGTTGGATCAGGATGCGTAGATCTTGCCGACGATCCGGGTCGCAAGCCCGGTCGGCAGGATGCGCATGAGAAACACGAACAGGGCGTACTTGTGTCCCATCGTGCAGATGAGCTTCGCGCGCTTTTGCGTGGCGCGCCGGGCCACGAACTGCCCGGCGTATTCGGCGCTCATACCGGTCTGCTCGTCGTGCTCCATCGCGGCGACG
>ERZ834433.1233-NODE-1233-length-22222-cov-4.905400_pt1 | contig 22222 bp, 21 predicted proteins | sample MGYA00519948_ERZ834433 | MGnify/ENA primary metagenome ERZ834433 (study PRJEB31850, sample SAMEA3708752) | human gut metagenome | biome: human gut; feature: human-associated habitat; material: faeces | place: China | collected 2014 ...
GAATGAGAGGCAGCACCGGTTGGTGTTGTTTTTTTGTTTCTTATTATATAAAGAAATTATATTATTGAAAATAAGTTTAGTGAATTTGTAATGGATGTAGTAAAAGAGTAGCAGGAAATCCCTTGACTATTCTCTGGTTTCTTCTTATAATAATTTTGTATTTTAATATCAAAAAGCGATGACAAAGAGAGTAGGATCTTTCTGAACGTTTCAGCGAGCCGGTGGTGGTGGAAGGCCGGTATCAGTAGGATTTTTCCGAAGATCACTTTCGAGCTGCAGTCCTTGAACCGCGAGAAGTAAAGGCTGACGGGGTTCCGCCGTTAAAGGAACGCATATAACGGATATCAGAATATGATATCTAAGTATGTTGTAACAGGTGGTTAACGTAAGATTTTTAAACTTTCGTCCTATTACAGGACGAAAGTTTTTTTACTATAGAAACGAAGGCAGCATCAGTTCCTGTACAGCATAAACAGTAACTCAGAAAAATAAAAGAAAAGTAGAAAGGAAAAGCGCTATGTACAAGAAAGTTTCCACGGATATGAATTTCGTAGGACGTGAAAAAGAAGTTGAAGCATTCTGGAAAGAGCATGATATCTTCCAGAAAAGTATGGAGGAAAAAGAAGGATGTCCGGAGTACACCTTTTACGACGGACCTCCGACAGCAAACGGAAAACCGCATATCGGTCACGTTCTGACACGTGTTATCAAAGATATGATCCCGAGATACCGCACAATGAAGGGATACAAGGTTCCTCGTAAAGCAGGATGGGATACCCATGGTCTGCCGGTAGAGCTGGAAGTAGAAAAGCTGCTTGGTCTGGACGGAAAAGATCAGATTGAAGGATACGGACTGGAGCCGTTTATCGACAAATGTAAAGAGAGCGTATGGAAATACAAAGGAATGTGGGAGGATTTCTCCAGCACGGTTGGATTCTGGGCAGATATGGAGCATCCTTATGTAACATACGACAACAATTTCATCGAATCCGAGTGGTGGGCATTGAAACAGATCTGGGACAAAAAGCTCCTCTACAAAGGATTTAAGATTGTACCTTACTGCCCTCGCTGCGGAACTCCGTTGTCTGCGCAGGAAGTGGCACAGGGATACAAGGATGTGAAAGAGCGTTCTGCAATCGTAAGATTTAAGGTAAAAAACGAAGACGCATACATTCTGGCATGGACAACAACACCTTGGACACTGCCGTCAAACCTTGCACTTTGTGTAAATCCAAGTGAGACTTATGTAAAAGTAAAAGCAGCAGACGGTTATGTATATTACATGGCAGAGGCACTTCTTAATACGGTTCTTGGAAAGCTTGCAGAAGAAGGAACACCGGCTTATGAGGTTCTGGAGACATATGTAGGAAAAGATCTGGAATACAAAGAGTATGAGCCATTGTACCAGTGTGCAGCTGACAGTGCAGAGAAACAGCATAAAAAAGCATTTTATGTGACATGTGATAACTACGTTACATTGACAGACGGTACCGGAGTCGTTCATATTGCGCCTGCATTTGGTGAGGACGATGCAAATGTCGGAAGAAATTATGAACTCCCGTTTGTACAGCTTGTAGATGAAAAAGGGGATATGGCAGCAGAGACTCCGTTTGCAGGAGTATTTGTGAAAAAGGCAGATCCGATGGTACTCAAAGATCTGGATGAGAGAGGACTTCTCTTTGACGCTCCGAAATTTGAGCACAGCTATCCGCACTGCTGGAGATGTGATACTCCGCTGATCTACTACGCACGTGAGTCCTGGTTCATCAAGATGACGGCTGTAAAAGAAGATCTGATTGCAAACAACAACACAATCAACTGGATTCCGGAAAACATCGGAAAAGGACGTTTCGGAGACTGGCTTGAAAACGTTCAGGACTGGGGAATCAGCCGTAACCGTTACTGGGGAACACCGCTGAATATCTGGGAGTGTGAATGCGGACATATGCACTCTATTGGAAGCATTGCAGAATTAAAAGAGATGTCTGATAACTGTCCGGATGATATCGAACTGCACCGTCCATATATCGACGATGTGACGATTACTTGTCCAGAGTGTGGAAAACAGATGCACCGTGTACCGGAAGTGATTGACTGCTGGTTTGACAGTGGTTCCATGCCGTTTGCACAGCACCACTATCCGTTTGAGAACGAAGATTTGTTCAAACAGCAGTTCCCGGCAGACTTTATTTCCGAGGCGGTAGACCAGACAAGAGGATGGTTCTACTCTCTGCTTGCGATTTCTACATTGCTGTTTAACAAAGCGCCATACAAGAATGTTATCGTTCTTGGACATGTGCAGGATGAGAACGGACAGAAGATGAGTAAGTCCAAAGGAAACGCGGTCGATCCATTTGACGCACTGGAGACATACGGAGCAGATGCGATCCGCTGGTACTTCTACAGCAACAGTGCACCATGGCTTCCAAACCGTTTCCACGGAAAAGCAGTTGTAGAAGGACAGCGTAAATTCATGGGAACTCTGTGGAACACATACGCATTCTTCGTACTGTATGCAAATATTGATGGATTTGACGCAACAAAATATACACTGGAATATGATAAATTAGGAGTCATGGATAAATGGCTTCTGTCCAAACTGAATACACTGACAAAAACAGTGGATGAGCATCTGGCAAACTACAGAATTCCGGAAAGTGCAAGAGCACTGCAGGATTTCGTGGATGACATGAGTAACTGGTATGTCAGAAGAAGCCGTGAGCGTTTCTGGGCAAAAGGAATGGAACAGGATAAGATCAATGCGTACATGACATTGTACACTGCGCTTGTGACAGTATCGAAAGTTGCTGCGCCGATGATCCCGTTCATGACAGAAGAAATCTACCAGAACCTGGTGAAGAGTGTTGATGCATCCGCTCCGGAAAGTATCCACCTTTGTGATTATCCGGGGGTTCAGAACGAACTGATCGATGAAAAACTGGAAGCAGATATGGACAATGTATTAAAACTGGTTGTCATGGGCCGTGCATGCCGTAACGCATCCAACATCAAAAACCGTCAGCCGATCGGACAGATGTTCGTGAAAGCAGGATTCGATCTGCCGGAATTTTATCAGGAGATCGTGGCAGATGAGCTGAATGTAAAAAATGTAAAATTTACAGATGATGTAAGAGACTTTACTTCTTATAGTTTTAAACCACAGTTAAAGACAGTCGGACCAAAATATGGTAAAATGTTGGGTGGAATCAAAGCTACGTTAGACCAGCTCGATGGCAATGCAGCAATGGATGAGATTAACGAAACAGGTTCTCTGAAACTGGATATTAACGGACAGGAAGTAACACTGTTCAAAGAAGATTTGTTGATCGATACTGCACAGATTGAAGGATATGTTTCTGAAAATGACAATGGAATCACAGTTGTTCTGGATACAAATCTGACAGAAGAGCTTCTGGAGGAAGGATTTGTAAGAGAGATCATCAGTAAGATCCAGACAATGAGAAAAGAAGCCGGATTTGAAGTGATGGATAAGATCAAAGTGACCTACAAAGGAAGCGAAAAGGCAGAGGCAGTCTTCGCAGCGAACGGTACACAGATCTGTTCTGAGGTTCTGGCAGTTTCTGCAGAAAAAGCAGAGCCGGCCGGATTCGTAAAAGAATGGAAGATTAATGGAGAAGCTGTTTTCATGGGAGTCGAAAAAGAAGGGAGATAATCGACATGTACAGCAAACGTTTTGAAAAGGAAACATTTAAAGAGGCAGTCAGGGAAAATGTAAGGACTCTGTATCGGAAAAATATTGCTGAAGCATCTCCACAGCAGATATTTCAGGCAGTTTCCTATGCCGTAAAAGATATTATTATGGATGACTGGATCGCTACGCAGAAGGCTTATGATGAAGCAGATGCAAAGGCCGTCTACTATATGTCCATGGAGTTTCTGATGGGACGTGCGCTTGGCAATAACCTGATCAATATGACAGCATACAAAGAGGTCAAAGAAGCACTGGAAGAGATGGACATCGATCTGAACGTTGTTGAGGATGAAGAGCCGGACGCAGCACTTGGAAACGGAGGACTCGGAAGACTTGCAGCATGTTTTCTGGATTCATTGTCCACTTTGAATTATCCGGCATACGGATGTGGAATCCGTTACCGCTATGGAATGTTTAAGCAGAAAATAGAAAATGGTTATCAGGTGGAGACACCTGATAACTGGCTCAAAGAAGGAAATCCGTTTGAGCTGCGCCGCGAGGAATATGCAAAAGAAGTGCGCTTCGGAGGAAATGTACATTTTGACAAAGATCCGGAGACAGGAAAAGATATCTTTGTACAGGAAAATTATGAATCCGTACTTGCAATCCCATATGATATGCCGATCGTGGGATACGGTAATCACGTAGTCAATACACTGCGTGTGTGGGATGCAAAGGCGATCACAGATTTCCAGCTGGACGCATTTGACAGAGGAGATTATCACAAATCCGTAGAGCAGGAGAATCTTGCAAAACTGATCGTAGATGTATTGTATCCGAATGACAATCACTATGCAGGAAAAGAGCTTCGTCTGAAACAGCAGTATTTCTTTATTTCCGCAAGCTTGCAGACAATGCTTGAAAAGTATAAAAAGAAACACAGTGATGTGCGTAAACTCTACGAAAAGGTAGCGATTCAGATGAATGATACCCACCCGACCGTGGCAGTGCCGGAGCTGATGCGTCTTCTCATCGATCAGGAAGGGCTCACATGGGAGGAAGCATGGGATGTGACAACAAAGACCTGTGCATATACGAACCATACGATTATGTCAGAAGCTTTGGAAAAATGGCCGATTGATCTGTTCTCCAGACTGCTTCCGCGTATTTATCAGATCGTACAGGAGATTGACAGAAGATTCCTGATTGAGGTGCGTGCAAAATATCCTGGAAATGAGGAGAAGGTACGCAAGATGGCAATTCTCTATGATGGTCAGGTAAGAATGGCACATATGGCGATCATTGCAGGATATTCTGTCAATGGTGTTGCAAAGCTCCATACGGAGATCCTCAAACACCAAGAGTTAAAAGACTTCTATGAGATGATGCCGGAGAAATTTAATAACAAGACGAATGGAATCACGCAGAGAAGATTTTTGCTTCACGGAAATCAGCTGCTTGCAGACTGGATCACGGATAAGATCGGAGACGGCTGGATCACTGACCTTGCCCAGATCGGAAAGCTGAAAGCCTATGTAGATGATGAGCAGGCGAGAAAAGAGTTCATGGAGATCAAATACCGCAACAAAGTCCGTTTGGCAGCGTATATCAAAAAACACAACGGAATTGAAGTAGATCCGAATTCAATTTTTGATGTACAGGTAAAACGTCTTCATGAGTACAAACGTCAGTTGTTAAATATCATGCATGTAATGTATCTGTACAATCAGATCAAAGAACATCCGGAGGTGAGCTTCTATCCGAGAACCTTTATTTTCGGAGCAAAAGCAGCGGCCGGATATAAACGTGCAAAAGAGACGATCAAACTGATCAACTCCGTAGCAGATGTAGTCAATAATGACAGAAGCATCAACGGCAAATTAAAAGTTGTATTTATCGAAGATTACCGTGTATCCAACGCAGAGCTTTTATTTGCGGCAGCAGATGTCAGTGAGCAGATTTCTACAGCTTCCAAAGAAGCTTCCGGTACCGGAAATATGAAATTCATGCTCAACGGTGCGCCGACACTGGGTACGATGGACGGAGCCAACGTAGAGATCGTGGATGAAGTCGGCATTGAAAATGCATTTATCTTCGGACTCAGTTCAGAAGAAGTTATCAACTATGAAAATCATGGCGGATACAATCCGACAGAGATTTACTTCAATGACTGGGAGATCAAGCGTGTGGTAGATCAGCTGATGGATGGAACCTATGCAAACGGAAACCACGAGATGTACAAAGATCTGTATAACTCACTTCTGAACACACAGTGTACAGACAGACCTGACACATACTTTATTCTGAAGGATTTCCGTTCCTATGCAGATGCACAGAAGAAAGTAGAAGAAGCATATAAAGATAAGGACAGATGGTCCAAAATGGCGATGATGAACACTGCCAGCAGTGGAAAATTCACCTCTGACAGAACGATTGAAGAGTATGTGGATGATATCTGGAAATTGAAGAAGGTGTTTGTAAAGCCGATCGAAGAATAGGAGGAAGCCTATGGAATTTTACAGTGAATTGCCATATGAGGATTTTAGTTACTATAATACTCCGTCCACTCATGAGGTGGGAGGAAGTATTCTGACAGGAATTTTGATGTTTTACCTGATCATATTACTGGTTGGACTGACCGTTGCGGTCGTAAACTATATTTTCCGCGGAATCGGAATGTACAACATGGCAAAAAGAGAAGGAATGGATTATCCATGGCTGGCGTTTGTACCATTTGCCAGAACGTACCTTCAGGGAGAGCTTGGCGGAACGGTACATCTGAAAAATAAACAGATCAAGAATCCGGGAATCTGGCTGATCGTACTGCCATTTATTTCTTCCATCGTTACCGGTATCCTGTATGTGGTCATATGGGTAGTGCTTGGATTTGGTGTGGTTTTCTCATCTTACGGCGGCTTTAGCTTTGGCGCAGTGACAGGAATCATTATCGTGACAGTTATCGTCATTGTATTTTTTACAGTGTACAATGCAGTCTACAGTGTGCTTCGAATTCTTGTAAACCGTCAGATTTATGAGAAATTTACAACACCGGGAATGGCAGTTGCACATGCGGTTCTGGGAGTATTACTTCCGCTGTATGAATCCATTTGTCTGTTTGTGATGCGGAATCGTCCGTACAATCCGGGAAAAGAACCGGATCTGGGAACACCGTTTATGACAACACCTCCGCCGATCGCGCCGGCACCTGAGATGCCGCGGCAGACATCGGAAGAGGCACCGGCTGCTCCTGCGCCGAAGCAGGAGGAAACGCCTGCAGAAGATCAGAATACAGCAGATCCGGTAGACGGAGAGTTTAAGAAAGTAGACGAAGAGATCATCCCGGGAGAATACCGCAGGGTGGAAGAACCTCCAAGACCGGAGCATGAGCAGATGACTTCCAGCTATACGTATGGCGGGACAAAAGAAGAACCGAAAACAGATGACAAACCATCTGCAGAAGAATAAAAGGATATCAGACCTCCATGGTGCATATACTGCATCATGGAGGTTTTTTATGAAGATAAAACATCAAAAACTAAAATCAGCGGGAGCGTTTTTGACAATCCTGTTATTGCTTCCCTATGTAGTCACAGTTTTTGTAAACGGAATCGATGTACTGGGAATGTCGCAGGAACCTTGTGTTCAGGCAGAAACAGAAGATCAGGACGGTGAGAAGACTGTCAGGACGGTTCCGTGGACAGAATACATGATGGGAATTTTAGGGAAAACAATGCCAGCATCCTATGAAAAAGAGGCACTGAAGGCACAGGCAGTAGTACTTCGTACCATGCTGTATCAGCAGGCTGCACAGGATGTTGTGTTCAAAGAGGCATATCTGACACCGGAAGAATTGAAGAAAAAATGGGGAGCTGAAAATTTTGAGAATTATTATAAGAAATTAAGAGAGGTGCTGGATGAAACAGAGACACAAGTGCTTTTTTATCAGGATTCTTATGCCTGGGTTCCGTATCATCAATCCAGTAACGGAAAGACAAGAAGCGGAAAAGAAGTGATCGGCGGGGATACATATCCGTATCTTGCGACAAGAGAATGTCCGGAGGATGTGAAGGCGGAAGACGAGATGCATGTGTATCAGTTTTCGTATGATGAGATCAAGAAAAAGTGCCGGTCGTTCCTGGAAGCGGCAGAGGGAGAAGCAGAAGCCAAAAAAGCGCTGAAATTCGAAGATTTTGAAATCCAGGAAAAAGATTCTGCAGGATATGTTTCCAAATTTCGGATTGGAAACACGGTCTGCAGCGGAGATGAATTTCGAGATGCGTTATCTCTTGCATCCAGTGCATTTTCCATACAGGAAGAATCAGGAGGACTCAAAATCACCACAATGGGAAAAGGGCACGGACTTGGGATGAGCCAGTGGACGGCAAATGAACTGGCGAAAAACGGTCAAAATTATAAAGAGATTCTGGAATTCTTCTTTGAGGGAACAACGATCACAAACTCCGAAGAAATTTTGGAAAAACCAGAATAAACAGCAGTGCTTCTGGCAAAAATATAGCCAGAGGTGATGAATATGAATAACAATGAAAAGCCTTCCTTAAAAAGTAAAGGAATGTCAGTTGCGATTGTGATCTGTTTCGTCGTTGTAGTATCTGTCGTGGGAGCCGTTGTATACAACAGCTATCACCGAAGAGCAACGGGAAGCCAGCTTGCAAAAAACAACACCGTTACAGAAGAGACCAGAACAACCAATACCAATGATATTGTTCTGCCGCAGGCCGAAGAAGATACATCCGCAGAAAATGGATCAGAGACAGGTACGAATGAAAGCGCAGAGACACAGACAGAGACAGCAGCACCGGCAAAACAAGTTTATTTCGATGAAAACAGTACACTTGCATGGCCGGCAAGTGGAAGTGTGATCCTTGGATACAGCATGGATAAGACGGTATTTTTTCAGACACTGGAACAGTACAAGTATAATCCTGCAATGATTATCGCAGGAGAAGCCGGAGAAATGATAGGAGCTTCTGCAGACGGAATCGTAACCAACATTGAAGAAACTGCACAGACAGGAGTGACAGTCACACTGGATATGGGAAACGGTTACAGTGCAGTTTACGGGCAGCTCAAAGATGTGCCGCTTGCAATTGGGGATTTTGTGGCACAGGGACAGACTGTAGGATATTTAAGTGAACCGACAAAATACTATAGCGTAGAAGGTCCAAATCTTTATTTCGAGGTGACAAAAGACGGAGAAGCGAAAGATCCGGCAGTATATATGGAATAACAGTCAGGGGGTGCGAAAAATAAAATGTTTCGTATCCCTTTTTATTTTCCATAACGATGCTTGATTTGGAGCACAAAAGAGGAGTAAAATAGAGGACATTGATAAGAGGTGACAAAATGAACTATACATATATCTTAAAATGCAAAGATGATTCTCTGTATACCGGATGGACCAATGATCTGAAAAAGCGGATTACAAGCCACAATGCCGGGAAGGGAGCCAAGTATACAAAAGCCAGAAGACCGGTGGAACTGGTCTACTATGAAGAATTTCAGACAAGAGAAGAGGCAATGAAAAGAGAATATGCCATCAAACAGCTGTCCAGAAAAGAAAAAGAGGCACTGATCAAGACCAGGCCTCTTTAAAGGTTCTATATTAAGATAGGAAAATCTTAGCCAAAGTATCTCTTTAACAGACCTTCGAAAGCTTTTCCGTGACGAGCTTCGTCTCTTGCCATCTCGTGTACTGTATCGTGGATTGCATCCAGGTTGGCAGCTTTTGCACGTTTTGCAAGATCGAATTTACCAGCTGTAGCTCCGTTCTCAGCATCAACTCTCATCTCCAGGTTTTTCTTTGTGCTGTCTGTAACAACTTCACCTAACAATTCAGCGAATTTAGAAGCGTGCTCTGCTTCTTCCCAGGCAGCTTTTTCCCAGTATAATCCGATTTCCGGATATCCTTCTCTGTGAGCAACTCTTGCCATAGCAAGGTACATACCAACTTCTGTACATTCTCCTTCAAAGTTTGCTCTTAAGTCAGCAAGGATGTCTTCGCTTACGCCCTGAGCAACACCTACAACGTGCTCTGCAGCCCAAGATCTTTCTCCTGTCTGCTCTTTGAATTTATCAGCTGGTGCATGACAGACTGGACATTCAGCCGGTGCAGCGTCTCCCTCGTGAACATAACCACATACTGTACAAACAAATTTTTTCATAGTTCAAATCTCCTTTTCTTAATTGAATTTGACCGGAATGAGTCGGCCTTTGGTTAATATTATAATACGGAATCAGAAAACTTTCCATATTATGGATAAATTTAAGATTTTTTGATGCAGTTTCCGCATTTTCCATAAAAAGTCATCGTGCAGAAATCAATGATTCCATCAAAATCTTTAGCAGCAATTTCATTTAGCTCTGTGACATTTTGCATATCCATGTTGATATCCAGAACCCTTTTGCAGCAAGTGCAGAAAAAGTGGTTGTGAGGTCTCACATCACCGTCAAATCTGTCCCCGCCGTCAGGAGTTGTAATCTTGACTGCCTCACCGAGATCAGTCAGCAGATTTAAATTCCGGTAAACAGTTCCAAGACTGATATTCGGAAACTCCTCTTTGACATGCATATAGACCGTATCAGCAGTTGGATGCTCAGTGGTCGATGCCAGATAGTTCTTGATGGACTCTCGCTGTCTGCTATATTTCAAAGTAGCCAAGTGAGTTCTCCTTTCAAAACAATAATAGTAATCGTTGCTATGTTTAGACTATAATACAGTTTTGAAAGTTTGTCAATAGGATTTTTGAAAAAAGAATATTTTATTTGATAAAATGTTACAAAAAAGTTAATAAATAAAAAATAAACAGACATAATATATCGTGATATGTCGAAATACAGGAGAAAAAACCCTTTTAAAACTGTTGACACATCGTATAACCACTGATATAATCACACTGTAATAAATTTAATAATTATGTAACATTTAAAACTTCCTACAAAAGATAAAGACAGAAAACAGAGGAGGTTTTATATGAAAGCAGCACACATGAAACAAAAAATAGTCATTCCTGCTCTGGTAGGAATGATGATGATTCCGGGGAGTGCAGTTTATGCGGCAGATCAGAAAGCGGAAGTATATCCGGTTTTGCCGGCTGCAGGAATCGAAACAGTAGTAACAGATTGTTATGAGACGAAAGTAAAGGAGAATCTGCAGTTATATCTGGTACCGACAGGTGAGGGTGAGTATTTGAATATGGCGTTTTCGAATACAGGTGAAGAATTTACTTATATAAGAAGTGCGCCGGATGAGAACAGTGACTGGATCGGAAAATTGTATCCGGATTCGGCAGTCAGAGTTCTCGAATATAAAGAAGACTGGGTGAAGATCCAGTCAGGAGATGCGCAGGGATTCGTTCCGGCAGATACATTGTACCTGGGAGAAGATGCAAAGTCACATGCAGGGGAATACGAAAAAGAGGTTGCAACGGTAACAGCTGATGTTCTGAATGTGAGGGCTGGTCAGGGAGTAGAGACACAGGTTCTGACACAGATTATGCAGAATCAGGAGTATGAAATTACTGGGGAACCAAAAGATGGATGGTATCCGGTGCAGGCAGGGGAGATCGCCGGCTGGGTATCCGGGGAGTATATCAGTATAGAGACAACGTATTCTTACGCAGAGACGAGGGAAGCAGAAGAGGCGAAGAAGCCAGAGCAGACCATAGTGCAGGAAACACAGAAGGTTCAGGAAGCTTCCGCCCAGAGTATTGTGCAAAATCAGGCTGCTTCGGGACAGGCTGTCATAGATTACGCCTGTCAGTTTATTGGAAATCCGTACGTATGGGGCGGTACCAGTCTGACAGAAGGAGCGGATTGCTCTGGATTTGTACAGTCTGTGTATGCACATTTCGGGATTAGCCTGCCAAGGACGACATGGGATATGGAAAATGTGGGAGTTGCTGTCAGCTATGAACAGGCACTTCCCGGAGATATTGTTTTGTATGACGGGCATGTCGGACTGTACATGGGAGACGGGACGATTGTAAATGCAATGAACGAAGCTGACGGGATTGGAATCTGCAGCGCAACTTATACAAATATCATAACGATCAGAAGAGTTCTGTAAATTCAGACCGCATTTTAAAGTTGACTGACTTTGAAATGCGGTATTTTTTCGGGGGAAAATGAGACAGAAAGAAACAAAAAAGTCAACAGGAAAATAAATAAATGGCAAGATGCACAAAAATGTAAAAAAATGTCGAAATTTGAAAAATAGGAGTTTTCAACTTATCCACACTCAAAATATGAAAAAACGTGGAAAACACGACATTTCCGAAAAGTTATTCACATTATCCACACTCAAACAGGTGTTTTTTGTGAATTACTTTTGTGAAAAAAAGAACGGATGTTTTGTAAGGTTATTATGAAATTGCTTGTTTGTCGAAAAAGAAAGAAAAATATATTGACTTTTGAGTATTCGAAAAGCAGTAAAAACAGAAGAAACAATTCAGAAAATTCAAGCAAAATAAGGTTGATTTTAAAACGTATTTTCCGGTTTTGGTGGTTGATAATTTAAAAAATAGAGATTATAATAAAGAACATTGAATAATAGAAGGAGGAATCATAATGGAAACATTTACAAAGAATACAACAATCGGCGAATTATTATCCGTATATCCTGAATGCGCGCCGATCTTAATGGAAATCGGAATGCACTGCCTTGGATGCCCGTCTGCACAGATGGAGACACTGGGTGAGGCAGCGATGGTTCACGGAATCGATGCAGATCTCCTGGTAGAGAAGATCAATGCGGCAAGAGCAGCAAAATAAGACTTATAACATAAAAGAGTGCGGACTGGGCAGTAAAGCTTAAGTCCGCACTCTTTTTATATGCGTTTATACCTGTGACAGCTTTTGAATCGCATCGGAAGAAATCACGACCTCGCAGTGTTCTTCCAGAAATGCAAGAACAGAAGCAGAGGCTTTCTCCAGACTGCCGTATTCAGAAAGCATATTGCAGATCTTGTTAAATTCATTGGCAGAATGATCCGATGGTGTCAGTGCCAGAATATACATATCTGCTTCATCGTCTCGATACAGTGTATTGGAACCGTGGTACGCAGGAGCCAGAAGATGGGCTGCCTGAATGACCAGATCAATATGGTTGAACGAGAACAGACGTACATTGAGCGGTGCTGGTTCCTCCTGTGGTTTGGAGGCAGGCTTGATGTCGGCTGCCGCTTCTTTTACTTTATTGAGCAGGTTCAGGAAGTCTTCTGCGCCCTCCAGCTTTTCCAGCTGTTCTGTCGGGCTTGCTTCAGAATCCATGCTTTGTGTAAATTTCGAGAATCTTGTATCCAGTTCCTCGGGATCTTCTACTTTTGTGATGATCAAAACGATGGAATCACCAGATGAAGGAATCGCTTCGATCATCAGAGGTAAATCTTCCGCTTCAAATCCAAAATCAAAGGATGCCTGCTGCATCATATCCCGAAACAGAGATTTTGCTTTTTCCGTACCGTAAGCCAGTTCACTCAGTTTTAAGTGACGAGCTGCTAAATCAGCATGTGTCAATGTACAACGAATTTGATTTTCATTCAGTTTTTCGATTTTCATGTGCTCACATCCTTACGAATTGAAATGTTGAAAAATATAGTCATTAAGTAGGAAAATAATAACTTATATTTCTTCACTATTAGTATAAACAAAAAGAAAAAAGATGTAAAGGAAAATAGTGAGACTTCTGCATTCTTTCATGTTATCAACAAAAGGGAAGTAGTTATAAACAAAAAACACATTGAAATGACGGAACACAATCCCTATAATTGGCAGTACAGAAGATAGTGTTCCGGATAAATATCACTTATTCAAGAAGGAGGGATACAAAAGAGACGATCAGATCATCTGAAACGAGTTGCTGAATTTTTCATTTATCAAGACATCAAAGAGCATATCTATCATTAAAATATTCGAAATTCAATGTTCTCGAATCGGGGACGAAATCAATATCAGACAGAAAAGTAAATTCAATGTGAGTTCATGCTATCTTTTGTACCGTGATAATTCAAAGGTACGTCACATACCTTCTGCGGTCAGTTATTACCGGGGATATTTATCAGAGCTCACGGAGGGAAGGAGAAGAACATGAAATCTGATGAGACAGCTTATCAGGAATTATTTGAGGAACTGGAAAAATATGAAAATAAAGGAGTATACATCAGTATGGATGGATTCCCGGCCAGTCCGATGCAGATTGTAGCGGCACATATGACAAGGGAAGAAGGAAGTTATATGCGGGATTACATTCTGGATACAGAAGGATATATTGAATCACTTTCATTTGTAAATATCAAGACAAAAGAACAGGCGTAGATCCCCTTTTACGTCGGACAAAAAGATTTAAAATATTTCTGAAGAATGTTTAAAATACTTCTTAAAATGGCAAATTAGTAATGACTGGTAAAAAAAGTATGTTATAATGGTTCTGTATAGGAGGTACGCATGGACGAAAGAGAAGAGAGGGTTGTGAAAACCCGCAGCACGGCGGGAACACAGCAAAACAAAACAAGAAGGCGCCCACGCAGGATTGCCGGAGGACCAGAGGATATAAGGATGGATTCGAATCGCATACCGCCGTCTAAGAGAAGGAAAAAGAGCCGCAGGGCAAGGCGAAGACGAAGAAATATGCTAATCAGGACGCTGCTGGTGATCATATTGATCATAGTGGCTGTTGGGGGCCTGATTTTCTGGAAGCGATATGGCTCATCGAATGAGAAAGCGAATCTGGAACAATATTATGGAATGACAGGTACGGACGATATCGCAGTGATCGTGAATAATCAGGTGATCGCAAAAGCCGACAACGGAGAATATGGGGCAGGAGGGCGTCTGATAGACGGACAGGATTACATTGAATACTCTGTTCTGCATGATTTTGTGAATAAGCGCTTTTACTGGGATGCGAATGAGAATTTACTGTTGTATACATTGCCGCAGGGAAGTGTTGTTGCAAACATAGGAAGTAAGGAATATACAGAAGTCAGCGAACAAAAAAGTGAAGAGTATGTCATCTGGCAGACAGTCGATAATAAGGCATATGTTGCTTTGGACTTTGTGAAAAAGTACACGAATATGGAATGCAAAGAATATCAAAATCCGAATCGTGTGATGATTGTGAATGAGTTCGGAAAGACGACTGTGGCAGAGATGAAGCGGGATACACAAGTGCGGTTTCAGGGTGGAGTAAAGAGTATAATCCTGACAGAGGTAAAAAAATCAGAAAAAGTGACTGTGATCGAGGATGAGGATGGCTGGAAGAAAGTTCGCACCAGCGATGGATTTATCGGATATGTACAGACGAATTCGCTGAAACATATCAAAGAGGAGACGATTTCCAGCAGCTTTGAAGAACCACAGTACACAGGTATATCGAAAGATTACAAGATTAATATGGCCTGGCACAATGTAGAAAATACTACTGCCAACGGGTATATTCAGGATATGCTTGCATCCACGAAAGGTCTGACGACGATCGCACCGACTTGGTTTCATATTGCAGATACGCAGGGAAATCTGAATTCAATCGCGGACGCAGATTATGTGAATTATGCGCATCAGTCCAATTTGGAAGTGTGGGCTGTTCTCAGGGATTTTCATGGGGGAATTAATTCGGCGGATGAGACTTATGAAGTGTTAAGTCATACTTCCAGGAGAACGAACCTGATCGATCAGGTTATAGCAGCAGCTCTGCAGGCTGGGATTGATGGAATCAATCTGGATTTTGAACTGATTTCTGCAGAGTGCGGAGAAGATTATGTACAGTTTGTGAGAGAACTTTCCATCAAGTGCCATCAGAATGGACTGGCATTTTCCGTAGACGATTATGTTCCGATGCCTTACAACACATTTTATGATCTGGAAGAACAGTCAGTATTTGCTGATTATGTAGTGATCATGGGGTATGATGAGCATGTGGAGGGTTCTTATGAAGCAGGTTCTGTGGCGTCTTACGGATACGTAAAAGACGGCATAGAGAATGCGTTAAAGTCTGTTCCTAAGGAAAAACTGATCAATGCGATCCCGTTGTATACAAGACTGTGGTTTGAGACACCGAAGACGCAGGAAGAGCTGGCATCAGAAGCCGGTACAGAAGCGGCAGATTATCCAAATAAAGTGACCAGTACGGCGCTGGGAATGGATGATGCCGAAAAGCGGGTGCAGGAAGCCGGTGTACAGGCGTTATGGGATGAAGATACAAGGCAGAATTATGCACAGTGGGATGCAGACGGAGGAACATACAAGATCTGGCTGGAGGACAGTCAGTCACTGGAAGAGAAGTTAAAGCTGATCAAAAAGAATGATCTTGCTGGTGTTGCCGAATGGCGCCTTGGCTGGGAGAATTCGGGAGTATGGGATCTGATCTCGCAGTACATCAATTAAAAAGTGAATAGAAGAATATAAAAAGGACGCTGAAATTCCGTTTTGTAATTCAGCGGCCTATTTTCATATCTCTTTATATCTCCATGTAACCCCGCAAACCCGCATGGTTACTGCATTTCTCAAAATCGCAACTCTATAAAGAGGCACATAAATTCATATACTTTAATGCAATTTGGGCGTAGAAATGGGCGTAGATTGAGTAATCGAAATCAGAGTCCAACGCACGTTTTATCAGTAGTTGCTACGTTTCACGATTTCTATGGCTGCCCCCCAAACAGCATTTCAACCCAACACGAAAATTGAAGATTAGTTATTGCAACCGCATGAGCGGCGTTTCTTAAATACCTTGACGGGAAAAAGGAACGCCGCTTTTTTCATACCAAAAAGCAAAAAAGAGGCCACAGACTATGTACTTTGCTCCCGGCAGCGATCGAACATTTGAACAGCTCATACAGGACAAGCCCGGTTTCGACTACAACGACAGTGGAGAGTCGGTCACGCCGGAGGACTGCGACATCTGTCGCTATTATCGTCCGCACTGGAAATAGTGTGGTATAAAAAAGTTGACAGTTTATTCTCAAGGTGGAACAAATTAAGCAGGTACAATGTGTTAGTAATAGAGCCAGCATTGTGGCTGTTTTTTGAACTCATTTTTAGAAAAGGAGGATTTTCAGTGAATACACAGATCATTGCAATATCAAATCAGAAAGGCGGTGTCGGCAAGACCACCACCTGTGTCAACCTGGGGATAGGTCTGGCGCAGGTTGGGAAAAAAGTACTTCTGGTGGATGCAGATCCACAGGGCAGCCTGACAATCAGTCTGGGTAATCCACGGCCAGAAGAACTGCCGGTCACCTTATCAGATGTGATGGGAAGGATCCTGACGGATCAGCCCATTTGTCCCGGGGAAGGGATTATTCATCATCGGGAAGGCGTGGATCTTATGCCTGCTGATATTCAGTTGTCGGGCATGGAAGTCTCCCTGGTAAATGCCATGAGCAGGGAGACGGTTCTCAGGCAATATCTTGATACGGTGAAAGGGCAGTATTCCCATATTCTGATTGATTGTCAGCCTTCTTTGGGGATGCTTACAGTTAATGCACTGGCAGCGGCAAATCGGATTATTATTCCTGTTCAGGCAGAATATCTGCCGGCAAAAGGATTGGAACAATTACTGCAGACAGTCAGCAAAGTAAAACGGCAGATTAATCCGAAACTACAGATAGACGGGATTTTACTGACCATGGTGGATAATCGAACAAATTTTGCAAAAGAGATAGCAGCACTGCTGCGTGAAACTTATGGCAGCAAAATTAAAGTGTTCAGTACAGAGATTCCTCATTCGGTCCGGGCAAAAGAGACCAGTGCAGAGGGAAAGAGTATTTTTGTTCATGATCCAGAAGGAAAGGTGGCAGAAGGTTATCGAAGTCTGACGAAGGAGGTGCTGAAGATTGAAAAGCAGCGCGAAAAATATAAAGCTGTCTACAGTCGATGATTTGTTTTCTACCGAGGAAAGCAGGAAATCAGATAATCTTGAAAGAGTGATGGAAATTCCTCTGTCTGCTCTGCATTCTTTTAAGAATCATCCATTTAAAGTCCGGGATGATGAAGCAATGATGGAGACTGCTGACAGCGTACGTCAGTATGGGGTTCTGGTACCTGCCATAGCAAGACCGGATCCGGAAGGAGGCTATGAGCTGGTTTCCGGACACCGCAGACACAGAGCCAGCGAACTGGCGGGCAAGGAAATAATGCCGGTGATTGTCCGGGACCTGGATGATGATGAGGCAACAATTATCATGGTTGACAGCAATCTTCAGCGGGAAGAGATTCTTCCCAGTGAGAGAGCGTTTGCCTATAAGATGAAGCTGGAGGCTATGAAACATCAGGGAGCCAGAACGGATTTAACTTCTGTTCAAGTTGAACAGAAGTTGAGCGCTCGCGATAGGTTAGCAAAAGAAGCAGGTGAGCGAAGTGGCATACAAGTTATGCGTTACATCCGCTTAACGGAACTGATTCCCGAGCTTCTGGACATGGTCGATGAAAGGAAAATTGCGTTTAATCCGGCTTATGAATTGTCCTTTCTGAAACCGGAAGAACAGCAAATGCTTTTGGAGACCATGGAATACGAACAGGCTACACCGTCACTTTCCCAGGCACAACGGTTAAAGAAATTCAGTCAGGATGGAAAACTGACGGAAGAAGCTATGCTGGCGATTATGTCAGAAGAGAAGAAAGGTGAATTGGATAAGATCACGCTGAACAGTGATACCTTGCGGAAATATTTTCCCAAAAGTTACACTCCGCAGAAAATGCAGGAAACCATCATAAAATTATTGGAACAGTGGCAGCGCCGCCGCCAGCAACAGCATGAGAGATAAACCATCAGCGCAGCGTATGTTTCTAAAGGAAAATTAAGAAAAACAGTTATGTTATGAAGCAGTTGTCTGCTGTCAGGATGATGGACAGTTGAGCAGCTGTTTTTTGTTTGCAGTCAGAGACAGATATATGATTCAGGAGGTAAATGATATGGATTACAGAGATTTTGTAGAAATTGTAAAAGAAGAATTGCCGGAGAGGCTGCCGGAATCCCTGCGGGGTGCCGTGATTGATGACGCTAAGGTTGATAAGCTTCAGGGACAGTCCTATGAAGGAATCCGGGTTATTCCCAAGGATTCCATTGTCAGCATGTCTGTGGATTTACAGCCGTATTTTGAAATGGCTGCTCAGGGCATGCCAATGGGGGAAGTCCTGAATGGTATTGCAGATAGGATTGATTCTGTATTTGCTGATCAGCCGGATTTTTCTCTGGATATGTTGGATGACTATGAAAAAATGAAGGAACGGCTGACAGTTCAGCTGGTTGGGCGTGAGGCAAATGAAGACTTGCTTCAGCAGATTCCTCATCAGGATATGGAAGATCTGTGCCTAGTTTATCGTGTCAATGTTCAGAAAAGTGAAGATTTCAGAGCATCCTTTTTGCTGACAAATGAAGCATTGGGAAGATTGGGGATTACTGAGGAGCAGCTTCATCAGGATGCCCTTGTGCAGACTCTAAAGCAGGAACCGTTTGAAATCAAAACCATGGCCGAGATGATAAAAGAAATGGCTGGTGAGGAAGTAGAAGTGGGAGATGGTTTGCCGCTATATGTTGCCACCAATCAAAGCAGAATGAACGGAGCGGCTGTGCTGATGTATCCGGACTTTATGGAGAAAGCAGCCGAAGTGGTGAATGACAGTTTTTATGTTTTACCTTCTTCACTCCATGAAATCATTCTTGTTCCGGAAAACTCGGGTCCTGACGTGGAGGAACTGCAGATGATGGTGCAGGAAGTAAATGCTACGCAGGTCAGTCCGCAGGATCGGCTCAGTGATTATGTTTATCACTATGACAACGAAGAATGTGTTTTTGAACGGGCGGATCATTTTCTGAAACGTATGCAGGAAAAAGAGCAAAGTAAAGAAGCTAGAAAAGATTCCGTACTGGCTGATCTGCGTGAGCATCAGAAAGAATGTGAAGAAAAACCTAGAAAAGACACTGGAATGTATCGGGTCAAAGAAGCGACCCTGTAGAAATACGCAGGAGGGTAAAACGGATGGCAGTATTTCGGGTTGAGAAAGATTTAAACTATACGACTATGTGCAACTATCACCTGCGGGATCAGTCACTGAGCCTGAAAGCGAAAGGACTGCTGTCTATGCTCCTGAGCCTGCCTGACAGCTGGAAATATTCTGTACGCGGACTTGCGGCTATTTCCCGGGAAGGTCCGGATGGAATTATGGCGGGACTGAAAGAACTGGAACAGCGGGGATATCTGGAACGTCATCAGACTCGCCAGATGAATGGCCGTATGGGTCAGATAGAGTATGTGATATTTGAAATGCCAAATAAGAAACCGGATCCGGATTCACCGTGTACGGAAAATCCGGATCCGGTAAAGCCGTATACGGAGGAACCGGATCCGATAAAGTCCGCAGAAATAAATAAAGATAAATTAAACAAAGACAGATTAAATAAAGATTTATCAAATACAGACGGGAGAGAGGGGAAGAAACAAAACAGTCTGAGGCATTTCTATGGCATGTACAAAAACGTATTGTTGTCAGATGAAGACTTTGAAAAACTGAAAGCTGAGTTTCCCAGAGATTTTGAAAGACGTATTGAACGATTGTCAGAATATATGGAGTCCAGCGGCAAACATTATAAAAGTCATCTGGCTACAATTCGCAGCTGGGCCAGGCGGGATGACAGGCAGGAGAAAAAAACAGGCTACAGTGCAGAGGATTACCGGTATGAGGAAGGAGAGAGTTTATGAATTCTGCGTTAGTTGGTTTTCTGGATTGCATTCAGGTACAGAAAGACCCGGATCCAGGGCAGTATCTTGGAGAGGACGGTCTGATCTACTGTGAAAAATGCCGCACACCGGTTCAGTGCCGGGTAAGATTTGAGGACAAGGTACGCATTATGCCCTGTATGTGCAGATGCCGACAGGAAGAGAATGAAAAAGAGAAAAAGCGGATAGAAGAACAGGAGCAGATGTTAAACGTCAGGCGATTGAAGTCTGCAGGTCTGCAGGAACGGTATCTCAGGGACTGGACATTTGCTTCAGCTGAAGATACCCCCACGATCCAAATGGCAAAGCGCTATGTGGAGCATTGGGAACAGGCCAGGACAGAAAACCTGGGGCTTTTATTTTGGGGAACTGTAGGTACAGGAAAATCCTTTCTGGCTGCCTGTATTGCAAATGCGCTTCTGGAAAAAGGAATTCCGGTACTTATGACTAACTTTTCAAAAATTCTGAACCAGATGGGAGCGATGTATTCTGAGGAGCGATACCACTATATCGCATCTTTTAATCAATTTCCTCTTTTGATTGTGGATGATCTGGGAATTGAAAGAAATACAGAGTATGCACTGGAACAGATATATGCAGTTATTGACGAGCGGTATAAGGCACGGCTCCCACTTATTGTTACTACCAATCTGACTATCAGTCAGCTTCGGAGACCGGAGGATGCGGCGCATGCGCGAATATACAGCCGGGTATTGGAAATGTGTACGCCCGTTTATGTTCCGGGCATTGACAGAAGAGAGGTCATTGGAAGAGAAAAACAGGAGAAAGTGAAGAAAGCTCTGTTATAGATAAGGAGATGATAATTTGCAGGAAGAAATAGAAAACAGAACAGTTAATTTTGCGATTAGTACAACAAAGCTTACTGTAAGAGTACTGCTGTCAGCTTTTCAAAAGTATCTGCAGTATCACCGTAATGTAAAAGCAGCGCGAAAAAATCAGAAACCCATAGGTGAACAGACAATTGCAGAGCTGATTGGTCAGAATCAGGGAGCAGTCAATATAGAGATAGAGAATACAGATATTCGAGGGTTTAAGCGATATCTTGAAAAATATGGTATTGATTATGCGCTCACACAGGATTCTTCTCAGACGCCGCCGCGGTATCTTGTCTTTTTTAAGTCACGGGACGGTGATGCCATGACAGCAGCATTTCGAGAGTATTCCACATCAGTCATACAGAAAAAAGAAAAATCAAGTGTTCTGCAGAAGCTGAAACAGTTTAAAGAAATCGTTGCAGCGCTGCCCAAGAAGGTGCGGGAAAAGAAACAGGAGCGAGAGATATGATGAATCAACAGGAAATAAAAAGAAATTTGATTTTGCTTATTCCGTATATCCTGCTGGGACTGTTTGCAACGAATTTGGGCGAGGCATGGCGCATGGCTATGGGTACGAACATTTCGTCAAAAGTACTTTCTTTTTTCACTGTAGTTCCGGTGGCGTTTCATAGTTTCTGGCCCAGCCTGCATCCCACGGACCTGATGGTGGGCCTGTGCTGCGGCGTCGGACTTCGGCTGTCAGTGTATATCAAGAGTAAGAACACTAAGAAGTACCGGCATGGGAAAGAGTATGGTTCTGCACGATGGGGAACGGCAAAAGACATTGCCCCATTTATAGCACCAAAGTTTGAGGATAATATCATCCTCACAAAAACGGAACGGCTGATGATGTCTAACCGGCCAAAGAATCCGGCGAATGCCAGAAATAAGAATGTACTGATCATTGGTGGATCAGGTTCCGGAAAAACGAGGTTCTGGCTGAAGCCAAGTGCGCCCGTAAGGGCGGTATAAATCCTACCTTGAGCAAGTAGTAGGTAAAA
>ERZ834433.1248-NODE-1248-length-22086-cov-2.994190_pt1 | contig 22086 bp, 15 predicted proteins | sample MGYA00519948_ERZ834433 | MGnify/ENA primary metagenome ERZ834433 (study PRJEB31850, sample SAMEA3708752) | human gut metagenome | biome: human gut; feature: human-associated habitat; material: faeces | place: China | collected 2014 ...
TTCTATAGACTGCGGTGACGACATGTCTTCTTCAGAGGTTGCTTTCATAGGAATTTTATTTTCATATCCCAGCTTTTTATTTATCAACATAGAACCCTCGGATAATATTAATCCCAAGCAATATCCTCCAACGATAAATGCAACTATAAAAAATGAATTAAATTGTTCAAGTGCTTCTTTCTGTTGCATCAACATGCCATCTGTTGATATCCATTTTTCAAGTATATATTCCAAACAAATAATTATCTCCAGGAAACACCCTGACAATAAATATCCGAGGATATCATACAATGTAATTTTTTCTAATATTGATCCCATATCTTCTTCCTCTCAATCCATTTTCTTGTATATATGCAGAAAGACAAAGCCTTCTGTCTCCATGAAAGCTTTGTCTTCCTTTGTCACCCACACATTCAATTATACTACTTTTCCACCACAGAACAACAAAATTCTGTTTATTTTACCAATTATTTTCTGTTTTGATGTCTCTGCAAAATTTCTTCTATTTCTTAATCAATTACACTTTACAACATATCTTTGATATTTTTTATAATATCCACTATTTGCTCTTCATTTTTCATATTTTCATTGAATTTTTTCTGATTCACATTCCACGTACTCATAATTGCAATGATAAAATCTTCTTTTCTATTTGAATATCCATATTCACCCATTTCAGAAATATAGCAGAACATTTGCATTTCAAGTTCATGTCTGTGAGCCGAATGCCTGTTCCACGTTTCCTGATACTTTTTTACATTTACCCATTTTGCTAACACAATTGTCAAAAGAACCGCTACAATAATTAAATTTGTTTCTATTCCACTCACCTTCAATGCTTTTACCACTTGTACTATTTTCATTATGAATAAAAAGATATAGGTAAATATAAGAGGTAATATACAAACAATTTTCATTCTAAAGTTCATTTTCTTGTTTTTTACACATGCATTACAGGTATAAATATAATCATAACAAAATAATTTATAAAACAGTCTATCGTTTTCTTGTTCTAATTCCTCATTCCATTTTTCTTTCCACGCCTCGTAGAGCCAGGTTTTTTGATCAAGCCTGTCCAATCTCATTGTTTTTAGATCTTCAATTTTTGTTTCTGGTAGAATTAAAAACTTCTTCCTATTTTTTATTGAATCCTTGCTCATTTCCCATTCTCCTTATCACATCAAGTCAGTCATATACTTTATCCTGCCTATAAACTGTCTCACCATTCTGGTCTTCCATTCCTTCCAATGCTTTTGCTATCAAAGAATATTCATTATAAAGAGAAGTCCGGAAAACACCCATATCATCTGTATTAATTGAAACATTCAACTGATAACATTCGTCCTCATTCAGATCTTGTTTTCCATCCAGACCTTTATTATAAAAACGTGTGATCGGATGGTTCTGATAGCCATCTATACCTGCGATCAAAACATTGGATGATGGATTGGTTTCAATGAAGATTCCTTTTCTGGAAATCCAACGCATCATAGCGTTTTGCACTGCACGAATTCCTCTTATCATGTGATGAGGAATTTCTACTGTGATTAATTTTTCACCATTGATTCTGACGTGATAACTGTAATGATATGCCGAATAAAGTGCAGCTACTTTTTCTAAATGTCTTTTATTTTCTCCACCGGCAAGTTCGCTTTCAACCGTTTCATTGATTGCATAATCTGTCCAGATACTCCTGCACTGTCTTCTTGGAGAATTATCATATCTTCCTGTTTTATAGAATTCAGGATCGTCGCCCCTGAATTCCCATGCCGTATAATAGTTATAGATATCAAAGTCTCGCGAATTTAAATTCGGATATTCATTGGTAATAGCATCTCTGTAAACGCTCTCAAAATATATGTAAAACTGATTTTCAAGGTATTCCAACAGATTGTCCTCGTTTGGAATGTGATAAGTTATAATCTGCTGATGCAACCATGCCACATTATCCAGATAATCCAATTGTCTGATTGTTATACGATACCTTCTACTGCGATACCAGTTATTTGGATTTATCCCAAGCATTGTAGCATGTCCTAACCGGTCTCCACTTTCCAGATTCAGAAAGCGAATTGCCTCATCAATTGCCCTGATTCCATCCAGTACATCCTGATTCTCTTCACCCACATGATAACTGCACCTCAACTGTGGTATTCTTTCTTCCCAATGATGCTGATTTACGAGATGGTTCTTTAATACACGAAATGTTTGCGCAAATACTTCTGGTCTGCATCCATCTTCACTGGAACAGGCATCAATGCCCAGAACACGTCTGCTCTCTTCTCGTTTTCCATCCCTCATCCTCATGATTGCTTCTGCATATCTTCGTAATTTTTTACGATATGCTTCGTGTCTACACTTAGGGCAGCTGCGATTGAATCTGGCATTGTCCTGCTGTTTTCCAAAATGGAAGACATAATAATATTTTTCTTTCTCAAACGGATCATCTGAAACGCGTCTTATATCAAGCACAGATTCCTTCATCTCTACTTGAAACTGAGTTTCCCTGCAAATTTCCCGGTCGAACTGTTGAATCACTTCGATATTCCGTCTGGCTGAATCTGACGGAACGACACGCACTTCCAAGCTGTTTAGATTTGCTGACTCAAAGGCTCCCCTGATTGATATTCTTGCCAGTTCAGCCTGCGTGAACGCAGTTGTAAACCAGGTATTTCGTCGATTATACTGTTGAAAATTGCGGAAGCCAATCTTTTCATTATTATAAAGAAGCTCTCTTCTAAAACGGTCTTTTATTACAAGATACATAAAAAACAGTTTCAGACAATTTCTGCGATTTATCTGTTTCTCCTCATTAGGCGCGCTGTGCTTGAGATAAAACATTGCATATAGCAGATAACGTTCTCCCATCATATCATAAAGTAAACTTGACTCTGCCCTGGTCGGAGCAACTTCAGATAACATATAATCCTTATATCTGGCATCCGGAAGATTCTGAAGTCCAACAAGCACACCTTCTATATTACTGCGAGCAGCAATCAATAAATCTGGATTTTTCAACAGATGAAATACTGCTTGTTCCGTACGACTTCTCCATTCCTTTTTATAACTCAAGTCATTGCTGCCTGTATAAAGCTGTTTATAATCAGCCAGCTTTACTTTTCCATAATGCCTTTCAATATAATCTGTTATTGCTTCCAGATTTTCCTGACAAAACATCACCTGATAAACTGGTATCACACGCAATGGGATTTTCACGTATTCTATCCAAAAAAAGCTATAAAAATAAGGGCTCTTCTGGCCCAACTTGAAAAGACGATTTTCATTTAATTCGTATACTCCCTCAATCCACTGTCTGACTGTAGCGTTTGCATCACTACGTAATAATTCGTCTGCAATTTCTTCACATGGAATCGTACTTTGATTTCCTATTTCATCCAAATATTGCATTGGATGTTCCTGATTCATAATTTCATGAAACGCCCACTTCACAGAAGACTCATATTCTTCAACTTGTATATCAGATCCTGTCAAGACAGAATACAGATAAATGCGAATTAGTACCGCTTGCAAATGCAAAATCGTGTAACTTGCCTCCTGCTGATCTGTTACATATTGCTTTCGAATATTCCTTGAGTTCTTCTGCATCTTTTCTAACAATTCAATCAATTGAGACTGTCTTACTGCATTCATCAAAGAAATCCACGATAATTCAAAATATGGCAAAGAACCATTCAAGTGAAAATGATTATCTGAAACACCTTTTCTGAGGATCGAATTCAACCTGTGATTTTCGTGATCCGGATGCAGCTTCCATTCAAATTCCTTTCTGACTACACTCGGTCTGTATTGCCTCATATCTGCAAGCGCGTATCTGTCTGCAAGAAACAAATCCGCTCCTACTTGTGCAGATACATCATTCCATATTTCAAGATATTTATATCGGTATACCAATTCTTCTTCACGGAATGTCAGAACTTTGGATGTCAAACAGCTGATCATTCCAAAAAATGAAATTCCTGATGGATTCTCTTCACATTCGTTTCTGTCAGATAAAAACATCTTATCCTGCATAACTGAAATGACCCAATCCTGAAGACATCGAACTTTCTTGTCTAATGCCGTTTCTGAATTTTGATTTTCCACCGCAAAGCATACCCGCATCAAATAATCCAGACTAACATTATCATACTCCACTCTCTCCGACAAAATATCTGCCGGAGAGGTGTACTGAAGGATATACTTTATTATTTTTGCTGTGAATTCGATCATAGCATACTCCTTTTAAACATCCGTTCGAGGAACGTCATCCCCACTTCGTTCTAACCTATTCGCATTTGTTGCTACATCTGTTATCATATTTTTGAAAATATAACCAATGGATTTCATTACTTCTTCATCCTTTTTTTCATGAATCCATTGTACAAATGGACACTGTTCAAATATCTCTGAAAATTTCAAATTTGAATCAATCTTATAATATTCATCAATTTGATTTAAGTAATCAACAAACAGTTGATTCGTCTTTATCATTTCATCCATGAAATCATATCCTGTATCTATTCGAACACATCTTTCCGTTTTTGACGTTTGCTGATAAATTCGTTTGATCAAATTATAGAACAGATCAAAATCATACACCGGAAGAGCCATATTTCCGTAATTATAATCCCATTTTATATACTCTTCTCTAACATCTTCGATTGCTCTGTTAACTGTCATTTTGATGTTTCTTTCAGTCCTAAAACCAAATTTATGAAGCAAAGAGTACTCCATCAATTCTTTCATTTTATCCAAATATTTTGAATACTCAAAGGAATGTTTCAGAAATGCCAACATTTCTATTCTCTGCGTATTTCCAGGAATTTGAATTGTAATGCTCGCATTTGATTCTGATTGCTCCATAACAACATCTAAACTATTCCACTCTAATACATCGACATAAATCATGCCAAACATTATCCATGTCCTGACTGCATGATACAGACCTTTCTTATGAGAACTGGTAATAGTAAATCTGTTTGTCAAGTGCGTGATATTTGCACATCCTATAATTACATTTTCCGAAATGTTACTGGGATCTGCTGCTCCAGGTATAAACACATAGGTTTCAGGAAAGAAGTACTCAGTCCACCTGCCACACACACTATCTCCAATAAGTTCTTCAAATATCTCCTGAATCTCGTTTATCTTTTCATAATCATGATCTTCTTCATTTTGTTGTTGACTTTTTAACATAACATCATTTCTTTTGGATTGCATATACGATGTATATTCATTCATATCCATCTTTCTCTTTTCATTCTGGTACTCAAAGAATAATTCGGACAAATGTACCGTATAGGAATTCAAAATACAGGCTACCATTTCTTTTGAATATTTTTCACTATTTCTCGTCATATGATAAATACAATGAATAAACTCTGCCAAACTGTATTTTATATTTGAATTATCTTCTCTTTTAGCTATAATATCATCTATTTTAGAATAATCAACAACAGTATCGCCTTTTTTCAATGCAATTTTCTTCATATTTTTTCTATATTGATCGCTATCTTTTTTTACAGCTTTTCCAAGCCGAGGAATCTTCCCACAAAACTCTCTTACAATTTCCTGACTTCTTCGATCAATACGTAGTTCCTGTAATTCTGCAAAATATGTTCGTTCCTCTGAAAGGAATAATTTTTCCTGAACAAAACGGAAATATGCATCTGCTTTGATTTTCTTTAATATTCTTTCTTTTTGTTCTGTATAATCCTCTGTTTTCTCTACCCCTTCAAATATTGCTACAATGTCTACTATTTTTCTCAAAGAATCCGGCTCCAGAAAATGTATTTTCTTTCCGAGAGGATCATAGAAAATACTTGTCTTCTCTGCATATAGAGCCAAAATAAATTTCTTTATGGTGAGCGTCGGATCTGTATTTTCAATATATTTGCCCAACAGATTCTCGCCTGAAATTCCAGTAGAAATATCTATCCGTGTGGATGAGCTTCCAAAATCATTTTTCTTCCAGGATGGGAGATAGCCTCTATATGCCGGTGGGAAAACTTTATCAACAAATTGTGAGGCTAACCTGGAACTTGTCATCTGTTGACTTTCTTTTTCGTGATATTTTTCATTTGCTGTTTTATCACTTTCAATAAAAAATTTTTCACTCTGTAACATCAGATTTTCATAATTATATGCTGTCAGCACAATTACTCCAGGAATCGAAAAATACTTGTGTATACTATTTACAATTTCATAAGATTTATTGTTGATCTTTGATCTTGTTTTATTACTGTTCTGTGTATTATAGTGTGCCATATCAAGATCATCAATTGAAATCACCATATAACATTCTTTCGCCCGTTCTGCTGTGTTCGTGCGAATATATCTAATGAATTGCTGCACAAGATTATAGAAACGTTCCCGGATTCTCTGGCTGCTTGCTACATTGAGTAATGTCTCAAAAGAAGAATACACTCCATCTCTGTCCTGTCTTGAATTCTTCAGAGTTAAAAATTCCTCATAGATACGCTCAAATGAACTAATCAGTTCTCTCTTTGAATTGTCATTATATTCATCGCTGAAGCTTTTCAGAGAATAAAGATAATTCAACATATTTGCCAGCACAAGAATAAATACGTCTTCGGATTCTTCCAGCGCAGAAGCATCAATATAATCTAAAGAAAAGAAGCGAACGTTTCCCATGTCCGCTTCTTTTCCAAATATAAGATTATTATATTTTTCACATTGATAATAATCATTTGTATATTGTCGTAACGCATCCTGAAACGACATCATTACAGAAGATTTTCCTGTACCTCTCCGACCAATAAAAGAAATCACATTTGCGATGGATCTGACCCGTTGATCTTTTCGTCTTTCTCCCACAATTTTTTCTTTTTTCCTATTATCATTTACAATTTCTTCCACAGCATCTATCGCATTTTCGTACACATCTGAAAAAAATGAAGTTTCAAACTGCGAGGTTTCATCAAAATGAATTCCTCTGTTTAACAGATCTCTCAAATAGATACATTTCCCTGTTTTATCCTTCTGTTTTTCATTCTCATCTTCCTCCATCTTGCCCTGAACACAATTCCAAATATTACTTCCCAATCTAAATCTCATCGCTTCCGCAATTGATTTTTTAGCTTGTTCTGAACCATACATCTTCAATGCGAAATCTTTCTTATCTGACTCTATAATCATTGATTCTATATATTCCAAACATTCTCTGGCTTTTTCATAATACCAATTTTGAAATTGTTCTTCACAAACACTTGCTATTAACATATATGCTTTATATAGATATTCGATTTCTCTTAAAGACATCTCTTCTTTACATGTAAATAAGACCGACAACTCTCTTATAATTTCTCTAAATAAACTTTCTGCCAACAAATTGTCTTCTACCGCAAGCTTAAAAATGGTTTTAAAATTTGACGGATCTTCAAAATAAGCTTTCCTGTATGAAACGCTTGCTTCAAACAACTCACTATTTCGTTCTTTCCATTTTCCTAAAGTATAAAAATGATAGCTTTTGCACAGGCTGATTGGACAATCCTGAATTGCATTTTCTAAAAAGAACTTTGGTAAAGCACTGAAGCGATTATCAAATTCTGCCACTTTTGCTTTTAATGATTCTACTTTAAAGAAGTTTTCATCATAATGATAGATCTCATTCACTTCATTTAAATATTTTTCCGTATCGTAAATTAACGGTCTTTTTTTCATCCATTGAAATTCATTGATCTGTTTTCTGCTATAATACATTGCATAAAGCGCATATTCCAAGCCTTTATTCTTATCCCAAGCTCTATTGTTCTGAATAAGTTTTTCAACTTGTTCCTCAATACTGGTAATACGATTCAATATATCTTCACCAATATCTTCTGATATTCCCGACAATAAAATAAAGGTATATTCATAGAGTAAATCCACTGCATGTTCATTCATATATATGGCAGCTATATCCGTTAATAACTCCTGCATATCTACGTTTCCGTCAAATACACTTTCTACTATCTCGCATAAAAGAGCATGCAATAAATCTTCTTCCGATCTTTTATCTCTATCACTAACGGAAATCAATGTATTCTTTGTTCTTTCCTGAATTTTCAAACATTGATCATTCTCAATAGCATCATTATAATTTACGATAACATCAAATTCGAGATACTTTTCGTTGTCAAAAATGTTTCTTCCCGGCTTATTCACTACTGCTACATATGACAGCCCGATCCATTTAAAAAATTCTTTAATATAATATGCTCGGTATGTATCCTCCATATTATAGACAATACATATACTTCTGAAATTGTTCAATTGTAATTCATCCCTTCAATGGTTAGTCCGCCTGCATACCAACCAACAAATCATACAATTTTCGATCATCTTCCTCATCTAGATTCATTGTATATTCATTGTCTACACAGTCACTTAGCGCAAAAATAATCTCATCAATCTCTTCATAACTGATTCGTCGGTTAATACTCTTCAGAATCTCACGATTCAGTACAAAATATTCCCCTCGAGGAATTTTTGTCACAATTGAATTCACCACTGCCTTTGCATGAGGTGATATGCAATAAACTGTATCGTTCTCCAAATCTTCTCTGCTCAAATATAGGTCAGAGTTCTTTTCTATTCTCAGTATCTTTACTATTTTTTGCTTTTGTTCATCTGACAGATCATATTCTGTCCTGTAAATCGCCATCTTATGTACAACCGGTTCCTTTTTCTCCCCCGCTGAGATTGTCATTGCAAGCCCCGCCCGACATTTAACATTCTTCACATAAAATGTTCTATGCCGGAATGTAACCAGCGACAACTCTTTCCACTCATTATTGATCAAAACACAATAGGCAACACCCAGTGGAGATACAAAGAATTGTCCTTCGTACTTTTTCAGAACTTCCTCGCCATCCTCACTCTTTACTCCCGTGTCCAATGACAGGAATGCGCTACAATAACGGCTTCCATCCGCTCCTTTTTGAGGATATAACACCAGTCTTCCCTGCAGAATCTTATCTTCCTGAAAATCTGTTGAATGAAAAACGATATTATAATCACCCAGAAAATTCTTAATTGCAGGATCTTCCGTATCCACAATGAAGTTATCCGGTGATATGTCCCATTTTCTCCTTCTCCAACGATCCGGATACAATACTGCGCTCATATCAATGTCCAGCGCATCTGACAATGCAATTGCCGGATAAAGCCCCAAAATCATTTTATGCGATAAAATTCTGGATAATTCCGACTGGCTGATGGAATAGCCTTTGTCCTTACATAATTTTAAAATATCTTTCTGCTTTAGGTCTCGTTCTCTTATGCATTGTTCAATTACATTTCTTATTTTTTCAATTGTTTCTTCTCTGTTCTTCTGTGAAATTTCCATCTTTTGTCACCATTTCTTTCAATATGCAAATTTGCATATTTTTTATGTTTGTTTGCATATTGAAAATAAAATGTCAAACCGCTCATTTATTATACTCTTGTATTTTTAAAAATCAATATTATTTATTTTTATTAATTTTATTTAACGAGTGCTTAACATTTTTGTTATTTTTCCAATTGTTACCATCTTATATTTCTTTAGGAATGAATTTCTGTTTTTACATACAGCTTTCAACCTCATATATCTGAATTTGATTTTCCTTACCTTTTTTCATTTCTGATATGAGATTTTCTTCATAGACTACTGTACTTGTTTGAATATCAATCTGAAGATATTCTCTATATTTTTTCATTAATAATGTTGCAGAGCTTAATGACAATCCATTCTTTATCATACAAATTATGGATTCGTCATCTGTTCCATATTTAATCTGAGAATAAAACCTGCCTTCAATTAAATCTAAATCATGAAGTACTTCAACATATTTGATCAATGTATTATCAATAAAATCCTGTTCTTCTTTTATTCGTACAATCGCCAGATTAACTATTTGTGCACGCTTTTTTCCTACAAACCTTGTATATCTTGCCACGTTACTTCCCGGACGTTTAACATCCCCCCATCTTCCAACATATACCTCTACATTATTGTCCTGTCTATATAACTGGTGCCAATATCCAACAAACAAACTGATCATTTCTGAATAAGACTTATTATTCACGCGCCAATCAAACATCATAGAGTAGAATTTTCGTGCCTCTTTGTTTTCCAGACGTTTTACATTCTCATCACCATTGTCAGGAAGATACTGAATAAATAGTTCATAAATTATTTCTAACAACGTATGTGAATCACTGATTTTGAATTTTTCAATTTGATAATCACTCACTTGTTGTTGAATCGCTTGTTCATGTGCGAAAATATCAATCTCCGTTACACCATTCATAATAAAAGCTTTTCCTGAAACAGTCCTTGCATATCTTTCTTGGTAATCTTTCACTACTCCATTTTCATAATTTTCTATAAACTCGGATGCCTGACGCAACTTTTCTTCATTATCAACCGTAATCTTTGTTTCGGTAAGTAAAACATTATTAACTGCATCTTTATAATTCTTTTCCGCTTTCGCTACATTGCACAGAAATTTTTCACAATTAGCCTTTTTTGCAAAATACTTTCCAAACACTAGATATATCTTTGGTTCTAATCGTTGCAAATCTCCGGATTCTTTATTAAAAATCTCACTGAATCTACATACACGTCCCACAAGATTTTTGAAAGCATCTTGGCTGAGATTAGACTTCCCACGTCTATTATTTAGAATAAATATTCTTTCAGCAGGAAGATTTACTCCCGATAATAATGTTGAATTTGTAATCACATATTTAATAGCTGCGTCTTTCTTATAAAGTTCTTCTATGTAAATTCTTATTGCATCCGGTACACTACCATGATGATAGATAATCCCCTTTCGTAAACAAGTCAACAAATTGTATTGAGGTTTTAGGTATTCTGAAATATTATCACACGCAGTTTGAATGATTTCTGAATCCACATCAGGCAATACTTCCGCTAATGACAAAGCAAAACCTTCTATTTCTGTTGGTTTATTTAGATAAATTATGTTTTTACCAGCACTATATTTTTCAACAACCTGTTCCTCAGAATGAATCCTTCTATTATTTTCTACAGAAAGATACTTATTAAGAAATTGATCATAGAGCTTGAGTCCCGTATGATTTCTCAGATCATATACGTAGTACTTCTCTGTCTTTATATATTCACTAACTTTAAATCCCTCAATATCATACGTTGTATATCTCGTCTTAAGATTGTTACTATCGGAAAGAAATGGAGTCAAAAATTTAAATGAAACTTTCGGATTTCTTTTCTGTGCAACTATAATCACATTTGCCAGTGTCCGACTTCTGGCATTGTCCTCCAATATTTCATGAGCTTCATCTACAATAATACAATCAAAAGCCAGTCCTGGATCTTTCTTAAATATCCTTAACAGACGTTCCTGCGTCAGAACTGCCAGGCAAGATGTATCCTTTGGATTATACATTTCCGGATGTACTACTACTTTGGGAAATATATCTTTACTGATTTTCTGTATCCTTTTCTTTGTCTGTATAAGAAGCGCTTTGGTAGATGTTAACACACAGATTTTTCTTCCTGCATATTCTTTTACCGCTGATGAAATAAGCTCCGATTTTCCATATGAAGTTGGCGCAACAACTGAAACCGTATCTTCTTTTTTTCTTTCAAAAAAATGAAGCAGCATACTTTGCTGCTCACTCCGACAAATCCCATCTGATATGTATTTTTCTGTGAATGCATCATTCCATTCAGTAAAAAAATTTCTCTTGTTATCATTAATATAATGCTGCTCAATAAATTTGCTTACAGGATATAGCCCCTTATTGACAGCTATTTCATAAAGCGGTATGTAATCCTTTGTTTGGTTACAATATTCAACCACAATACGGTATCCAAATTGTTGTACATTGATATCCTCTGCATTTATAAAACAGATAGCAATTGCCAATAAAATTTCATACTGCTTTTCACTTAATTCTTCCCCAATGATAAAGCGGTCATACAATAGATTGAATCCGGTATTTTTGATTTTTGCAAGTGTTAAATCAAACTTCATCTTTTGCCTCACTTTCCAAGAAATCATAAACAGCATCAAACGTCTCTTTTTGAATTACCATTATAAATACTTTCTTGAAGAGACCTTCTTGAACAACCTTCGTGTACTTTTTACCAACTTTATTTGCTTCCATTTGTTCTGACAGCGGATGAAAAAGATTTGCTGCTAAAATAACATTAAATGCATTACTTGAATTATTTCCATCAACAGCATTATCTGCACATTGACCTAAGAGTTCCATCACTGCATCCTTTTGATGATTACTATCACTCATGGAAACTCTGGCAGCATTCAACGCATTCATCCAAAGGCTCGTATTAGAATCATTCAGGCGAATTTTAAGATCGTTTTTAGCTGTATTAATTAAGCCTACAGCAGCAGATGATGCATTTTTCTGGTTCTTTTGTATATTCCCAGATTTTACTTCTGCAATCCACAATTCATCGGTTGCATTTTCAAATAATGTAACATCATACCCTTTTTTAAAACTTCGTTCTTCCATGTTAAAAAAAGGAGAGGCTGCAAAAAATCTGCCTTCAAGTTCTAAAACAATATGTACAAGTAATTCTCCAATCATGCCCTTTTTTCGATCTTCAGAAACATTATTATCGGTTTTATATCTCTTTATAAACTCTTTCACTGTTTCCTTGTAAGAATATATTTTAAGAGACGACTGAGACTGATCTACGCCATGACAGACAGCGACTAATCTATTGCGAATTTCTTGTTTCAACTCATCTGATAAATTCTCTATAAAATAGAGTATATAATCAGAATAATCTTCTTTTTTTATACCTGGTGTTAAATACATGTCTGCCTCCTGAGTATAGCCAGTCAAAAAAGTTAAGTCCTTAACTTTTTTGACTCATTTCGCTGATTATAATGCTATCGAAAAAGGCTCTCGTATCATCCGCTCCTATACTATGTTGCGCCAGCTCATCAAAAATCAACATTCCCGGATGATTACCTCCGCATTTATACTGCTGCTTTAAAAACAATACAGTATTCAACTGTTTTCCCTCTCACTCTTTCTTTCCTTTTTTTCCCTTGGCTCATATGCCTATGTTCTACAGCATATATATATACGTTACATGATTTATTTTCTAAAACACCCTCTATAACTCTCATCATATCCGCAGAGCCATTATTCGAATAACTCCATGCACATACATAGTTATTTTTCAACACTTCCGTAATAAGAAAGACAAATTGATTTTCTACTTTTCCAACATTCCGTGTAGAAAATTCTGACCGGAAACGTTCTCCTTTACTTATAGACCGTGTTCTGCTTTTATATTCTGAATCAGGATAATCATATCTTGCCAGTGTTTCAAGAACATGATAGTATCTGCTATAATCATCTCTTTTGTATGGAGCATCAACATACACCAGTGCATTTCCAATATTGCGTGCTTTTAAAAATGCCAGTGCGTCCTGCCATGGTCCTGGGATTATGTGAATAGAGTTTTTTCTCTTTTCACTTTCCTCTGCAATCGCCATTAATCTTCTGGAAAATTCAAGCCATACTGATTTTTTTCTTTGATCAAGTATAGATTCCAGATTCTCCTGACAGATCTTTTTAGGTTGTGCAAAATGACCACCATAATTAGATGCAACAACACTTGCTGTTATAATCAAAACTCCTGTCATCCAGTCTTGTAACTGTTTATCCTCAAACTGTTCGATTGCATAACGGATGCTATCAATCTGAAAAGATTGTTCCATTCCAAAATAAATATTTGAAAAATAAGTAGTAAATAAACAATAGGGAAAGGATTTATGATTTTGTTTTCTTTGATCCACTAACAACTGAATCTGTTTTGAAGTATTATCTGTTGAAGAATACAGTTGTGTATTATTTACAAACTGCGTATAGAGGTCTAAAATCTTATTTTTATTCGACAGATCCATGTGAAATATATTGTTTTCAGTAATTATACTTTCGCCAAAGAGATCTTTTAATTTCTCCATGTTATATAAATAATCGTAATAAATTTGTGTTAATGCTTCTAATGCCCTGTTAACAGAAATTCCTTTTCCCTGCACTTTGGCTAATAGTGTGCAAAATAACTGCGAATCTGAAGCATATGTAGTTCCAAATTTTGAAAAAATATTTGCTACGGAACCTGATCCACACATCAAATCTACAAACACACTTTCAGGATTATAATGTATGATAATTGATTCCATTACAAAATCAATTATATTTTTCTTAATCCCCATATAAGTGCTTGTATTTGCAAAATCATTATTTTCAAATTCCGTATACAATCCTTCTCTATTTTTTACATCATCTAAATAATGGATAACAAACAGATTGTCCGAAACTACAGTACACTCTGGCAGATTAAATGTCTTTTCATCTGTTTTCTCATAAATCTTATTCTCTGACAGAAATAAAAGGTTTCTTATATAAGCCGGAACTCTTTTCTTTTCGGTTCCTTTATGCGTCTTAAGAAAAGTTCCGTCTGTTATTTTGGTAATATCGAAAAACACATCCATCCTAAAGCCAAAGAAAGAAATAATTTCGTCTGATATCTTATAATTTTGCTCGAGTAGTTTTTTGCATAAGTAAACGTCTTTTTCGATAAAATACTGTGTCTGCTCCCTGTTAAGTGAGACGATAAGCCCCCTGTCTACAATATCATCCAATATTTCTTCATCATATTTTTTTTCAAGTTCCATACTAAGCCAGTTTTTCAACTCACAGTATGTATAAAAATATTTTTGCATGTTATTTCCAATACCTTTTCGCTGTTTCAATAACCATCAACATATCCAGATATCCCTCTGCACAATCTCTTCTGCACAAATAGTCAGCACTTTTTCTGGCAGTTGATGATGAATTTGCAACAGCCACACTAATGTCAGCCATCTTAAATAAATCAATATCATTATCATTATCGCCTATTGCCAGTATTTTTCCTTTTTTTTCACTGTCTCGTTTTTTTAGTTCCTCGATCAAAATACTCTTTTTATTCTGCGCTGCACGTATTTCAATAAATCCACTTCCACTGTCTGTATAAGATACCTTTGGATTAGATTCTAAATATTTGATGATCTGACTGCCGATTAATTCTGTAAGTTCTCTTCTCTCAATTAAAATTGAAACTACTTTTTTATCCTTTATCTCTCGCAGGAGCATTGGTTTTACATAATTTCCATTTATATCTGTTCTTCTTTCAATATTTCCTGCATACCAGACTTCTTCGCAAAATTTGCCTGATGTAAAAAAGGACTGAATATCTGACATATCCTCATCACATGTATAGACATAGATTCCCGCCCCACATTTTCCGGCAAAACAGAGTAATGTCTGAACTTCCTCAAACGCAATACTGCATTCTCTGATAATATGTCCGGTATTATGTTCCAAAAGAACACCACCATTATATAATACCAGTGGTGTTCCATCTGCGATCCCCAATTGTTGAATCACATTGTAAGCACCACGGTAAGGTCTGCCGGTAGCCACTGTTGTAATTACTCTTTTTTTTCGTAAATGAATTGTTTTTTTTCTTATCTGCTCAAATATTGGGCTGCTTCCCTTCGTAAGAGTTCCATCAATATCAGAAACAATATAATTGACCTCTGAAAACAAACAATATTCATTCAGCAGACTATTATTATCCGGTAAATATGATATCATTCTTTATTCTCTCACCTGCACACTTTAATAATATGATGCTTGTTTTCTTTTCTTTCATGACTTGATGTACTATATCCCTTACTGTTGAAATAACATTCTTTTTCTACTGTTCCATAGGAACTTAAAATTTTTCGTGCATCCTCAATTCGAATCAATCCATAATCCGTATAATGAAATATAATACATTTTGCATCTGCATGATCAATCAATTCCTTAAATGCTTCCAAAACATGATTCTTCTTATTATATTCAGAAGTTTCTTCTCCTTCCAATCGATAAACTCCTGATTTTCCATTTGGTACCGGTACAACTCCTGCCGCTATCGTTTCTGGCAGGTGATAGTATCTTGCATAATTCCGTTCATTATACGGTGGATCTAGATATAATACATCACATTTACAGTTACTTACTAATTTGATTGCGTTTTCCTTTAGCGAATAAGATGTTTTTCCCCTGACTACCGGTAACATGGCAAATCTGAACTCTTTTAATGCACGTCTGTCAAATTGTTTCAGATATCCATAATAGGTTCCTGCTGTATTTGCCACCTTATCAAAAGAATTGATCAAAGATGCTACAAGTACTTTTCGTTCATTGTCAGTAATTAGTTCTTCATCGTACCATTCCTGTATTAAGTTTATGCAGCCTTGAATTCTTTTTGCATTGTCCTTTGTAAAAAATCTCCTTTGCTCTGAATATTCCTTAATCAGCCATCCATCGTTCACAACTGACCGGTTCATCAGATTTTCAAATTCTTCTTTACTATTAATCTGTAATGCCTGATACAATTTTGTAAAGTCCGATTCCGCACTTCTTTCAATTAAAGTATACTGAAAAAAATGTGCAAAATTTAAGATATCACCTGTAATAACATGAAAATCTTTCTTTTTCATGTAAGAACCTACTGTTCCAATGCCGCCAAATGGATCACAAAAAATTCCTTCCCTATATTCCTTGATCAAATCATAAATTTGTTCTAATAGAAGCGTCTTTGAACCTAAATACCGCATGGTCATCTATTCCTTGCTGTCATAATCATAATATATGTATTTTCTGTTATTCCTGAACTTTTATCTAATCCGTTCCCTTATCTTCCGGATCACAAATTCTACAAAGCTGATCAATAATCTGCCTATGAAATCAAAGAGATGACTAAACAGCCATATTCCTATTGCAATAAGCATAACTTTAATCAAAATCGGAGAAGAATTAAATATTGGAATTATATATGTCTTCAAAAAAGCTTCTGCCTTTGTTGCAACTGTAACGATGATTCCACATGTAAAAAGAATTCCAACAATTGCCTCTACCATTTGATTTCTGAATGCTCCTGCAACACTTTTTATGAAATTTTTTCCTGGCTTTTTTGCATTTGCAAGTTCCTTGTTATCATCTCTGAATTTCGAAATTGGAGACACACTCTCTTTATCATAGGCATGAGTTCCTGTCTTATCACAATATTTTGCTGAACTCGGCTGAACTGTCCGAAACAGTAACAATTGGGCAACCTGAATTTCTGGATAAATACAAATAGAATTGGCTGTATTGTTCTTGATCTGAAAATGTATCTTTCCTTCATGTCCCGGCTGGATCACACTGGTTCCCAACTCTATTGAGAGTCCCAGCTGTGTATATGAAAACTTGGAAGAAACAAGACCATAAATATCATGCGGCATTGTAATACTTTCAACAGATGAACATAAAATCGTTTCATCTGGTTTTAACACATAACCAAGTGAAATATTTTTCTCTTTATAAATACCTGACAGCTTTGAATCCAGAACACATTCATCCTGTGCCATATCTATGTAATTATTAATCAAAGGCCTTTTAATAATTCGTATAGTACTGGACAAGGATAGTTGAATCGCACAGCCTGAAAGTATCTTTTTGCTTTCTGAAGCAGACAACGTATTCTCCTTATGTTTGATCAACAACTTGTCTTTCAGACGCTTTTCAATCATATACATAATATCGTCATCACTAAGTGGTCCCGGTATACGGTCAGGTGATGTTGGCATGACCATGAGTTTCGGCAGAATGTAATTTTCAAGACTTGAACAGATACTATATGGCTGGTCACCTTTTATCTCCTCATCAAAGTACTTCGTATTTTTTGAATATACACTTCTCTCCTTTTTTGCATGGGCAAATCTTCTCCGAAATTGCTCTTCGTCAATATTATTCTCTGGATCACTTCCATTCTGATACTGTGAGTCCATTTTTATAAATCTTTTTCTGAAAAACTCCTCTGTTAATGCCTCACTGTAATCCAAAAATATAATATATAAATGCCCCTTGTTCTTTGCTCTATATTCCTTGGAAATATTGATTGCATTTCCTACAGATGCATGGATTATAAAATTTGAATAACTATTGATTGCCTGTTCTATGTCTGATTTCTTGTATGCATAAATTATCTGGTCGTCATTATTTTTATATCTAAAAGGACGATCATGTATAAATGCATCATTATCGATATCCGTCGCATTATCCTGATCCACATAATGATATTTGATTCCTTCTACTTCTCCGCTTTGTCTTTTTACCGGCTTCGTAGTATATGGAATAATACTTGAAAAAGAATACAATTTCATAAAATGAGATAACGCTGTTTTTTTCCCTACATATGAAGGACCTGCTAAAACAAATAACATTCACTTCACCCCCATCAAACCAGTTCTTCTTAATTATCCATATAATCTGTCTCCTGAATCTCCCACTCCCGGATAAATATATGCCCGTTCATCCAATCCATCTCTTTCAGAAGCTGTTATTAATGCTGTAATTTTATCCGAAAGATTGGAAATTCCCAATGGCGTCGACAATATTGATGCACAGATTATCTGTTTCGGCTCATACTTCATAATTAATTCAACAGTGGCATTTACAGTACCTGCTGTTGCCAGCATAGTATCAAGAATAATGATTGTTTTGCCCTGGAGATCGATCTCTCCCTTTTCATTTCTCGGAAATTTCGCTTTATCTATGACCGGAAGAATTTCCTCTGTTCTATGTGCCCAGACAAAACCTGTTTTTGTCTTTGGCAATAGTCTTTGATATGCACTAAGCATAGATACCCCTGCCCTTAATACAGGCACCAGTACTACTTCTTCATCGATGACTGGACAACTCATCTGTCCAAGAGGCGTAGTGACATTTTCTTCCGTAGTCTGTAAAAACTTTGAAGTCTCTCCTGCAAGAAAAAAAGAAATGTTTTCCACCGCAATATTGCAGTTGTAGGTATCCGTATCTTTGTTTCTGAATGATGCCAGGAAATAATCTATAACCGGATTGTTAACAATAATTTTCTTCATATACTTTCTCCTTTGGAATTGCTATTGTTCAATTCATCCCTTTTTAGTTCACCAATCTTAGTTTTGTTTATCATAAATCCAACTCTTTCGCATCTAAAAATGTTTCTATATGTTTTGGAGCATTCCTGACTTTTTCAAGTTCTTCTTTGGTCAAAAAATATTGACTTGAACAATACATTGTCTTATTCTTTACTGTTGATAACTCTACCTCATACTCTTTCAGCTCCGCTATATAATGAATACTGGAATAATTTATTGTAGCACCAAATATACCTTTTAGTTCATATAACTGAATATTCTGACCTAATAATTGGAAGTCATCCTTAAGTCCAAATTCTAAATATATCTCCTGATTCTCTTCCAACTGAGGAATTGAATCGATATCTCCTTTTCCTTTAACACTCTTATACGTACGGATTGTCTTAAATGGTTTTTCTTCTATAAGTGAACAATGTAAAGCTTCCACTTTTTCTAAATCCTTTATAGTAAGATCTTTCGTATAAATAAACGAACAGTCTAATAGTTGTTCCAAATCATCTACTTTACTCCAAAAATTAATTGTATCTGAAGATATCTTTTCATTTGATCCCGTATCCGATATACTTAATACATTTCCTGCTATCAAACCTTCTCCATCTATAAAAGAATTATATATTTCATATGCACTTACAATATCTTTTGCACTTTTAGCATATTCAATATTAAAAGAAATACTAAAGAATAGTCGCGGTGGAAGATGCTCAGTGTTTATTGTGTATCTAATACTTAGAACATCTTCATTTATACTTTTATATTCCTCGGTGTAGAAGCTGTCGTTCGCGACTCTTTGTATAAGCATCTCGCGTTTATATTCTTTATTTCCTATTATCAAAGTAAATGGTGATGGGAATGTGTGTGGTTTTATCCACAACTCTGCATTACGAATTTTGATGTCTTTTAATGGTGCTTTTATCATGTCTTCTATCTTTATTTTATGACCATTAATAACAATATTCCCATCTCCATCCGGGCTGATCTTAACTGTTTTTTGAGCATTGTATATATACTTTTTCAAATCCTCTTCAGAGATTTCTTTTGGTAAATCAGGCAGCTCACTCTCTAAAACACAAACGCTAGAAGGTTGTATTTTTAATCCTTCATCAGATGCCATTTGACAAAATCCATCGTGATCATGTACATAAAATAAATCTTCCGGTAGATCAGCACTAATTGCATCTATGATTGCCTGTGGTATATTTTCTGAATAATTAGGAACATTTTTAAATGCTTTTTTAAAATCTGAGAACATTAAAAATCACGCTCCATTTCTTCCCATATCAAAATTTTTGAAATAAGTCTATTAATAGATTTCGTATCCAACTTTTTATCATCTAGAATTTTTATAATATCTTCTATTTCATCTCTTGATTTCAAAATAATATACTTAACATCATCCGGCTGAAATTTCAACCAATAATCTTCCCTACTCTCCATAGCTTTATTCCATGTTTGGCTGCTAAACAGATCTTGTTCTAAAATCACCTGCGGAAATTCACTTTCTCTTAAATCAGGAATAAAACGCCACTCGCATTCGTCAGTAAAATTCTTAAGCACTGAAGAATTATTTCTATCCATGGTTCCTTGTATTGGTTTTAGAAAAAACATTTGTGTAAGCAAATAATCTTGAGCAGGCTGATCACGATCACTGGCAATGGATTCATTAAAGGCTATTTTAAAGTCATTTGCTAATGGAGAGTTAGGATTTATGTATTGGACAGGCTGAATAGCTTGTTTTATTCCCCATCTTTTTTCAAATGCAATTCCATATCCATCACCACCATAAAAGTGAATGTGATCATGTAATCTATGAAGATTTATATCGCAAAAACATATCATTGGATATGCGCTTTGCTTGAGATTAATGTTTAAATAGTCGATGTTTTCAACACAATATCTCGGGACAAATGCAAATCTTTCGATAATCTGCGATAAATAATCAAGTTTGCTAACAAAATGAAACAAAGTATCTGCACTTTGAACAGGTGGTGTATAATTATCATTGCTCATACACGCATTATCTATAACTAATTGTTGCATTTTATAACTACCTTCTTCCTACAGTTAACAGTGCCGACACCCGGTTCTTAATTTAGATACCTCTTGTACTTTTTAGATTTTACCAACGGTCAGGTCAGTAATAATCTAAATGTACTTGAGGTATTTTTCTATGTCAATCTCTTGACCCATTTAAAGTATACAGGAAGCTTTCGCTTTAATTCTCTTCATTACTCCCTGAATGGAACTCTGACGGAAGTTATCACTGTTGCTCTTCATTGTCAATCGGTACACTCCAATTGTTACCGGATGTTCCATAGCCAGATTGTATGTATTCTCTTCTTCATAGAAATTTAATGATGCCTGTCACCTTGTGCACCAATGCAGGCGGCAGCTCTGGATATATCTCATTTTTTGTGTGCCCGACACCGCACGCTTACTCGTCTGCTCTGCTAATTTTTCTATAATTTCATCCATATGCTCTTTCCTTTCCAATTTGATCTTATTAAATCTTCTTTTTTACACCCAATATTAAAATTCTCTGTTCAATATAAAAAAAGTGGATAATACATCTTAAAAACCGTTTTTACAATTTCTCAGATTTATCATTCACTTCTTTAAGCACAAACCACCACTTGAAGTGATGATTTGTGTTTAACTTATTCTAATTACTAATCCATTTTATAAATTCTTGTGAAAATTTTCATTTGGATTTTCTTCTTTTTATCGCATTTTTTTGTGCCTGACACCTCACATTTTCTGCAATCTAGTGTTACAAATTCTGCCACTTTTCCCTCCGCCTTTTTATATGTACTTATTTTTTCTTTTTAACATTTGTAAATGCCTGGATAATATAGTTTCTCTTAAAGAACATCACCAATGCAATTAACAGCACAATGACATATCGCAAAACAAATGTCTTGTATAAGAGAACCGAAACACCCGCAAACAGAATTACCGCTACTGAAATAGCAACGATCATCTTTAAATCATATAGATCTTCCTCTATTCCTTTAAGCGCACACACTTTTTTCATTCCTATGTAATGAGTGACACTCATAACAAGCTAACAGAAAAG
>ERZ834433.1260-NODE-1260-length-21833-cov-5.605657_pt1 | contig 21833 bp, 10 predicted proteins | sample MGYA00519948_ERZ834433 | MGnify/ENA primary metagenome ERZ834433 (study PRJEB31850, sample SAMEA3708752) | human gut metagenome | biome: human gut; feature: human-associated habitat; material: faeces | place: China | collected 2014 ...
CACCTCAGCAAGCGGCAGCCGATACTTACGAAAAACACGAAATCGCCTCCGTACAACAGCAGAAAGTGAAAACGACAGGTACGGTAGTGGACCAGAACGGAGAAGCCATGATCGGTGTATCCGTCAAAGTAAAAGACAATGCTACCATGGGTGCCATTACTGACCTGGAAGGAAAGTTCTCAATCGACACCCCTAAAGGCGCTACACTCGAAATCTCCTACATTGGTTATAAAACCGTTACAGTCAAAGCAGAAGGTACAGCTCTCAACATTACGATGCAAGAGGATGCCGAAGTATTGGATGAAGTTGTGATCGTGGGCTATGGTTCACAGAAAAAAGTGAACGTAACCGGTGCTGTAAGTATGGTAGACTCTAAGGTAATCGAGTCACGTCCGGTCTCTAACGTATCACAGGCTTTGCAAGGTGTGGTTCCGGGTTTGAACTTGACAGTTCCTACTGCCGGTGGCGCATTGGATGCAGGAATGAATATCAGTATCCGTGGTGCGGGTACGATCGGTGACGGATCCAGTTCTTCTCCTTTAATCCTTATCGATGGTATGGAAGGAGATATGAACAGTATTAATCCTAACGATATCGAAAATATTTCTGTATTGAAAGATGCTGCCGCATCTTCTATCTATGGTTCACGTGCCCCGTTTGGTGTTATCCTGATCACTACCAAGAGTGGTAAAGCAGGCCGCACAAGCGTTAATTATAGCACTAATGTCCGTTTCAAATCTCCTATGTCGATGCCGGAAATGATGGACTCATGGAGTTTTGCCAACTATTGGAACGAGGCCGGTATCAACCAGAACGGTAATATCAAGTTCACTCAGGATGTAATGGATAAGATTCTGGCATTCCAGCAGGGAACCTTAACAGGACCGGATGCTGCCGGAATTTCCTGGCAAGACGGTGAGTGGAAGAAATATGCCGGTGCATGGGCCAATACAGACTGGTTTAAAGAACAGTATCACAGCATCGTATCCAATGAGCACAACATATCAGTGAATGGAGGTACAGATAAAGTGACTTATATGGTTTCAGCCGGTTACATGGGCGATAAGGGACTGACTCGCCATGGAGATGACCGCCTGACTCGTTATAACCTTTCAGGTAAAATCAACGCAACACTTTCTAAATATGTGAAGTTAATGTATAACACCAAATTTATTCGTGAGGATTATGACCGTCCCTCTTACCTGACGAGTAATTTCTACCACAATATCGCTCGCCGCTGGCCGACCAATCCGGTAAAAGACGCCAATGGATATTATCTGGATCATAGTGAAATTATTCAGATGGAAGAAGGTGGACGTGATGTGACTCAAAAAGATCAATTCTATCAACAGATTCAGTTGGTTGTTGAACCTTTGAAAGACTGGTTGATCCATGCTGAGGGTAACATGAAGATTGTCAATAATCAGAATCAGTGGGAAGTATTGCCTGTATATTATCACGATGGCGAGGGAAGCCCTGTTGCCATGGCATGGTTCGACGGATATACTCCGGGAATGTCACGTGTCAACCAAAGTTATTGGAAAGACAACAATTATTCTCTAAACCTGTATACTGATTATTTCAAGCAGATCGGTGATCATTACTTTAAAGTGATGGGAGGTTTTAATGCCGAATTGTATAAACGGACAAACTTATCAGGACAGCGTGATGAGTTGATCACTCCGGATGTTCCGACATTGAATACCGGTACTACTGAACAGAAAGCAAATGGTGGTTACTCCCACTGGGCAAATGCCGGTTTCTTCGGTCGTATCAACTATAACTATAAAGAACGTTATTTGTTGGAAATCAATGGTCGCTATGACGGATCTTCCCGTTTCATCGGAGACAAACGTTGGGGCTTCTTCCCATCATTCTCTGCCGGTTGGAATGTTTCTCGCGAACCCTTCTGGAGAGATCTGGAACACATTGTGAATAATTTCAAGATCAGAGGTTCATGGGGTGAATTGGGTAACTGTAACACAACTGCTTTCTATCCTTTCTATCAGACAATGCCTACAGGTGTTGAAAACAGCGGTTGGCTGATCAATGGAAAGAAACCGAATACAGCTTCTGCACCGGGCATTGTGAGTGCTGAAATGACATGGGAAACCGTTCGTTCATGGAATATCGGTTTTGACTTCGGTTTACTCAACAATCGTTTGACGGGTTCATTTGACTATTTCGTTCGTAATACACTTGATATGATTGGTCCGGCTCCACAATTACCGGCAACACTGGGTGCTACGGTTCCTAAGGTAAACAATGCGGATATGAAAGCATGGGGTTTTGAAGTGGAAGTTTCTTGGAGAGACCGTATTAAAGATTTTAATTACGGAGTGAAATTCGTTCTTTCCGATGACCAGAGAAAGGTAACACGCTATCCGAACGAAGAACTGAATAGAAACCAGTGGTATGCAGGAAGAATGGATGGTCTGGTTTGGGGATATGAGACAGTAGGTATTGCCAAGACAGATGCGGAAATGGAAGCACACTTGGCTTCATTACCCAATGGAGGACAAAGCCAGCTAGGTAGTAAGTGGGCTGCCGGTGACATCATGTACAAAGACCTGAACGGAGATGGTAAAATTTCTTCGGGAGACGGTACTTTGAATGATCTCGGCGACTTGAAGGTGGTAGCCAATACTCAATTACGATTTAAATATGGTTTGACACTAGATGCATCCTGGAAAGGTTTCGATTTCAGTGCTTTCTTCCAAGGAGTAGGCAAGCGTGATGTTGTTGTCGGAGGACCGTATTTCTGGGGAGCTAACGGACAAGGAATGTGGCAGGCTGCTGCTTTCAAAGACCACATGGATTATTTCCGTCCGGAAGATACAGAAAGTGTATTTGGACCGAATGTAGATGCCTATTATCCGAGAGTCATCTTTGGCGGTGGCAGCAGTGAAGGTGGAAAGAATACTCTGACACAGTCACGTTACGTACAGAACGGTGCTTATATTCGTTTGAAGAACTTACAACTGGGTTATACTTTACCAAGCACTATCACAAAGAAATTTGCTGTAAATTCACTTCGTGTATATGTTTCGGGAGATAACTTATGGACAGGTACAAAGATGAGGGTATTCGACCCTGAAGTACTGGGTAGCACCGGTGATGCAGGAAAAGCATATCCTTTGGCAAGAGTGTGGTCTGTTGGTCTTAACGTAAACTTTTAATTGATACTTTTTATGAAAATAACATTCAAATATATAACTCTATCTCTGTTGGCCGGAGCGTCTTTACTGACCTCTTGCGAAGATTTTCTGGACAGAGAGCCGTTGGATTCGGTTACTCCGGATACATATCTTAAGAATGAAAGTCAATTGGCTGCCTATGCTATCAATGCATACAGTTTCAATATTCATAGTGGATATAATGGAGGTCCGATCGTATCAGACAATGGCACTGACAATCAAGCTACTGCATCACCCAATACGACTTATTGGGAACCGGGACAGTGGCGTGTAGGTACTTATGACGCATGGGGATTCGGCACTATCCGTAACCTGAACTATTTCCTGGAAATCGTGATCCCGCGTTGGGAAGCAGGAGAAATCGAAGGTGTTGAAAAGAACATTAAACAATATATCGGCGAGATATATTTCCTCAGAGCATGGGAGTATTTCAGCAAGCTACAGAATCTTGGAGACTTCCCTATCCTCACTAAGGTATTATCTGATAAGAAAGAAGATCTTATCGAAGCAAGTAAGCGTCGCCCGCGCAACGAAGTGGCACGTTTCATCCTTAGCGACCTGGATAAGGCTGCCGAACTGATGACTAACAGCCCCGTAGGTGGAAAAAATCGCCTGACACGTAACGCAGCATTACTGGTGAAGTCTAGAGTTGCTTTATCTGAAGCTACCTGGTTGAAATATCATAGAGGTACCGGACGTGTGCCGGGTGACGATACGTGGCCGGGAAAACAAAAAGATTACTTGAAGGACTTTACCATTAACGTCAATCAGGAAATTGACTTCTTCTTAACAGAAGCCATGGCTGCTGCCAAAGAAGTAGGAGATCAGATCACATTGACTGTGAACAGTAAAGAGGTGAATCCTACCTCTTCAGCTTCGGGATGGAATCCGTTCTTTGAAATGTATAATTCTAAAAATCTGGAAGATCTGTCAGAAGTTGTATTCTGGAAAGCTTATGATAAAGCACTCAGTGTAAACCACAATGCTACTTATTACACTTCTCGTGGAGGTGGTAATTATGGTTTTACAAAGGGATATGTCAAGACGTTCCTGATGGAGAACGGTCTGCCATGGTATGCTTCGAACAGCCAATATCAAGGAGATGACCATATCTATAAAGAGTTTCAGAACAGAGACTACCGTTTGAGACTGTTCTCGGCTTCGGAGTTGGATAGACTGCAAATGAAACAAGAGCCGGTAGAGAGTGATCCGACGACATGGAACGTACCTAAGATCCTGGAATTACCGGAAGGAAGAAACGTAACCGGTTATCACATCCGTAAAGCCATGTCATACGAAATAGCTCAGGGAAGCGGTGGTGATACTCACTTCTTGTCTGATTACGGCTGTGTTGTATTCCGTGGTGTAGAAGCTATGTTGAATTACATGGAAGCTTGTTACGAAAAGAACAGCAACCTGGATGCTACCGCAGAAAGTTACTGGAAAGCAATTCGTACACGTGCAGGTGTAGATCCGGATTTCAACAAAACAATTGCTGCTACTGATTATACTAAAGAAGATGACTGGGCTATTTATTCAGCAGGTCAGCCGGTAGATAAAACATTGTATAATATCCGTCGTGAACGTAGATGTGAGTTCATTGCAGATGGCATGCGAATGTGGGATTTGAAACGTTGGCGTGCGCTCGACCAAGTGAAGAATTATGTTATCGAAGGATTCAACCTGTGGGGAGGCGGTGCTGCTGAACTTTATAAAGACGATAAAGGTGAAAGTCGGTTGATTACAACCGGCGATCAAGCAAATGTTTCAAGTCAGGCTGCAAGCGGCAATAACTTGTGCCCTTACAGAATGACAGAAAAAAACAATACAATGTATAATGGATATACATGGACACCGGCTTGCTACTTGTATCCAATCGTATTCAGTGATTTCATGCTTTCATCTCCTGATGGTGATGTGAACAACTCACCTATTTATCAGAATCCGGGATGGCCTATTGAGGATGGTGCTTCAGCATTGGAATTACCGAATTAAGGATAAAGAAAAACCTAACATTTTTCAATAGGTTATTTTCAATAAGCGATTTATCGCTACTACGTGAGGCCTGTAAAAGGAAATCGAATCCTAAGGCCTCACTAAGCTAAAAAATCTTACCCAAGTTTACGCAGTTCAGCGTATTCTTGGGTAAGTTGTTTTTAAATGGTATTAAGTGCCATTTGGGTTATTCCTTATTATGGCTTTTATCAGAGACAAGAATGGAATGGTAAAATATGGTGCATCGGAAACACTATAAAGTCACACCGTCCATCTCCACTTTCAGTTACATTCAAGTGCATGACCGGTGACTCCATCAATCTAATATTTCTATTTTTATATTTCTTCCTTGGAGAGGGTATGGGGGAATCCGATTGTGTTTCCGTGCCTTTTCAAATTATTAGCAAAATAGCTTGTGATTTTTTCCAAGTTCTTTCAGTACTTAGGAATTATACGAAAAGACAACAGATAGCTCTTAGGACCAGTTAACCATTGCATTTGCAATTATTAGTATTTATTATGGGGCCAAAGATAATAAGAAGTTAATATCCCCGCAACTTTTTACTATATTTTTTTATACCAACATAATTTATATAATAAAGATTTAATGGCATTAAGATTTTCATTTATCCGGTTAGCACTGAGATGGCAGAAGAAACATGCGGATAGCGTTCACAACTCCTCCCATAAACAATAATCAACTATATTTCAGATGCATATATAAGTAAAAGGTAGAAAATAGGTATTATACCTCCCACTCAGAAGCATTAAAATATTCGACCAAGCATCTTCACCGTTTTACACTCCGTTTAGTACACCATTAATAATCAATCTAATACAGATGGTAAAAGTACTGAAAGAACCTATCTCATGTAGCTCTATTTTTTCCAGATAGCAATCAGCATAGTTCAGCAAGGTTATTGAACAGACTTAATATTATAAACCAAAAGCTAATGCCTATGAGAACCTGAAAAAATCCCCTCAAACCGATGTAGATTAGACAGTCTGATCTATATCCTCCAAATCACATTTTATGTTTAACCGAATAATTTAATGTATGACAAAAAGAACTTGCCAATTTCCGAAGCACACATGCCTTCGAGAAATCAACTTTTTGAAGATAGCAGGTATCAGTCTCCTGCTATTCTGCACGACATCACAAATTGCCGTAGCAGACAGTTATGAAAAAAATGCTGTCACAGCCACACAGCAGAGTAAAACAGAGAAAATAACAGGTAAAATAGTCGATGAGAGCGGAGAGGCCATCATCGGTGCCTCGGTAAAAGTACAAGGAAGCACTATCGGTACCATCACCAATATGGAAGGAGAGTTTATGATACCGAATGTCCCCAACAAGGCCGTACTCGAAATCAGCTACATCGGATACAAGCCCTTAGAAGTCGCTGTCGGAAAATCCAAAGATTTACGCATCACGATGGAAGAAGACACTAAAACGCTGGATGAAGTCATCGTAGTAGGTTACGGTACGACTTCTAAACGTAAAACAACCGCCGCCATTGCCAGTGTCAATACAGAAGACATTATCAAAGCACCGACGGCAAACATCACCCAAAGCCTGGCAGGACGTGCTCCCGGTCTGTTGGTCACAACCAGCGGAGGCGGTCTGAATAACTTTTCCAGTGTCTCTATCCGTGGAGGGGGCACTCCGCTTTATGTAATAGACGATGTGATTTCCGAAGAGCGGGATTTCCGCAATCTGAATGCTGAAGACATCGATCAGATCACAATCCTGAAGGACGCCGCTTCTACCGCCGTTTACGGAGCACGTGCTGCCAACGGTATCGTAATGATAGTAACCAAGCAAGGCAAAGCAGGGAAAATGAGCGTCAATTATAACTTTAACTATAACTGGAGCCAACCTGCCAATATGCCCAATAAGCTGGATGCCCACGATGCAGCCTTCTACAAAAACATGAGTATGACCAATGACGGATTGGCACCGGCCTATACGGACGATGAACTGGAACTGTTCCGCAACGGATCAGATCCACGCAGATATCCTAATACGGACTGGCAAAAACTCTGTTTGAAGAACTTCGCACCGGAAATGCAACATACCCTGACTGTCACCGGTGGTAGCGAAAAGATAAAAGCATATACCTCTTTGGGGTTCTACGATCAGAAGTCACTCTATAAGTTCGATGTAAACAGTTTCAAACGCTACAACTTCCGCACAAATATCGTAGCAGATTTCAAAGAAATAGGTTTGAAAGTAACTTCCAGCATCGAAGCTTACAAAACGGACTTAAGATCGCCTAATGCCAAATCGGGAGACAGCTATTATCACACCTGGGGACACATCCAGAATAAAGCCCCCTGGGAAATAGCATACAATCCGAACGGACAAATATTCAACACACCGGATAACCCATTGATGGAGATCTCCCCCGACGCCGGATACACTAAAAACGAAAACCTCAGTGCCATAGCAAACCTCGCACTGGAGTGGAGCGTACCTTATGTACCGGGCCTACGATTGAAAGCACTGGGTAACTACCGCATCAACAACGACAAGTCAAAAAGTTGGAAAAAATCACCTTTAGCATACGATTGGGATGGCAACCCCAACGATCCCGGCAAACCTTCACTGAGCAAGTCTTATTCAAACTGGTCATCGTACACCGTGCAAGGCTTTGCCAATTATGACCGTACTTTCAATCAGGTACACACAATCAGCGCCACAGCCGGTATCGAAGCCTATAAACTCTTTAAAGACGATGCCTCGTTATCCCGCGAAGAATATTTGCTGGACGTAGACCAGATCGGTGCAGGTCCTGTATCTACAGCCAAAAACAGTTCTTCGGAAGGTGAAGAAGCGCGTGCCGGTGTAGTAGCCCGACTGAAATATGACTATGCCAGCAAATATGTGGCCGAGGCCAGCCTCCGTTACGACGGTAGCGACAATTTCCCGCGAGGTAAACGCTGGGGAACATTCTATGCCGGCTCTCTTGCATGGGTCATTTCGGAAGAAAGCTTCTGGCAGACATTAAAAGACCGTCATATCTTCGACCAGTTCAAGGTAAGAGCTTCTTATGGCGAGATCGGTTCAGACGCCATCGGACGCTATGCTTACCTGCAATCATACGGACTGAACGACCGTGGCTACCTGCTTAACGGAAGTTGGTATCCGGGATTTTCCGAAGGTGCCTTGGTCAGCAAAGACATTACCTGGTATACTACCCGCGACTTTAACATCGGATTCGATTTCGGATCGCTCAACAACCGTCTTTCGGGTTCTGTAGACTATTTCCGCAAGAGCACCAAAGGTTATCTGACCTCTCCGTCGGCAGTAGCTTATACCGACCCGTTGGGCATCGCATTACCCCAAGTAAAGTCAAATGGCGAGTTCATCCGCCAAGGTGCCGAGTTCATCCTGCAATGGAAAGAGAAAAGAGGTGATTTTGAATACACACTTTCGGGCAACTTCACCTACTTCGACCAATACTGGAACATCAATCCGAACGAAGCGGAAACCGATACCAAGAACCCATACAAACGCACTACACAAGCCAAAGGATATTGGGGTATCGGATACGACTGCCTGGGTTATTATCAGAATCAGGAAGACATCATGAACTCACCCAAACGTCAGAGTTCCGTCAACTTAGGTGCAGGAGACCTGAAATACAATGACTTCAACGGCGACGGTATCATTGACGGTTCCGACCAGCACCGCATCGGCAAAAACAGTATGCCCCGCGGCCAATACGGCTTCAGTGCCGACTTGAACTACAAAGGCTGGTTCATGAACATGCTGTGGCAGGGAGCTACTCCGGCCGACCTTTATATGGGCGGTATGATTCAGGGAAGCCAAAGCGGCAGCGGTTATCCTCCTGTTATCTATGACTTCCAGACCGATGTATGGACTCCGAATAATACGGGAGCCCGCTATCCACGTTTGAGAAGTACGGCAAGCTACAACGGCAGTAACAACTACGGCAGCTCAGACTTCTGGCTGATCAACACAGGCTATCTTCGCCTGAAGACATTATCCATCGGCTACGACTTCAAACATAAACTACTCAAAAGAGTGGCATGGATGAATAAATGCAACGTTTCTCTGAATGGTTATAACTTACTGACTTTCAGCAAAGCGAATAAGTTCGACATCGACCCGGAAATCGGCGACGGCAACCTCTACACCTATCCGGTTTCAAGAGTATACTCCATCAGTGTCAACGTAGGATTCTAAATAGTATGAACTTAAAAAGAAGACAATATATGAAATTCATAAAATACATCACTCCTGCGCTCTTTTGCGCAGCACTGACACTCCAGAGCTGTGAACACTTCCTGGATACGAAGCCTATGGAATCTTATTCGGAAGACCTCGTCTGGAGCCTAAAATCGACAGCGGACGCTTTTGTATTGCAAACCTACAACAATGTCCTCCCCTTCTATCACGATATCCGCACGGAGGAGCAATGGACCTTGAATTCGGTCATGCGCCAGAACTGCCCGAATGAAGCCAGAGATCTTATGAACCGTGACTGGTCATGGGGATTCAACCAGTTCGGCACCATCCGCCGATGTAACCTGATCATCGAAAAATCGCAAGCATCTACAGGTTTGTCCGATGCAGATAAAAAAGCATTGGTAGCCGAAGGAAAGATGCTGCGTGCAATGACCTATTATTATATTGCCAAGCATTGCGGACGTGTGATCTGGGTAGACCATGTATTGGCTGAAACGGATGAATTCAACTTACCGCTCACAGAATCTATCGACAAAACGTACGACCTGATCCTGAAAGATATAGATGATGCCATCGCAGGACTGCCCGAAACCTCCCTGCAAGGGCGTATCAATGCCAATGCAGCCCGTGCGCTGAAATCAGAAGTATGCCTGACAGCTGCTGCCTACAGCACAGACGACACCCGCAAGAAGTCACTCTTCGAACAGGCCGTAGCTGCAGTAGACGGTATACAAGGATACACACTGGACAGCAATTACGGCAGTATGTTCAATCAGGATGGTGCCAGGACATCTCCCGAAATCATTCTGGCACAATATTACAGCAAGGATAACACCAACGGCGCAGGTACACTTATGCAGGAGATGCTTCCCAACCAGAGCAACAAACGCCTGGAAGACTACGGAGGACGTCCGTTCTTCAATCAGGACCTGGTGTTTGAATGCTGGCTGGAACACTCACCTTCCCAGAATCTGGTGGACGATTATTTAGTAATAGACCAGATTACCAACCAAGGAGTGAAATGGAATGAATCGACCCAGTTCGTGAACAACACGACACCATTATCCAATGCCGACGTAGCCGACATGGCTGTAGATGACAAGGAGCTGGATGACAACAGCCTGGCATATCGGACAAACAGCAACGCTCCGGACGTGCAGATCAATGACTTTATGTACAAGAACCGTGACCAACGCTTCTATCACTCCATCCAGTATGATTCGTGCATGTTCTACAATGAGCTGATCACTCTTCATAAGGGCGGAAACCTGCATAGGACAGCCGTAGACGGTAAGACACCGGGCAACGGATACATCCCCATAACGAACTACATCTGGCGCAAATATATCTATGTCAATGCCGAACGCATCTTCTGGAACAATCCGACCGACTACCATTATGTCATCTTCCGCTACGGACGTGCATTGTTGAATAAGGCCGAAGCCTTGCTCGGACTTGCCCAATACGATGCCTCCAAAGTGAGCAGTGCGGTAGCCACATTCAACCGGACACGTACCACTCACGGCAATCTGCCTCCTTCCATCGCCACTTCACTGGCCGACGCATGGCACGATTATAAGATTGAACGTCACGTAGATCTGGCTCTGGAAGGCGATTATTACTGGAGTCTGTTACGCTGGGGCATGTACGGCGGCGAAGCCAATCACGGGAAACCCGCAGGAGACATCATTCCGGAATTGAGTTCACCGGCCACCTTTGTTGAGATCAGCCAAGACAGACATCGCATGTTTGTAGGTACTGTAGGATATACCAATGCCGACCGTACATTCTCCAAGAAACGCTACCTGTTCCCGATCACACAAAGCATCATCAATGCCAACTCCGCCATCAATGACAGCGACCAGAACCCGGGATGGTAAACCTAACAGTTCATTCATTAAATAAATTAAGAAGAAAATAATATGAAGAGAATCAAATTATCAGATACTAAATGGTTTATGTTACTGCTGCTGATGTGTGTTCCCATCATCAGTTCTTGCAGTAAAGAAGATCTGCCCGCCTACGAAGAGGCGGAAATAACCAAAGTAGGTGCTTATCACCGCTTCTACTCCGGTGATAAGGATGCCATCACGGGAGAAAACATTGTAGCCGAAAAAGAGCTGGACCGTACAAACAATATCGACTCGGAGCACGGTGTAGCCACTGCCGTATTTACAATTCCTGCCGCAGGGGGCAAATTCACAGAGGCCGAACGCGCTAAAGTGTCATTGAGTAACCTCGTGGTTTACGTCAATGTATCTACCGCCGCCCGCGTCACCCCATTGGACGGTTCACCCAAATTCGGTGTTCCTGCCGATTGGACCCGGGAGCATAAATACAGCGTAATGGCTGCCGACGGTACAAAGAAAATCTGGACAGTGAAAGTTACTCTGAATAAATAAGTCCCCACTCGATTATGACTCGTAGAAGTCACAGATTCAATAGGTAAGTATTGCTTAATTATCAGATGTTCTCTGAAGCCGTCGGGTAAATATATTTATGGAAATAAATAGTAACCCGGCGGCTTCTATTTAGCCTCAAGTGATCCACTAATACAAAAAAATCATATACCTTTGGATACCCAATTCATCTTATTCAATAATACATTTAAAGCAAGAGACTACATACCATGAAAAAGTATCTGCACATCCTACCCGCCTGCTTTTTATTTTACGCTGCCGCCCATGCACAGCAGAAAGATACTGTCTACGTCACCGACTTCGGAGCAGTCCCCTACTCGTACGAGAACTGTGTTACACAAATACAGGCTGCCATCGACGAATGTAAACGCACGGGAGCCAAAGTGCTATCGCTGCCCGAAGGCCGCTATGACATCTGGCCCGAAGGAGCCACCCGCAAAGAATACTACATATCGAATACATCCACCGAACAGGAATGTCCCTCAAAAGTAAAGACCGTGGGACTGATGCTCCATGAAATCGATGACCTGACCATCGAAGGAAACGGAGCCACCCTGATGTATCATGGGAAAATGACGACCATCGCCCTGGAACATTGCAACGGGGTGAGAATAAACAACCTGCACATCGACTTTGAACGTCCCGCAGGATCTGAGATTCAATACCGGAAAGTGACCGGAGGAGAAACAGAAGTAACCCTGCACCGCGATACGCGTTATGAGATTGTGAACGGAAAGATCCGGCTGTATGGCGAGGGATGGCGTTCCAACAAGAATCACTGCATCGAGTACGACCCGGATACGGAATCTTTCACCTACAGCCAGGGGTGGAATACACTGTCGGCATCCGATGCCAGAGAGATTGCTCCGGGCATCGTCCGCTTCAATACCCCGGCGGAATTTATGCCCAAAGCAGGAAACACACTGACCGTCCGCGATATTATCCGCGACCAGGTGGGGCTTTTCATTCTTGAAAGCAAAAACATCACGCTGAGCAGGCTACAGATGCACTACATGCACGGGTTGGGCATCGTCAGCCAGTATACCGAAAACATAACGATGGACCGAGTCAAGTGTGCTCCCCGCCCCGATAGCGGCAGGTTATTGGCAGCCTCAGCGGATATGATGCACTTTTCGGGATGTAAAGGAAAAGTAATCATAGACAGTTGTTATTTTGCCGGAGCACAAGACGATCCGGTCAATGTGCACGGAACCAACCTGCGCGCCCTTGAGAAAATAGATGCGCAAACCCTGAAGTTACGCTTCATGCACGGACAGAGCTATGGATTCAATGCTTACTTCAAGGGAGATACCGTCGCCTTTGTCCGGGCAGCCACCATGGAACGCTTTGCCTCGGCAACGGTCAGGGACGTAAGGCGAATATCGGACAGAATAGTGGAAGTACGTTTCGACCGGGACATTCCGACAAGCCTGGAGCTCAATCACGATTGCGTAGAGAACATGACCTGTACCCCCGAAGTGGAAATACGTAACTGCTACTTCACACGAACCAGTACAAGAGGAACTCTGGTCACCACTCCAAGAAAGGTGGTGATAGAGAACAATACGTATTACAAGACGGGCATGAGCGCCATACTGATTGAGGCCGACGCCGAAGACTGGTACGAATCGGGACCAGTCAAAGATGTATTGATCAAAGGCAATACCTTTATAGACTGTGCCTATAATGGAGGCCCCGGCCATGCTGTGATCGCCATACATCCTTCCAACAAAATCATCGATGCCGAACGCCCGGTACACCAGAACATCCGCATAGAGGATAACACGTTCAGAACATTCGACTACCCGGTGCTCTACGCCAAGAGTACGGCAGGACTCTTGTTCAGGAACAACACCATCGTCCGCACGGAAACTTTTCCTGCCGCATCCGGCAATCCGTACGTTTTCTATCTGAACGGCTGCAAGAAGGCAGTGATAGAAGGCAGCGTATTCGAAGGAGAGACTCCCCGGCAGAGTATAAAAACAGAGAATATGAAAAGAAAGGACCTGAAAACAACGATCAAATAATCCCTTACGCTTATGAAAAAGCCTTCATCACCCCCTTCTCCCCGCCTGGCCTCACTGGACATCCTGCGCGGTTTCGACCTTTTCCTGTTGGTCTTCTTCCAGCCGGTATTGTGGACATTGGCACATCAGCTCAACCTCCCATGGCTGAACAGTATTCTTTTCCAGTTCGATCATGAAGTATGGGAAGGGTTCCGTTTCTGGGATCTGGTAATGCCTCTTTTCCTCTTCATGACAGGAGCCTCCATGCCGTTCTCGTTCTCCAAGTTTAAAGACAATCCGGACAAAGGACCCGTTTACCGCAAAATCATCAAACGCTTCATCCTTCTGTTCATCTTCGGAATGATTGTACAGGGCAATCTGCTGGGCCTCGACCCGAAACATCTGTATTTATACTCCAACACCCTTCAAGCCATTGCCACAGGCTATCTGATTGCCGCCATCATACAATTGCATTGCAACTTCCACTGGCAGCTGATCGTCACAGCCCTGCTATTAGTGATTTACTGGATACCGATGACCTTCCTGGGCGACTTCACTCCGGAAGGAAACTTTGCCGAGAAGGTGGACAGGCTGGTACTGGGGCATTTCCGCGACGGAGTGTTCTGGAATGAAGACGGCAGTTGGAGCTTCTCTGCTCACTACAACTACACCTGGATCTGGAGCAGCCTCACTTTCGGGGCTACCGTGATGCTGGGAGCTTTTGCCGGAAAGATAATGAAAGCAGGCAAGGATAATCGCCGGAAAGTGGTACAGACCTTGCTGATAATCGGCATATCCCTAATAGCCTTCTCGCTGATATGGAGCCTGCAAATGCCCATCATCAAACGGTTGTGGACAAGCAGCATGACGCTTTTTTCCGGCGGACTTTGCTTCCTGCTGATGGGTGCCTTCTACTACCGGATAGACTACAAAGGACACAGCCGCGGGCTGAACTGGTTGAAAATATACGGCATGAACTCCATTACGGCTTATATCTTGGGAGAGGTCATTAACTTCCGTTGCATAGCAGCATCCGTCAGTTACGGACTGGAGCAATACCTGGGTGGTTATTATCAGGTGTGGTTAAGCTTTGCCAACTATCTGATTGTATTCCTTATCTTACGGATCATGTACAGGCAGAAGATATTCCTGAAGATCTGAGTGGAAAGATCGGAAGTGTCAGCCATCTGCAGAATCATAGCGCAAAAAGAAACCGAATAGCACTTTTCGCTAACAGAGCTCCTATTCGTTTCGGATGCTTCAGGAGAAAAAAAGGGCCGAACGGCAGCTTTCGGAGGTGAAAAGCCGGGCTCCGGGGGTAAAAGAGCCTTGCTTTTCGGAAAAAGAAGTAAGTATTTACTCCGAAAGGAGTAAGCATTTACCCGGAAAGAAGTAAGCATTTTCCTAAAATGTCCTTATGTTCCGGAAATATCTCCTATTGTTGTCCGGAATATCTCCTATTGCTATCCGAAACGGGTCTTGGCGGAAGAACTTTTCCTCCTGTTGACCATTGCAGACAAAGCGTTGTACACTGACAGAAAAGCAGGAAGGAGACCGGGAAAGGAACCATTTACCGGCAGAAGCGTCATTCCACCTTCAAAGTAAAAGCAAACAAGCCCAAAGACGGGAAATGTGATATCGGACTTTACACGCAGGGCGCGTTTTTTTCGCCCGGACTGCCAGTCGGTCCGAAAGAAACGATTCTGAGGAGGTCCGATAATCAAAGTGACACTTTGCTCACGGGAGATCCCGGGAAGGGGAACACGCATAATAAAATAGAACGTTTAACAGATATTTTTTATAAGTATGAGACTACATGTACTATCACTCACATGCCTGCTGCTTACAGTAGGAGGCACAGGGCCGGTCGCAGCCCAAAAGCCACAAAACTATCCGTACGGTGTTCCTTCCGAACCCTGGGAGGAATCTTTCGGAAATCATCGGGCGGTACTGCAAATAGAGAAGCCGACACAAATCGCGAACCTCGACTTCCAATGGCGGCGTCCGGACAAAGATGCAGGACACAGACGATTTCTTATCATCCACGCTGCAACGGGAGATACCATCCGGAATATCCGCCGGATAGAGGTGAACGACGAACACTGCCGTTTGCAGTTCGGTCCGGTGGAACAAAAAGGCACTTACTACTTCTACTACCTCCCCTACCAAGTGCAAAAGGGATACGGATTCTACAGTGGCGGATACCTTCCGAAAGAAAACGAACCGGATGCAGCCTGGCAGGCTCAAGGCGGGTCAACCCTGAAAAGCACTCGGGCCAAAGTGCTCAGAGTAGAGTCGCGGCAGGCTTTCGACAGTTTTTACCCGATGGAAGTTGCCGCAACGGCCCGGGAGAAAGAGAACTACATCAACCGGCACAAAGCCTCCCTCTACCTCTTTGCCGAAGATCGCAGGTTCCCCATCCGGATGCGCAGCAACCTCCCCACCAAATGGCTGGCAGACAAACAGGGAAAACTGTTTCGGGGAGAAGCAGCCCCCAATGAATACTATACTTTCCAGATCGGGCTTTGGGCAGCCGTGAACCAAGCAGACAAGATTGCTTACCGGGCTTCTTCCCTGAAGTGCGGCCGGGAAATAATACCGGCAACAGCCATTACCTGTTTTAATGTCGAAGGTACCGATCCTTACGGAAAAGCGTTCAAAAAAGAAGTAAACGTCCCCAAAGGAGAGGTACAGGCTCTCTGGTTCGGAATAGATATACCCGACGGGCAGAAGGAAGGCATCTATACAGGCACCATCACCCTCAGCGATGCTGGCGGAGCACAAAGCTCGATCCCCTTGAGTATACGGATTGCGGGAAAGGCATTGCCCGACAGAGGTGACAGTGAATTATGGAGATGCAGCCGCCTGAGATGGCTTAACTCGACATTGGGCATAGCCGATACACCTACCGCACCCTACACAGCCATGACTGTGAATGAGAACCGTATCGGTTGTCTCGGGCGTAGCATAACGATAGACGAAGGCACAGGACTGCCCGCACAAATCCGTTCATGGAACAACGACGTGCTGAGCAGTCCCATAGAGTTTGTCATCCAAACCGCCGGTGGAGTGAAAAGCCTGAAAGCTGTCCCCGAACTGACGGAGCGGACAGAAGGCCATGTAGCAGGCAACTGGAAAGCCGAAGACGAAGATATGACAGTCAGCTGCAAAGCAATCATGGAGTTCGACGGATGGATAAACTACATATATACCATCACCCCCAAAAAGCAGATACAGGTGAAAGACGTCCGTCTGGTATTGCCGGTCAGGAATGAAATAGGAACTTATTTTCTGGGCATGGGGCTTCCGGGGCAACCTACTCCTCAACAGTATGACGGTAAATGGGATGCCCCCGAGAAAACGGTGAACAACTTCGGAGTGTCCATCCCCACCTCCAAAGAGCAACAATGGCTGTGGCCTTTCGACAGTTTCTGGATCGGGAACGAGCATGCAGGTATCCACTGCGAATTCAGGGGAAGCACCTACAGCGGTCCGCTATTGAATCTGTACCGTCCGGCCTATCCGGAAAGCTGGTTCAACGGGGGTAAAGGCGGATTCGCCATACGGAAAGAGGCAGACGGAGTGAAAGCTGTGGCATACAGCGGAGAGCGCATGCTCGAAGCGGGCAGTTCCATTACATTTGATTTTGCCATGATCATCACTCCGGTGAAAATGCTGGATATGAAAAGCCAATTTACAGACCGCTATTACCACAATGGCCCCAAACCCACACCTTCACAAGCCGACATCGAAGCAGGAGTACGCATCATCAATGTCCATCAAGGCAATGACTACAATCCGTTTATCAACTACCCCTTCCTGACGGTAGACAAAATGAAAGAGTTCACCAAAGAGTGGCATGCCCGGGGATGTAAAATAAAGATATACTATACGCTGCGCGAACTGAGTAATGCCACCGCCGAGATATGGGCCATCCGCAGCCTAGGAAACGAAATCCTGAGAGGCGGAAACGGCGGGGGATTCCCATGGTGCCGCGAGCACTTCGTGACGAACTACACACCGCAATGGTACGAACACTTTGACAATGCTGACAAGCAGGGTATCACTGCCGATGCATCTATCCTGACAGCCGAAGGAGACTCCCGATGGTACAACTATTATATAGAAGGATTGCGCTGGATGGTGCAGAACATGGACATCGACGGTATCTATCTGGACGACGTTTCCTTCGACCGCCGTATCCTGAAACGAATGCGCCGGGCTATGGAAAGCGTTAAGCCAGGATGCCTCATCGATTTACACTCGAATACGGGATTCTCAAGGGGACCCGCCAATCAATATACGGAGTTTTTCCCGTATGTAGATAAGCTGTGGTTCGGCGAAAGCTTCCTTTATGATAAAATGACACCGGCCAACTGGCTGGTCGAGTCATCGGGCATTCCTTTCGGACTGAGTGGCGACATGCTGTACAGAGGTGGGAACGCATGGTTAGGGATGCAATATGGAATGACCGTCCGTTATCCATGGTACACCGAAGGAGTCAACTGCGATCCGCGCCAGGTATGGAAGATATGGGATTCATTCGGCATTGCGGAAGCCACCATGCTCGGGTTCTGGGAAGAACATCCGGCTGTAAGCACATCGGACGAAGCTGTCAAAGTCACTGTCTATCGCAAACCGGAGAAAGTACTGCTGTCTTTAGGTAATTATTCGGATGAAGTGAAAACCGTAAAACTGAATATAGACTGGAAACAGATCGGCCTGAACCCACAAAAGGCAAAGCTGACAGCACCCGAAATACCGGACATGCAACAGGCGCATGAATGGAATGTAGACACACCGATAGTGACAGCCCCCCGGAAAGGTTGGATAATTTATCTTACCTCCGAGTAAACGTCACATAGTCTGCACAAGATTCAAGGTTTTTCTTTATCTTTGTGCAGACTATGACAAACCAATACTAACTCTAATAACACCCAAACATGAAGAAACTTTATTCACTTCTCCTCACCGCCCTGTTTGCCTTGCCGGCGGCGCATGTCCATGCCACCGACTACACGCAAGGGCTCTCCATCTGGTTCGACACACCGAATACACTACAAGGCAGAGCCATCTGGTATGGCAGCCGCCCCGATCTCTGGAAAGGAGAAAGCAAACCGGAGAGTGCAGGAGACACTGCCCGGAACCCCGATGCCAACTGGGAGTCGCAATCATTGCCCATTGGAAACGGAAGCATCGGAGCCAACATCATGGGCTCGATAGAAGCGGAACGCATCACCTTCAACGAGAAAACTCTCTGGAGAGGAGGACCTAATACTTCGAGAGGAGCCGATGCCTACTGGAATGTAAACAAACAGTCGGCACATGTACTGAAAGAAATACGCCAGGCCTTTACCGACGGAGACCAGAAAAAGGCCGAAATGCTGACACGCAAGAACTTTAACAGCGAAGTGCCTTATGAGTCGAACCGAGAAAAACCTTTCCGTTTTGGTAACTTCACCACAATGGGAGAGTTTTATATAGAAACCGGACTCAGTACAGTGAACATGAGTGACTATAAACGTATTCTCTCTTTGGATTCGGCATTGGCCGTTGTACAATTCAAGAAAGATGATGTAGCCTACGAACGCGATTACTTCATTTCCTATCCTGCCAACGTGATGGCAATCCGCTTCAAAGCCGACCGGCCGGGCAAGCAGAACCTTACTTTCAGTTACTCCCCCAATCCGGTATCGACAGGAAGCATGTCGGCAGACGGTGCCAACGGCCTCGCATACACTGCCCACCTCGACAATAACGGCATGCAATATGTAGTGCGCATTCATGCCATTGCCAAAGGCGGAACACTATCGAACGCAAATGGAAAAATCACCGTAAAAGACGCTGACGAAGTAGTATTCCTTGTCACTGCGGATACCGATTATAAGATCAATTTCGACCCGGACTTCAAAGACCCTAAAGCATATGTGGGAGTAAATCCTGCCGAAACCACCCGTCAATGGATGGACAATGCCGTAGCCATGGGATATGATGTACTCTTCAAACAGCATTACGACGACTACGCCGCTCTGTTCAACCGGGTAAAACTACAACTGAACCCGGACGCACAAAGCGCCAACCTGCCCACCGGCAAACGCTTGCAAAACTACCGGAAAGGACAACCGGACTTTTATCTGGAAGAACTCTATTATCAGTTCGGACGTTATCTGCTCATAGCCAGCTCAAGACCGGGTAACATGCCTGCCAACCTGCAAGGCATCTGGCACAACAACGTAGACGGTCCGTGGAGAGTGGACTACCATAACAACATCAACATACAGATGAACTACTGGCCGGCTTGCTCGACCAACCTCTACGAATGTACATTGCCGCTGATCGACTTTATCCGTACGCTGGTAAAACCGGGACAGAAAACAGCGCAGGCTTACTTCGGAACAAGAGGATGGACAGCATCGATCTCAGCCAATATCTTTGGATTCACCACGCCGCTTGAAAGTGAAGAGATGGCCTGGAACTTCAATCCAATGGCAGGCCCCTGGTTGGCAACGCATGTCTGGGAGTATTATGATTACACCCGCGACAAGAAATTCCTGAAAGAGACCGGATACGACCTGATCAAAAGCAGCGCCCAGTTTGCCACAGACTTTTTATGGCGCAAACCGGATGGAACTTACACCGCAGCTCCGTCTACCTCACCCGAACACGGACCGATTGACGAAGGAACCACTTTCGTTCACGCCGTAATCCGCGAAATTCTGCAGGATGCCATTGAAGCAAGCAAAGTACTCGGAGTGGACAGCAAGGAACGTAAACAATGGCAAGAAGTGCTGACACATCTGGCTCCCTACAAAGTGGGCCGCTACGGTCAGCTGATGGAATGGTCGAAAGACATCGATGACCCGAAAGACGAGCACCGCCACGTCAACCACCTCTTCGGACTGCACCCAGGACATACGCTCTCACCCATCACCACACCCGACCTTGCCAAAGCTGCCAGAGTGGTACTTGAGCATCGCGGCGACGGAGCAACCGGATGGAGTATGGGATGGAAACTTAACCAATGGGCACGTCTGCAAGACGGTAACCACGCCTACAAACTTTTCGGTAATCTGCTGAAAAACGGTACACTGGACAATCTGTGGGATACTCACCCGCCTTTCCAGATCGACGGAAACTTTGGAGGTACCGCCGGTATCACAGAGATGCTGCTGCAAAGTCACATGGGCTTCATCCAACTATTGCCCGCACTTCCGGATGCCTGGAAAGACGGAAGCATCAGTGGAATCTGCGCCAAAGGGAACTTTGAGGTAGACTTGTCATGGAAAAACGGACAGCTTGCAGAAGCAACCATCTTCTCAAAAGCAGGCGAACCTTGTACGGTGAGATACGGAGATAAAACTCTCTCTTTCAAAACAAGTAAAGGAAAAGTTTATAAATTGGCTTTAGATGCAGACCGACTGGTCATCAAATAATACTTTATTATAATTCTATCAAATAAAAATATCCCCGGAAGAAAAGTATTTTTTCCGGGGATATTTTTGCTTTATTACACAGAGTTCACTCCATCCGGAGAAGTATATTCATCATACAGAGATATCCAAACCTAATGTTACTGCCATCCGGATCTTACTACTAACGTTCTACTATCTTTATTGTAAAATCCAAAAAGTATCCTATTTAACATTTTGGTATTTCTCAACTCCAACATTCCTAAATATAAACACTATTAAACAGAACCGGATAGAAAACCGGAACGAAAAGACAAAACCTTAATGTAAAGCCTCAAAACAAAAAGACAAAAAATTCTTCTCAGGAAAGAGGTGCTCATTATTAATATTAAATAATGCTCACCTATATATTATGAGTGGAATAAAAGTGGGGTATAGTTCTCACGGAACTTATCGTTATTCAAGTGTTTCTGCAAATGTGTCTTAACCTTTGGCCTGTTCTTGTATTAATACTTTTTTGTTAACTTAGGCTAACTTGTGTTTATAAAATCACAATATCTCTCGGCAAAGATGCGATAACTTTTAATAAT
>ERZ834433.1267-NODE-1267-length-21734-cov-4.472854_pt1 | contig 21734 bp, 19 predicted proteins | sample MGYA00519948_ERZ834433 | MGnify/ENA primary metagenome ERZ834433 (study PRJEB31850, sample SAMEA3708752) | human gut metagenome | biome: human gut; feature: human-associated habitat; material: faeces | place: China | collected 2014 ...
ACCCGGAGAATATCGTGAAACTGGCTATTGAAGGCGGCTGCAACGCCGTGGCTTCGACCTTCGGCGTGCTGGGCGCCGTGGCGCGCAAATACGCGCACAGGATTCCGTTCATCGTGAAACTCAACCACAACGAACTGCTCTCCTACCCCAATTCCTACGATCAGGTGATGTTCGGCACCGTGCGCGACGCTTGGAACATGGGCGCCGCCGCCGTCGGCGCCACGATCTATTTCGGCTCGGAGGAGAGCCGCCGCCAGTTGGTCGAGATCGCCGAGGCGTTCGATTATGCCCACGAGCTGGGCATGGCGACGATCCTGTGGTGTTACCTGCGCAACGGGAGCTTCAGGAAGGACGGCGTCGATTACCACGCTTCGGCCGACCTCACGGGGCAGGCGAATCACTTGGGCGTGACCATCAAGGCCGACATCGTGAAGCAGAAGCTTCCGGAGAACAACGGCGGTTTCCGCGCCATCGGTTTCGGCAAGACCCGCGACGAGGTTTACACGAAGCTGACCACCGACCACCCCATCGACCTTTGCCGCTATCAGGTGGCCAACGGCTATATGGGCCGCGTGGGGCTGATTAATTCGGGCGGCGAGTCGCACGGCGCGTCCGATCTGCAGGAGGCCGTCATGACGGCCGTGGTGAACAAACGCGCCGGCGGCATGGGTCTCATCAGCGGCCGCAAGGCTTTCCAGCGGCCCATGGACGAAGGCATAGCCCTGCTCAACGCCATTCAGGACGTATATCTCGATCTCGAAGTGACGATCGCGTAATAACGGCCCGGCGTATACCGTTCTATATAAGTAAGAAAAAGATAAAATCGTGCATTATGAAAATAACCTTCTTCGGCACGCAGCCCTATGACCGGGAGTCGTTCGACCGCGCCAACGAGCGTTACGGATTCGAATTCAATTACCACCGCAGCCACCTGAACGGCAACAACACTTCGCTGGCGCAGGGGGCCGATGCGGTCTGTATCTTCGTGAACGATACGGCCGATGCCGCCACGATACGCTCTTTGGCGGCGATGGACGTGAAGCTGATCGCCCTGCGCTGCGCGGGATTCAACAACGTGGACCTGAAAGCCGCGGCGGAATACGGCATTCCCGTCGTGCGTGTTCCCGCTTATTCGCCGCATGCCGTGGCGGAATACGCCGTGATGCTGATGCTGACGCTCAACCGCAAGGTCCACCGCGCCTATTGGCGCACGCGCGACGGCAACTTCTCGCTGCACGGCCTGCTGGGATTCGACATGTACGGCAAGACGGCGGGTATCGTCGGCACCGGAAAGATCGCCCGCGAACTGATCCGCATCCTCAAGGGATTCGGCATGGAGGTCCTCGCGTACGACATCTACCCCGACCCGGAATATGCCGTGCGGGCGCAGATAGAATACGTGTCGCTGGACGAACTTTACCGCCGCTCCGACATCATCTCGCTGCACTGCCCGCTGACCGACGCAACCCGCTACATGATCGACGGCGCCGCCATCGGCAGGATGAAACCCGGCGTCATGCTCATCAATACGGGCCGCGGTCAGCTGATCCACACCGAAGCGCTGATCGAGGGGCTGAAAGAGAAGAAGATCGGTGCGGCCGGACTGGACGTGTACGAAGAGGAGGCCGCCTATTTCTACGAGGACACGTCGGACCGGATCATGGACGACGACGTGCTGGCGCGCCTGCTCTCGTTCAACAATGTCGTCATGACCTCCCATCAGGGGTTCTTTACACGTGAAGCGCTGGATAATATAGCGCACACCACTTTGCAGAATATCAACGATTTCGCTGTGCACCGGGAGTTGCGGAACGAGGTGCGCGCCGAACCGGAAAAAACGATGAATTGAACGATGAAAAAAGTTGTTTTGCTCCGCCACGGCGAGAGCACATGGAACCGGGAAAACCGGTTCACGGGATGGACGGACGTCGATTTGAGCGAAAAAGGCGTCGCCGAGGCCGAAAAGGCCGGCCTGCTGTTGCGCGAGGAGGGCTTTCTGTTCGGGCATGCCTATACCTCCTACCTGAAACGGGCCGTGAAGACGCTCGGCGTCGTACTCGACAAGCTGGATCAGGATTGGGTGCCGGTTTCGAAGAGCTGGCGGCTCAACGAGAAGCATTACGGCTCTTTGCAGGGACTCAACAAAAAGGAAACGGCAGAGAAATACGGCGACGAGCAGGTGCACATCTGGCGCCGCAGTTACGACGTGGCTCCGGCGCCGCTCGGCGAAGAGGACCCGCGCAACCCGCGCTTCGATCCCCGCTACCGCGACGTACCCGAAGCGGAACTGCCCCGCACCGAGTCGCTGCTCGACACCGTCGGCCGCATCATGCCCTACTGGAAATGCGAAATCCTGCCGGCGCTCGCCCGCCACGACTCCCTGCTGGTCGTGGCCCACGGCAACAGCCTGCGCGGCATCATCAAACACCTGAAAGGCATCTCCGACGAAGCGATTTCGGAGTTCAATCTCCCGACCGCCGTGCCTTATGTCTTCGAATTCGACGACGGGCTGAATTACGTCAGGGATTATTTCCTCGGCGATCCCGAAGAGATCGCTGCGCTGATGGCCGCCGTCGCCGATCAGGGTCGGAAATAGCACGGCGCGAATTCCGGCGCGGGAAGGTAGAATTCCCGGCCGTGCCGGATTCCCGGCCTTCATGTTTTAGCCCCCGCTCATTGCGAGCGGGGGCTTTTCGTCGGCGCGGGTGATGCGATCCTCTGGGGTGGCTCCGGTTGCCGCCGCCTGAATGCGATAATGCTTCGTTGCGGCGTCAGTTCGTCGTCCGGTATTCGTTGGGCGACATGCCGACGCACTTCTTGAACAACCGGGTGAAGTGCTGGGGATAGCGGAAACCGAGTTCGTAGGCGATTTCGCTGATCGACTTCGTCGCGTCGAATATCCGTTCCTTGGCGATGTCGATCACCTTCAGCTGAATGTACTCCTGCGCCGATTTGCCGGTCTCCTTCTTTATCAGGTCGCCGAAATAGTTGGCCGACAGGTGCAGCTGTTACGCGCACCAGCGTACCGAAGGCACCCCGTCGCGCTGGGGCGTGTCGCCTTTGAAATAGTCGTTCAGCAGCCGTTCGAACCGGGACAGCGCGTCTTTGTTGACCTCGCTGCGCGTGATGAACTGCCGCTCGTAGAAGCGTATGCTGTAGTTGAGCAGCAGTTCGATGTTCGAGACGATCAGCCGTCTGCTGTGCTTGTCGATGGCATGGTTCAATTCGCCCGTTATGTTCTGCAGGCATTCGAGCACCACGAGCCGCTCCTGCTCCGAGAGATGCAGGGCCTCGTTGGCTTCGTACGAAAAGAAGGTGTATTCGTCCATGCTGCGTCCGAGCGACGTGCCCCGGATCAGGTCGGGGTGGAACAGTAGCGCCCAGCCTTTGGGCTGAAACACCTCGCCGTTGTCCTCGATGCCGACCACCTGCCCCGGTGCGATGAATACGAGCGTTCCCTCCTGATAGTCGTAATAGTGGCGTCCGTAGCGCATGTCGCCGCATTTGACGTCTTTCAGGAAGACGCAGTAGAATCCGTACATGCGCCGGGCGTGCCGGGCCTTCGGGCATTTCGAAAAGTCGATGACGCTGACCAGCGGATGGAGCGTCTCCTGCCCCATCATTTCGTTGTACTGGTAGACGTGCTCCATTTTTACGATCTCGTCCATATGCTTCGATTATTGTTGTCTGTCACAAAGTTAATGCTTTTTTTCATGCCCGCCGCACCTTCGCGGCCGAATCGGTAATAATGGTATGACGAACCGTAATTCGGGTAATGACACGCCGCCGGAATCGCCCTACTTTTGCAGTGTGAAACGGACCCGAACCCGATAAACCGGGAAAACGAAAGGAGGTTCCGTCGGTCGGAATACGGGTTTGAAATCAATAAAAGGAGAAAAAATGGAGCATAGAATTTTAAACAACGGCGTCGAAATGCCGGTTCTGGGTTTCGGCGTCTATCAGGTCGAAGAGACGGTCTGCGAACAGTGTGTATTCGATGCGATTGCGGCGGGTTACCGTTCGATCGACACCGCTTCGGCCTATCTCAACGAGCGGGCCGTGGGCCGGGCGATCCGGCGGAGCGGCGTACCCCGCGAGGAACTTTTCATTACGACGAAACTCTGGGTGCAGGACGCCGGGTACGAGAGTGCGAAGCGGGCTTTCGCCAAGTCGCTCGAACGCCTGCAGCTCGATTATCTCGACCTCTACCTGATCCATCAGCCGTTCGGCGACGTCTACGGTTCGTGGCGGGCGATGGAGGAGCTTTACCGCGAAGGGGCCGTCCGGGCCATCGGGGTGAGCAATTTCCAGCCGGACCGGCTGGTGGACCTGATCCTTCACAACGAGGTGGTCCCCGCCGTCAATCAGGTCGAGACGCATCCCTTCTGCCAGCAGACCGAAGCGGCCGCGGTGATGGCCTCCGAGGGCGTGCAGATCGAATCGTGGGCGCCGTTCGCCGAGGGGCGCAACAATCTGTTCGGCAACGGGACGCTGGTGTCGCTGGCCGCGAAATACCGGAAATCGGTCGCTCAGGTCATCCTGCGCTGGCTGATCCAGCGCGGCGTGGTCGTGATTCCGAAGTCGGTGCGTCCGGAGCGCATGGCCGAAAATATCGACGTCTTCGATTTTCACCTCGCGCCGGAAGACATGGACCTGATCGCAACGCTCGACACCCGGCGGAGCTGTTTTCTGTCACACCGCGATCCTGAGACCGTGAAGTGGCTGGGGACGATGAAATACGAGATGGACTGATCGGCAACTGAGGATATGATGAAAACGCGAAACGATGAAGCAACTTCTTTTGATAATTGCGGCCGCACTGCTTGCGGCCGGAACGTGTAACCGGATAAATGCTCGGAATATGGAAAAACCGAAGAAAATCAGCGTGTTCCCCGTCGGGGATAAACTGCCCGAAACATTCTCGAAATATTTTGTCGGTCAGGCTTATCTGGCCCGGCTGACGCGGAACGGGGCGCTCAACTGCCCGATTTCGAACGTCACGTTCGAACCCGGATGCCGCAACAACTGGCATAGCCATACGGGCGGCCAGATTCTCGTCGCCGTGGGCGGCCGGGGATATTATCAGGCCGAGGGCGAGCCGGCCCGCGAGCTGCTGCCGGGCGACGTGGTCGAGATCGCTCCCGACGCGGCGCACTGGCACGGCGCGGCTCCTGACAGTTGGTTCTCGCATCTGGCGATCGAAACCAATCCGCAGATCAACCGCAATACGTGGCTCGGACCGGTGGACGACGCGCACTATTCCGCTGCGACCGCCGGGATTGCCGCGATCGCCTCCACACCCGCCTCTGCGACCGCGCCCGCTGCCGGGATTGCTGCGACTGCCGAATCTTCGGTCGCGGCCGTTTCCGCAGCAATGTCCATGTCTTCCGCAGCGCCCATTCCTGCGGCAATGTCCATGTCCTCCGCAGCGCCCATTCCTGCGGCAATGTCCATGTCCGCAACAGCGCCCCTGTCCTCGGCCAAGAGCGCGGCTCCGCGCCTGCGCGCCGCGGCCGTAGAGACCCGTGCGCAGCTGTTTTCCGGGTGCGAATCGGAACTTGCGGCGACCGATCCCGAATTAATCGAAATTTTTGATAACTTTACGTTCGCTGAAGTACTCGGCTACGGCGATCTCGACGTTAAGACGCGGATGATGTGCATCCTCGCGTCGTGCATTGCCGGAGCCGCGCAGACCGAGTTTCGGACGATGCTCGAAGGCGCGCTGAACGTGGGTGTGACGCCCGTCGAAGCGAAAGAGGTGGTCTATCAGGCGGTTCCCTACGTCGGCATGGCGCGGACGGTCGATTTCGTGCATATCGTCAACGGGGTGCTGACGGCGCGGGGCGTTGCGCTTCCGCTCGAAGGCCAGTCGGCGACTTCGCCCGAAACCCGCTTCGAAAAGGGACTGGCGGTGCAGAAGGCTATTTTCGGGGAGCGGATCGATGCGATGCGCGCCGCCGCGCCGGAGAACCAGCAACATATACAGGACTACCTGTCGGCCAACTGTTTCGGCGATTACGTCTCCCGCGGCGGGCTGGATGCGAAGGTGCGCGAGCTGCTGACTTTCTCGATGCTGCTCACGCTGGGCGGCTGCGAACCCCAGCTCAGGGGACATATTCAGGGCAACCTGAATGTCGGCAACGACAAGCGGACGTTGTTGGCTGTGGTGACCCAGCTGCTGCCCTATGCAGGCTATCCGCGTACGCTGAATGCGATCGCCTGCCTGAACGAAGCGATACCCGAAAACGAATAAAAAAGAAGAAATAGATATGGCGAAGAAAGTATTGATCCTCTCCTCCAGCCCGCGGCGCGGGGGCAACTCGGATCTGTTGTGCGACCGTTTCATGGCCGGGGCGCAGCAGGCCGGACACGACGTGGAGAAGATTTTCCTCCGGGATAAGAAGATAAATTACTGCACGGGCTGCGGCGTATGTTACGGCGGGGCGAAGCCCTGTCCGCAGCGGGACGATGCGGCCGAGGTGGTCGGCAAGATGATCGGCGCGGAGGTGATCGTGATGGCTACGCCGGTTTACTTCTATACGCTCTGCGCGCAGATGAAGACCCTGATCGACCGCACCTGCGCCCGCTATACGGAGATGGGCGGCAAGGAGTTTTACTTCATCCTGACGGCCGCCGAAGAGAGCGTTGAGATGATGGAGCGCACCGTGGAGTGTTTCCGCGGATTTCTCGACTGTCTCGACGACCCCGAAGAGCGGGGTGTCGTTTACGGCGTCGGAGCTTGGCAGGCGGGTGAAATCGAAGGAATGCCTGCGATGGACGAAGTCTATGAGCTGGGCCGCCGGGTGTAAACCTAAAATAGAGAACAAAATGAAACGGATTGTTTTGATAGCGATTATGACGATGTTCTTACCCGATATGAATACACAGGCGCAGACCGCATCCGGCACGAAGGTGCTGGTGGCCTATTTCTCCCACAGCGGCAATACGCGCGCCATGGCGCGGCAGATCGCCGAAGCGACGGGCGGCGATCTTTTCGAGATCGTTCCGGCCGCGGCCTACCCCGCCGAATACGGAGCCGTCGTGGATCAGGCCAAGAAAGAGATCGGCGGCGGCGTCCGCCCTGCGCTGAAAGGCCGGCTGCCCGATGTCGGGGCGTACGACGTGATTTTCGTCGGCTCGCCCTGTTGGTGGTCCACGGTCGCGCCGCCGGTGGCGACGTTCCTCGCGGACTGCGACTGGGCGGGCAAGACCGTCGTGCCGTTTATGACCCACGAAGGCAGCCGCATGGGCCGCAGCGAAGAGGATATTCGGAAACTTTGTGCGGGCGCTACCCTGCTCGGCGGGCTTCCCCTACGCGGCGGGGCCGTGAAAGACTCGCGGGACGTCGTGCGGAAGTGGGTTCAGGGATTGAATCTGACAAAATAAACTATACCAGATGTTGCGAAAAATCAGAATCGCGGCCGCGGCCGTTTTCTTTACGATGATTACGCTGCTCTTCCTCGATTTCACGGGGACGCTGCATGCGTGGTTCGGCTGGATGGCCAGAGTGCAGTTGCTGCCCGCTGTTTTGGCGGTCAATGTCGCCGTCGTTGCGGCGCTCTTGGTGTTGACGCTGTTGTTCGGACGGGTCTACTGTTCGGTGATCTGCCCGCTGGGCGTCTTTCAGGACGTCGCTTCGTGGGCGGGCGGCAAACGGCGCAAAAACCGTTTTACCTATTCCCGTGCCTTGCCGTGGCTGCGTTACGGCATGCTGGCGCTGTTCGTTGCGGTGATGGTCGCCCATATCAAGCCCGTCGCCGAACTGCTGGCGCCTTAGCGTTCCGGGTGGATAATGTTGCAGGAAAGCGACGTGAAATTGCGCAATTTCAGCCGGTTATTCGTATCTTTGGGGTGCAATTACGAAATCCCGCAATGAGGAAGCTTTATTTTCTGTTCATGCTCCTGCCGGCGTTGTCTTGGAGTGTCGCCCTGAGGGCGCAGCGGCTCGGCGTCGAGGTCACGCCTGCGTGTCCGACGGTATTTCAGGAGTTCGAGGTGGCATACACGGCGGACCGTGAGATCGAGTCGATCGCGCCGCCGCGCTGGGGTGCTCTGACGCTGGTCCGCGAACTGGGACAGTCGCACGGCTCGCAGCTGTCGATCGTGAACGGCGTCCGGACCGACTCCGAACTCTTCTCTTACCGCTACCGGGTCCGTTCGCGCGTGAGCGGCGAGGTCTTCGTGCCGGGAACGACGGCCGTCGTCGGCGGTCGCGAATGTTGTTTTGAGCGGAAAAGGATTACGGTGCTTCCCGATTCGGCGCATTGCGAGCCGCAGTGCCGGCTGGAACCGGATTCGGCGGCTATGGCGGCCATGGGCGGCTGTATCGTCCGGCTGGTCTGCGATCGCAAGCCCGACAAGGCCGATCCGGTGCTGGTGCTGGACGATACGGAGACCTGCACCCCGTTTTCGACCGCTTATTCCAGCAGGAACGGGCGGGAAGAGTGTATTTACCGATACCGGATCGACGTGGACACCCCCGGAAAACATATCCTTACGCCGCGGCTGTCGTTCGGCGGAAAACCGTTCGAAGCCCCCTCTTACGTCGTCTGGCTGAAAGGCGAAGCCGGTCCCGAAGGTACTGAGCCTGCGACGCCCGGCCGGAGGCGGATCGTATATGCTTTTGCGGGCGTGCTCCTTTTTTTGTGGACGGCGATTTTCGTGCGCGATCATGCCCCCGCCGCAGGCCGTAACGCCGTCGTTTCCCGCTTCTCGTGGCAGGTGTATTTCGTCGTGGCGGCCGCCCTGCTCTTTATCGGGTTTTGCGGCCTGTTCATCTGCGGTGCCCTCCGGGCGGAGGGTGCATCCCGGCTGCCGGTTTACGGCGTGACGCTCCTGATGCTGTTCTGTGTCTGCTGGCTGGTGTTCGGGGAGCTGAGACGCTCGGCCGTGAGATTGCGTATCGACGGCGACACCCTTGCCGTCACGTCGTTCGCGGGACTGGGATTTACGCGCAGATACGATCTGAAAAGTTTCGACGCCATCACTTCGACGATACTCGTCAGCCGGGGCGGCGCGTACGAATACCGTTATCTGATGAAGGCCGGCAGGCGCGTCGTCCGCGTCTCCGCGTTCTACCTCAAAAACTATGACGGATTGTGCGAAGCGTTGTCGGAGCACTGCGTTTACAAGGGCCGCCGGCCGATGAATCTCTGGCTCGAAATGAAGGAGATTTTCCGCTGAGCGGACTTGCGCCGCGGTAGACCCTGCGCACCCGGCCGGGACGCGGATACGAAAAAGCCGGACCTTTTCAAAAAGGTCCGGCTTTTCCGTTCGCTGTCGAGGGTCATGCCTCGGCGTCGGTTTTCGAATATTCCGAGAATTCGCAGCCGAAACGCTCTACGAGCATGTTGTCCATCTCGTCGGCCCGCAGTGCGAGTCCGACGATGTTTTTGCGGATTTCGTCTTCCGATTCGTCCGTGATGTCGGCCAGATGGATGCGGTAGGCGATGTAAATCTGCCGGCCTTCGATTCCCAGCTTGTAGGGGCCGAAATCCTCGCTGAGCATATAGTCCAGTACGTTCTCCACCTCCTTCTTCGGCAGCAGGTTGATCGGCGAGGTCGAGAAGAGGTAGTTGCCGTCGTATACGAAGATGCGGATTTCGGAGCTGCCCTTGTGGAAGAGCCACGAGTCGTATCCGTCGCGCGCAAGCACCGGATTGACGCCCATTTCCCGAATTGCGCTTTCGACGAATCCGCCCAGCGGCGAAAGCTCGCGCTCGTCGAAAACGCCTTCGGGCAGCTTGTCGCCGCACGAGGGGCAGAACTCCTCTTCCTCGCAGATCAGCTCCTCGCAGCTGCCGCACTGCACTTGGAATGCCGTGCGGTCCAGCTCGCCGAGCGATTCGAGCAGGCCGTGGAGCGTTTCGACGCGGATGCCGAAGCCCATGTTGTCGGCCTGCGTGAATTTGCTGACCGTCACGCCTACCACCTCTTCCGCGTCGTTCAGGATCGGACCGCCTGAGTTGCCGGGGTTCACCGCGGCATCGGTCTGGATGTAGTATTTGCCGTCCATCAGCTGTTTGGGCGACGATACCGAACCTTCGGTGATCGTGAAGGGCATGCCGTAGGGGTATCCCGCGACGTATACCTTGCGACCGATGGTAAGCGAGTCGTCCGCTGCGAGCGTCATTTCGGGCAGCGCCGAGAAGTCGCCTTCGGCGGCCAGCAGGGCGATGTCCAGCGCCGGATTGACCAGCACGACCTTCGCCAGATAGGGATTGCGGTCGTTGTCGTGTACGGCGACGGTGCGGTACCCTTCGACCACATGGTAATTCGTTACGAAAAGATCGTAGTTTTTCAGGTAGAAACAACTGCCGGAGCCGCCTGAGTGGGTTACTTTGAATACCGACCTGTAGATATTGTTATGTTCCATGGATATACGGATTTTGAGCTGTTATTTTTGTTGTCCGAGTGCCTGTTCCATCATTTTCTGCTGGAATTCCTGCGCCAGACGCATGTATTCGGCCATGTCGCCCTTCATCAGCGCCTGCTGCATGGCGGCCTGCATCTGAACGATCTCGCCCTGCATGGCGGCGGCCATCTGCTGTACCTGTTCCACGGCTGCGGCCGCGGCGGCTCCCAGCTCTCCGGTCTCCTCCTCGTCGTCGTCCGTCGTCAGATCGTCGTCCATCACCTTTTCGAGCGCTTCGAACAGAATCTCCGACGCCTCCTCCATCGGCTTTCCGGCCGATTTGCGCAGCGCATTGGCGATCACGGCGTTCAGGTCGTCCTGCACGTCGTTGTAGAAGTACATCTCATAGAACTTGTAGAGTATGCGCACCGCGCTCCGTTCGTAGTTCTCCGCTTCGATGGCATCCGCGGCCTCCTTGTAGACCTCCTTGAAATTCTCCTGCACGTTGTTCAGCGACGAGCGGCGTTTGGCCGAAACCAGCGTATCGACGAAATAGAGGTCGCGCGCCAGCTCTTCGCGGGGCATCGCCAGCAGGCGTTCGAGGAACGCCTTGCCTTTGGTCACCAGCTCGGCTACGGGCAGCTCCTTGTCCATGTCGTCGACGGCCTTGTCGAGGTCGTTCATCAGCTGGCCCTGCGGCTGGGCGAAATAGGAAATCTTGTAGAGCGCGATGTCGATCACGTTCCATGAGTAGCCGTATTTGCGTTCCGCCTCATACTCCTTCACGGCTTCGAGCGTTTCGCGGCAGGTCTGCCGCACCGCCTCGTGGACCCGCGTCACCTCTTCCTCGGAATAAGGCGTCACCTGCGGTTCGTAACTGCGCTTGGCGCCGAATTTGGCGCAGAATTCATCGTCGTAGCGGTCGCCGATATGGCAGATGTTGCGCAGGATGAAATAAAGCTTGTGCGGATGGCTCTGCGAGAGCGGGCACACGTATTCCATCTTCAGCTTGTCGCCCTCCTTGCGGAAGCGCGGCAGCATCAGCCGGTTGATGTTCAGGTCGGCGACCTGACGCAGCATGGCGACGTGGCCCTTTTCGGGCAGCTCCAGAAAGTCCGCGCTTATGTGCAGCTTCCCCTCCCCGATGCGGATGTTTACCAGAATCGAACCGTGGGGAATATGGAATTCCGTACCTTCGGCGTTGCCGTATTTCGTGCGGAATTCCGGGTTCAGGTGATCGAGCAGCAATCGGAACGCTTCGAGGTGTTTGCCCTCGTTATAGTTGTCGATAGCCTGCTCATAGGCCTCCGTATTGACTTTGCTCTGCGTGGAGTTCAGTACCGGAGCGACGAATGAGTGTGTAGTTTTCATAGTTTTGGTATTATCGGAATGTCCCGGCGGGGCATCGGGATATAAAATTAGAAAAAAAACGGGAAACTTCCCGTTTTTTCGGATCGAAATCTCAATTTTCTTCGATCGTGAGCGTGCCGTCCGGCCCCACGGTCACTTTGGCTTCGTAATATATGTACGAGGTTTTGCCCGCGCTGCTCTCCGTTTCCTTGCCGTCCTCGGTGAAGCGGACGATGAACGAGGTGTGCTGTTGGCCCGGTTTGCGGTTGCGGTTGAATGCGGAATTGCCGGCCGGAACCTCCTCCTCGATTTCGTAGCGGCCTACCGATTTGTAGGAGTGTCCTTCGGGAAGCATCGTTTTGGCTTGGGCGATCTGGGCGGCGATCCGGGCGGGATCGAGTTTCGACAGGTCGATGCCGACGGTCGTTTCGTATTCGGGAGCTTCGAACGTGCTCTGTACGTCGCGCAGGTCGGTAGGCTCCAGACCGTTCATGTAGTAGCTCTGGCTGAATGCCTGATCGTCCTTGTTCACCAGTTTCACCGTCACGAGGAACAGGTTGTCGGAGAGCGTTTCTCCCTCCATGATCGAAAGCGAGTAGATTTTGAATTTGTCGGTGTCTACGCTCTTTTTCGTCAGTTCGATGGCTTTGGCGTAGCTGGCTTCGGCGTCGGTCGGATAACCGGTCAGGGTGGAACAGGACGGGATCGTTGCGGCCGCGGCGACGGCTGCGGCGAGGAGTCTGATAATTGGGCGCATTGTCATATTCGTTTGAGTTTTGTTTTATACGGTAAGTTTCAGCGGCGCAGGCTTCCGTACGTCGTGCTTGCGGACCGTCCGGAATTGCTGGCCGGCAATGCTATTTGTCGAAAATGGACTTGAACGCATCGAACGCCTCCGCGTTTTCGAAAAACGCGCCGCGAATGACGTGATGATCGGCGGGCAGCGAAATTTTGAATTCGTTTTCCTCCTCGTCGAATTTGGTGTATTCCACCTCTGAAAGCAGGAACGACTCGTTGACGACCTCTTTTTTCCGGACGACGGGAATCGTCACCTTGCCGCCCTCCACGGTGATCTCGCCGCCTTGGGCGATGAGTTTGCGGGCCTGCATGATTTCGCGGACCGTGAATGCCAGCAGCGCGAGACCGCCGATCACGAAGATGATCGTGACGGCCGTCGGGCCGAGGATGCGCATGCGGCCGATGCGGATGCCGAAGGGATAGACCAAAGGTACGACGACCATGCCTGCTCCGATGGCCAGCGAGGAGACCGAGCCGCTGAACGGGTTGCTGGGGGTGTAGCTGAATTTCTGCATTTTTTTCTATGAATTTGGGATTAGTAAATCTTGCCGTATGTCTCTCCGGGTCTGCTGCGGGAGCCGGATTGCAGGGCTTGTTTCGTGTGCAAAGTTAAACGCCCCGCGGCTATTTCCGGAGGTTTGCAGGGGGATATCGCAATGTACGGGGCGTTTTTCAACAGACTGACCGCCTGCTGTTTCCATTCGTCGGGGGCGGCAGCCGGGGGTATATTTTACAGCCGCGAGAGGATCTCCTCCAGCGTCGAACCCTTCGCGGAAGCCAGCTTCTCGGTGCGGATGCGCTTCAGCCGTTTTTTCACCGAATCCTTTTCCAGACAGACGACGCTCGCGATTTCGGCCTGCGACAGGTGCATGCGCACCATGCAGCAATAGCGGATGTCCTCCTCGTTCAGCGCCGGGAATTGCCCGCGGAGACGGACCGTGAAATTGTCGAATACGGCGTCGGCATGGGTGAAGATCGTCTTCCAGTCTTCGTCCGACATGCGGCATTTCCTGCTCTCCCCGCCCTGCCGGACCTGCGCGATGAAACGGCTGTTGAGCTGGCGGAAAAAAGTCGTGCGCAGGTGTTCCTCCTTGCGCCGCATGGCGTCGAGTTCGTTTTCCTGCCGCAGGATGCGCTTTTGCTGGGCGAATTCCCGCAATTTGGCGCGGTGCCACATGCGCAGTCCCAACCATGCGCCGAGCAGCATGAGCGCTGCGCATATCAGAATCGTCTCGTAGACGATGCGTTCGCGGTGCTGTTTCTGGCTTTGAAGGGCGGCGTTCTGGGTTTTGAGCTGTTCGTAACGCCAGAGTTTGCGGATATTGAGCACTTCGGCGCTGTGCACCTTCTCGTCGATCGAGTCCTTGAGCCGGATGTACTGCTTCAGGGCTTCGAGACTTCTTGCCGCGTCGCCTTTCCCCTCCCATGCGTTCGAGGTGTTGAGCGCCCATAACGCCCGTGAGGTGAGGTGCGTCGTGTCGGCGCACATGCGGCGGGAACTGTCTGTCAGCTCCAGCGCCGTGTCGTAGCGGCCCGTGCGGTTGCAGATGTCGGCCTTGGTGCTCAGCCATGAATACCGGGTCCATGCCGGGGCGTGCCCGAACCCCTTTTCCCAATACTCTTCGGCCTTGCGGTACTCTTTCCGTTTCAGGGCGCTTTCGATCAGCATGGCCCACTTCGGGGAGGTGTTTTCGGTTATGCCCTTCTCTTCGGCGAGCCTGAGCGCCTTGATCGCATAGTATTCCATGCTGTCATAATTGTCCAGCCCCATATAGGCGTGCGCCATGTCGCCGAGCGATATGCACATCCAGTCGTAACGCTCCATGCTGTCGGCGTAGGCGTACGCCTGCTGCGCATGACGTATCTTCTCCTCGAAGAGATGCTGCTGGCCGCAGAATACGCCGAGCCATGTCTCCACGACGTAATGCCGCCTCCACTCCCCTTTCGGGGGCAGCATGTCGCGGCTTTTGAGCAGCAGCGTCATCGCCACCTCCGGCTGCCGGCGCTGATGGGCGATCTTGGCCGCATAATAATAGGCCTTGTGCGCTGCGGCGAAATCGTCGGTGTGGGTGCGGTAATAGTCGAGGGCTACGTCCGAAAGCGTGTCGTCGATCATGTTCTCCCCCGCGAGCCACCGGGCTTGGGTCAGCACCAGCGCATAATGCGCATAGTTGCGTCGGGAGAGTCTTTTCTCCGGAGCCGGAACGCCCTCCAGCAGCCGTGCGGCGCTGTCAGGGTGCTCCATGACGATCGCTTCGGCGTCGAGCAGAACGCCGGGAACGGGCTGGCAGCCTGCGGCTGAGACGCACAGGAACAGGAGGATGGCGAGGCGGATGCGGTGCATGGTCTGTTTCGTGTTATGTGGCTCAGGGTGTCTGCCGTACCGGCTTTTGCGTGCGCAGGAGATGCTTCGTCAGGAACCTGCGCACCGGTTCGTCGTACAGTTTCAGGCACAGGTATGCCAGCAGCACGGACCCGATGACCAGCGCCGCTGCGCCGGGCAGCGATTGCGCGAAGGTCAGGTTCCCGTTTTTCACCCACGCATAGTACAGATAGATGAACGGATAGTGCACCATGTAGAGCGGATACGATATGTCTCCCATGAATTTGCATATCCTTGCGGTCGTCCTGTCCGTCGTCTTGCCCGACGCTCCGAGGTAGACGAGCAGCGGAAAGGCCAGCGCAAAGCACAATGTGTCGTACAGCCCGTTCATCCAGTAGTTTTCCTCTCCGCCGATTCGCGGCACGGCCAGCAGGACGACGACGCCCAGACTGCATATCCAGAACGCCCCCTTTACCTTCACGGGCCTGAATACGCGCGACATCAGCAGTCCCGCCGAGAACGAGAACAACAGCCTCAGGGACCCTCCGGCTATGTTGTCGCCCGTCAGCGAGAACCCCGCGCATATGTCGCCGTAGGGACCCCATACGGCAAACGCCGCCAGTCCGCATCCGGCGAGCAGCACCAGCGCTGCGAGCGCCTTGGTCGGCAGCCTGCGGATGAACAGCGCATAGAGTATGTTGCCGATATACTCGTAAAACAGCGACCAGCTCGGACCGTTCAGCGGGAACATTTCGGTCACGCCCCGGATCTCCATGCCGGGCGTGGCCGGAATCATGCAGGCGTTCATCAGGGTCGCTGCCAGCAGCATCGTCACCGAGACTTTCGAGACGTCCCATACGGAGCAGCCCTGAAAGTAGAACATGACGGCCCCGATCACCGCGCCGATTACCACCATCGGATGCAGACGGATGAACCGTCGCGTGACGAACTCCCTCACAGTCATTCGTTTCCACCGGTCGTCGTAGGCGTAGCCGATCACGAACCCCGACAGGATGAAGAAGAAATCGACGGCCAGATAGCCGTGGTTGATTCTCTGATCGACGTGACTTGTCGCAAAGGCTTCGAACACGTGAAACCAGACGACCATCAGCGCCGCTACGCCGCGCAATCCGTCGAGTATGTTGTAGTGGGGTTTCGTATCTGCAAATGCCGCCGCAGAGACTTTTGTTTCCGACATGGGTGGTTGTTTTTGCTGTTGTTTGGGGTGAATTGGCTTTTACAGGATGCAAATATACGAAAAGTGCGGTTCAAATCGGTCATGAACCCCACTTTTCATCTCTTCTGCCGTATTTCGCCGGCTTCGCCGCCCGCTTTCGCCGCCCGCCTGCCGTCCGCTTTCGCCGTCCGTCTCCGCCCGCCCTCTTGCGCCCCTCCCGTTTGCATCCGCGGCCCCGGCGCCTGTTTCCCGTCGCCTGCTCCGCACTCTACCCCTGCCCCCCCCCGCTCAGCTTGCCGGGCTTCGGGTCTCCTCCTCCCCGTCCCGCAGGGCCAGCTGCTCCAGTACCGTCATCACACGGTCCGTCAGGGCCGCCATCGTCCGCTCGTCGTTGTAGCCGGACAATTCCGCGTCCGTGCACCCGTCGGGAAACGCCATCGCCAGCAGTTTGGCGCTCAGCAGTGTCAGGTAGATGAGCGGAATGACCGGCGCCGTGCCCATCCCGTCGCTCCGCACCGTGATCCGCTGCTGCGGAACCGCCAGACGCCCCGGTTTCCGGCCTTTCTCCCCGGCGTTCCAGAGCACGTTTTCCTCGGCCTGCGTGACGTAGAGATTGAACGACGTCTCGTTCACATACTCCGCCCGGTCGGCCCATAGATCGACGCCGCAATCGTCGGCCGACGCTTCGGTCTCGACGCCGCAGTCGGGCATGTCGCACATGATCGCCCGGATGATGATGTTCTTGTCGCTTAGCTCCGCCGACCGCAGTTTGCTCAGCGCCGCGGTGCAGATGCCCACCTGCGTTATGTAATAATGGTTGATTGCCCGCAGGGTCTTCTCGAATTCGGGGTCGTCTTCGTTCATCGCATGGTTTTGGGGTTGAAAAAGGGGCGGCTCCGACCGAACAAGTGACGCAACTTCACTCAATGAAGAATTCAATGCGGAGACCGCCCCGGCTGCCAGATTTCAGGGACCGCTTCCGGCGCAATGCCTGCCGGCTGCATCCGGAATGCGGGATTGTACGTGTCGCTCAGAGAGCCTTATGACGCCCGCCGCGCCGGATCGTGCGGCGTGAGGGCGTTCCCCCGCTCCCCGGCCCAAAAACGGACGTCCTGCCGCGCGAAATCGAACGGCAGGAACGTCCGGCCCGTATTGTGCCAGAGCAGTAAAATATAATGGGGATTTTGGGCTTTCGGGTAATTCCGGAATCGGATGCGACGGGACATTTTCTTCGGTTTTCGTTGGTGTGAATCCGCGTCCCGCAAGGGCATAAAAAAAGCAAGGGACGCGATAACATTCCTTACTGAAGGTATTAGGAGACCCCGAATGAGAAATGTACCGCGCCCTTGCAAGTCCCGTCCTTACGGACGGAACAAAACAAGGGCTGGCAACATTTATACCTCATTCTCGAAAAGTTCCTAATTTTTCAGTAAGGCATAAAGAGTTGCTGCTCTCTATATGTTATGTCCGTCGGCTATGCCGAATTATACAATTGCAAAGTTAGCATAATTTCTGCATACATTAAAGTTTGGTCTACAAATATAAACAAAAAAACGAATTTCCCCTTTATGGGGTAATGAAAAAGATTGAAATGGTGATTTTTTTGTAAAAAATTCAGCGAACTGAAACCGACAAATCCCATATTAGTAAATTTGGTCGCTCAACGAATGCGTGAAATTCGGGAACAGCATGACCATACACAAGAGTATTTATCCAATAATACTCACTTAAAGATATGGGATTATGAAAGTGAACAAAAATTCCCCTCATTAGGATCGATTTCTAAATTCTGCGAATTTTACGATATTTCTTTGGAAGATTTTTTTGCGGGAATGACCTATCCAAAAGGACAAAAGAAATAATGTGATTGCAAAAATAATAACCGGGCATCGGAGCAGTTTATAACTCTGATGCCCGGCTTGTTTTATCCGCCGTTTTGCTTGTTATGGCAAACATTCTGCCCGTCTTCCGTATTTTTCGAAAAAAAGAAAATGGTTGATAATCGACTGATTATCAACCATTTACGAGAGCGGAAAACGGGACTCGGACCCGCGACCTCAACCTTGGCAAGGTTGCGCTCTACCAACTGAGCTATTTCCGCATGGCGTGTTTCGCAATTGCGAGTGCAAAGGTAAACAAAAAATCCGAAACTCCAAATTTTTTCTGCGGGTTCTGCGGATTTTTTTATTGCGAAACCGGCCTGAATGCCCTTATCTGAACACCCGGATGCGTTCGTCCAGCGGTTTGAACGTCTTTTCGCCCGGCTCGCCCGCCGGAGTGCCGAACGGCATCTGCGCTATCAGCCTCCACTCTTCGGGCAGACTCCAGCGTTTGCGCACCTCGTTGTCGATCAGTGGGTTGTAATGTTGCAGCGACGCGCCGAACCCGGCGTCTTCGAGCATCGTCCATATCGCCAGCTGGTGCATGGCCGAGGTCTGTTCGGACCAGACGGGGAAATTGCCGGCGTAACCCGGAAATTTCTGCTGCAGGTCGCGGACGACGTTCGTATCTTCGAAGAAGAGCACCGTGCCGTATCCCGCCGCGAAACTGCGCTCGATTTTCTCCTCGGTGCGTGCGAACGCATCTTCGGGAACGATCGCCCGCAGCGTGCGCTTCACGATTTTCCACAACTCCTCGTGGTGTTCGTGCAGCAGCAGCACGGCGCGCGTGGACTGCGAATTGAAGGCCGACGGTACGTGCTTGATTGCGAAGCGTACGATTTCCTCTATTTGTGCGTCTTCGACGGGCGATTCGGGGGCCAGCGCGTAATAACTGCGGCGGTGGCGGAGTGCCTCTTTGAATGTTCTTTCCATAGTCGTGAGTTTTACTTTCCGTATAATACAAATATAGCACAACTTTGGATATTTTATGCGGTTTTCACGATCTTTACGGAAAATAGGATGCGCCTCAGGCAAAAAAATGCAAACGAGTTTTTCTTTTTGCCGTTCGGCTTTCACTATCTTTGTCCCCATGAAAAGCGCAATCGAACTCTTTTCGGCCTTGGGCCGCAGGCTGGCCGACTTCGGCGGCGACGCCCCTACGCAGGAGGTCGCGGAGCGTGCCTGCCGGGCCAACGGCTGGTTCACGCCTGCGGATGTCCGCCGCGCCGTGGCCGCAATCGCCGACGGCATGCTTCGCCGCGACCGGCTCGAAACATGGCTCGCCCCCTACCCCGTTCCGGTCGCCGTGCCGCGCCGCGTGCTGGTCGTCATGGCCGGGAATATTCCGCTGGTCGGCTTCTTCGACTTGTTGTGCGTCTTGGCCGCCGGCCATCGCTGTCTGGTGAAGCCTTCGGCCAAGGACCGGGTGCTGACGGAATATGTCGTCGGGATGCTGCGGGAGCTTGATCCCGAAGTTCCGGTCGGGTTTTACGACGGCTCGTCGCCGGTCGATGCGGTGATCGCCACGGGCAGCGACAACGCTAACCGCTATTTCCGGACACAGTACGCCGGAATCCCCGCCCTGCTGCGCGGCAGTCGCCAGTCGGTCGCCGTGCTGTCGGGCCGCGAGACCGAAGCGCAGTTGGAGGGCCTTGCCGACGATATCTGGGCCTATTCGGGGCTTGGGTGCCGCAGCGTGTCGCTGCTTTTCGTTCCGGAGGGGTACGACCTGCGGCTGCGGATGCCTGCGGTGAACGAAAAATACCGGAACAATTACCGCCAGCAAAAAGCCCTGCTGACGATGACGGGCCGTCCTTTCCGGGATCTGGAGAGCGCCGTCGCCGTCGAAGAGCGGGCTTTCCCCGCCGCGCTGAGCCGCATCGCCTGCTCGCGCTACAAAACGCTCGGCGAAGTCGAAGCGTGGCTCGCGCAGCACGACGCCGAACTGCAATGCGTCGTTTCGGAGTGCGTTTCCCACGGCCGCCGCACGGGATTCGGCTGCGCCCAATCCCCGGCGCTGACCGATTATCCCGACGACCGGGATGTAATTGCATTTCTCGCGGCGCTGAATTGACAAAAAGTATTATATTTGTATAGAGATATATTCTAAACACCTACAGCTATGTCGATGGTTTTCCGATTCCGGATGTTGAGCGATGAAAACGACAACTTCGTGCGCGATTACGAAGTGTTGTATGACACGACGTTGCTCGAATTTCATGATTTCATTCTGCGTTCGCTCGAATACGAGGAGTGTATGGCGTCCTTCTTCACGGCCGACGACCGCTGGGAGAAACTGCGCGAATTCACGCGGATGGATATGGACGACGGTGCGGAAGACGCCCCGCTGGCGATGGAAAAGGTGACGCTGGGGCAGATCATCCACAACAACCGCGACCGGCTCATCTACCTGTTCGACATCTTCGGCGACCGGGCCTATTTCCTCGAACTGACGGGCAGCTTCGAATCGAAGCCCGGCATCTCCTATCCGCGCGAGATCTATGTGCAGGCCGAAGCCCCCGACCAGTACGATCCGTCCAAGAATGTCGTTTCGGGCGAAGGCTCGATTTTCGACGACGTGATGAGCGAATTCAGCGATTTCGAAGGGGACGACAATTACGACGATGAGTGACAAACGGCTTATCGTCGTCGTGGGACCGACGGGATCGGGCAAGACGGACCTGAGCATCCGTCTTGCGCTCAACTACGACGCCCCGATTCTCTCGACCGATTCGCGGCAGGTCTACCGTGGGCTGCCTATCGGCACGGCCCAGCCTGCGCCCGAACAGTTGCAGACAGTTGAGCATCATTTTATTGCATCCCATGACATAAACGACAACTTGAACTGCGGCGAATATGAGACGCAGGCGTTGGCGCGTCTCGGCGAACTGTTCGCCGCACACGATTACGTCGTGGCCGTCGGCGGCTCCGGACTCTATGTCCGCGCCTTGTGCGAAGGCATGGACGACCTTCCGCAGGCCGACGAAACCCTGCGGCGGAATCTCGCCGCGCGGCTGGCGTCCGAAGGCGTGGAGAGGCTCGCCGAAGAGCTTCGGACGCTCGATCCGGCCTATTACGTCGAAGTGGACCGCAGCAATCCCGCGCGTGTCGTCCGGGCTTTGGAGGTTTGCCTGCTGACCGGACTGCCCTATTCGCAGCTGCGGACCGGCCTGCGCCGCGAGCGCTGGTTCGACATCGTGAAGGTCGGCGTCGATATGCCCCGCGGGGAGCTGTACGACCGTATCAACCGCCGTGTTGACCGGATGCTTGCCGACGGACTCGAAGCCGAAGCGCGCGCCGTGTACCCCTACCGCAGTCTCAATGCCCTGCAAACCGTCGGTTACCGCGAGTTTTTCGACTATTTCGACGGGCGTATTTCGTACGACGAAGCTGTCGAACTCATCAAGCGCAATTCGCGCCGCTATGCCAAGCGTCAGCTGACGTGGTTTCGCCGCGACGGGGAGATCCGCTGGTTCCGGTCCGACGAAACCGACGCGATTATAAGTTACATAGATTTTGGTAAATCGTAAAAAAATCGTACTTTTGCCGACGTCTTTCGCCGAAAGACAGTGGCTCGGATGGTGGAATAGGTAGACACGCCGGACTTAAAATCCTGTGACCAGCAATGGTCGTGCGGGTTCGATTCCCGCTCCGAGTACGTAAAACTCCGGTCAATCGACTGATTGACCGGAGTTTTTTCTGCCGCGAAGGTGGCTGCACTTCCGGGGCGGACCCGCAAGGTTCGGTATTTGTAGGTAAACGAGAATGCAGAAAAGAGTAAATATCTTGTTTGCAAGTATTTAATTCTCTATTCTGCATATGCTCCAAGCAATAAAAAAGCAGAATCGGGCA
>ERZ834433.1286-NODE-1286-length-21247-cov-5.447386_pt1 | contig 21247 bp, 19 predicted proteins | sample MGYA00519948_ERZ834433 | MGnify/ENA primary metagenome ERZ834433 (study PRJEB31850, sample SAMEA3708752) | human gut metagenome | biome: human gut; feature: human-associated habitat; material: faeces | place: China | collected 2014 ...
GCCGCGGAGGGGTCAAGACCCCTCCCTACGATGTAGGGGTGAGACGGGGTGTGTAAAGCAGTAACGGGTGGTTATGGAAAGCGTGCGGGCCGGGCATGCCCGGCCCCTACGGGGGTGATGGTGGGAGCGGTGTGTTTTCCACATTCGGCGCACACGAATGTGGAAAACACTTGCAATTTCTACCTTATTATAATAGTATAGAGGCAACATACTTGAAACGAGGTCCTGTCATGATCCTGGCATTGAATATCGGCAACTCCAATATTACGTTTGGCGGGTATACGCCGGACGGCAAGCTGGTGTTTTCGTCGCGGCTGTTTGCGGACACGGCGCTGAGCAGTGATGAGCTCCTGTACAAAATCGTAAACATGCTGGCGCTGTACGGGGCGGAGCCGCAGCAAATCACGGCGGTCATCTTTTCCAGCGTAGTGCCGGCGCTGACGCCGCGGCTGCGCGAGGCCCTGCGCAAGATGTGCGAGTGCCAGATCATGGAGGTCGGCCCCGGGCTGAAAAGCGGGGTGCGCATCCGCATGGACAACCCGGCCCAGCTGGGCGGCGAGCTGCTGTGTGCCATCGTGGGCACGCTGCAGCGGTGCACGCCGCCCTGCGTGGTGGTGAACTTTGATACCGCCACTACCCTGCTGGCTGTGGACAGCACCGGCGCACTGGTGGGCGGCAGCATCCTGCCGGGGCCGCAGTGCTCGCTGTCGGCGCTGGTGCGCAACACGGCACAGCTGCCCCAGGTGGAGCTGGAGGCCCGCCCGCGGCGTCTGCTGGGGGCCAACACGGCGGACTGTCTGCACAGCGGCATTGTGTACGGCACGGCGGCCATGCTGGACGGCATGGTCGCGCAGATCCGCGCAACGCTGGGCGCACCCGACGCGCCGGTGGTCGCAACCGGCACGCTGCCCGACAGTGTGCGCACAGCGTGTGCGACGGATATTGTGTACCGCGAGACTCTGGTGCTGGAAGGGCTGTATTGGATCTGGAAGAAGAATACGCGGAAGTGACATTTTGGTTGCGGGCCATCCCTGTAGGGGGCGGCGTCCTCGACGCCCCGCGGAGGGGTCAAGACCCCTCCCTACGATGCAAACCAGTAACAGGCGGCGACGCAGGGTTGCGGGCCGGGCATGCCCGGCCCCTACGGAGTGGTGGATGGTTGGCGGGTGCTGGCCGGGAGGTGCGGGCGGCATATATGCCGCTCCCTACGGGCAGGCGTATTGTAATATCCGTATTCCGGACAAACATCATTCTATATCCAAAGAGGTGCTGCCCGCACCTCTTTCTTTTTTTGTGGTGTCGTGTTATAATATATTATGTATAGTTATGTACAAAATTTACAGAGAAAGGTATTTATTCATCACCTATGCAGCATTTGAAAAACTTTAACTGGAAGAAATTCCTCTTGCAGGGGGTGCTCCCCTGCCTGCTGGCGGTGGCGGTGGGGTTCATCTCCCGCTATCAGCTGGAGCTGTCCGACGGCGTGACCGAGAGCTTTTTGCAGCTTCAATGGCCGCTCTACGCGCCGCTCAACGCGCTGACTGCCTTTTGCCTGACGCTGATTTTGTTTGCGCTGCTCGGCAAGTGGAGCCGCGCAACGGGCATTTCGGGTGCGGTGTTCACCATCATTGCACTCATCAACTACTACACCCGCGACCTGCACGGCTCGGCGCTGATGCCCCAGGACATTTTGAACCTCGGCACCGCCGCCGAGGTCATGGGCAGCTACACCCTGAAAATCACGCAGGACGTTGTGAAGATCGCGCTGCTCTACCTGCCGATTCTGGCGATTGCGTTCGTGCAGGCGCAGCTGGCCAAGGGTGCGCCTAAGCGCGCCAGCTGGAAGGCCCGCGGCGTGCGGGCGGCGGGCAGCGCACTGGGCGTGTTTCTGGTCATGTTCTTCGGCTACTTCGGCCCCGTGACCATCAAGCCCAAGACGACCTACGGCTGGGCGTGGCAGAACACCTACTACACCTACGGCTATCTGGCCGGGACGATTGAGGCCACCAGCCTGATGGCCGACCCTGTCATTGAGCCGGAGAACTACAACGACGCCGCGGCGGTGAACACCGCCCGCAAGGCCGACGACTACACCGCCCCTGCCAGCCCCGAGAGCGCCGAGGACTACCCCGACATTGTGCTGATCCTGTCCGAGAGCTTCTACGACTTTGACCTTGTCACCGACCTGCAGGCCGACACCGACATCATGCCGGTCACCAAGAACCTGCCCAACTCGGTCTACGGCCACACGATCAGCCCCCATGTGGGCGGCGGCACAAACTCCACCGAGTACGAGATGCTGACCTCCAACTCGCTGATCCTGATGCCCAGCATCACGCCGTTCAACTGGCTGAACCTGTACAACGCCAACAACGTTGTCAGCTACCTCAAGGGTCTGGGCTACTCCACGATGGCCGCCCACCCCTACACGAACTCCAACTACCGCCGCGACTCCGCCTGGCTGGCGCTGGGCTTTGACGAGACCCATTTCCAGAGCGATTTTACCACGCAGGAGACCTACGGGGACCGCCCGTACCAGACCGACTCGGCCACCTACCGCGACTGGGAAACGATGTACGAGGCCATGCCGGAGGACAAGCCGCGGTTCAGCTTCCTGGTTTCCATCCAGAGCCACGGCGACTACGATATGAACGATGCGTCGCTGGATATTGTCCACGCCGCCACCGACTACGGCGACTACGATGCGCTGATGGACGAGTACCTGAGCTGCATCAAAAAGACCGACGCCGCCGTGCAGGAGCTGTGCGATTACTTTACCGCGCAGTACGAAAAGACGGGCCGCAAGGTCATTGTGGCCATGGCCGGTGACCACGCGCCCAGCTTTGTGGGCCATGTGGCCGACCCCAGCTTTGCCGAAACCGACAACGAGCTGCAGATTTTGGAGCGCAGCACGCCGTTTTTCATCTGGGCCAACTACCCGCTGGAGCACACGGCAACCGCCACCAGCACCACCGACCCGTTGAACCGCATGGACATGGTCATGCTGACCCCCACCCTGCTGCAGCAGGCGGGTCTGCCCCTGAGCGACTACTACGAGTACCTGCTGGAAATGAAGCACAACACCCCCGTTGTGACCGCCGCCAACGACTACATGAAGGTGGACGGCAGCACAGCTGAGTACGGCGCAGACCCCGCGCTGGACGAGTGGGCCAAGGGGTATCTGATGCTGGAATACAACAACATCGGCGCGCACGCCAAGCGCGACCAGAGCATTTTTGACCCCGCCGAGTAAAGAGGAGGCATCCCTATGACAGGTCTGAAACGAACCCCGCGCAGCCGCGGCGGCTTTACGCTGGTGGAGCTGATCGTGGTATTGGTGATTCTGGGTGTGCTGGCGGCCTTTGCCGTCCCGGCGCTGACCGGGTACATTGACAGCGCCAAGGAAAAGCAGGCCGTCAGTGAGACGCAGGCGTGTGTGATGACGGCGACCCGGCAGGGCGCGCAGAAATACGCTTTGGTGCAGAACGCATCGATAACGAAAAAAAGCGATGGTGCAGATGCCCTGACAAACTGGGCAGGCACGTTGACAAACGAGGTTCCCACCGTGACTGGCGGAGATGTAGCACTTACCGAGGGCAGCGGGCAGTATCTGCTGCATGTGAACAACCCGCCTGAGGGCAATACTACGCCTGTTGGGATTTCTTCGGATGCCGGGGTCAAGGGCACCGTGCAGGGGATGACCTGCAACGCCAGCGGGCAGGTTTTATACTTAGTGTATACCAGCGCCGATGGGATACAGGTCGTATACACGAACGCGGGAACCACCGCGAGTGTAAATATCGGCAGTGATGAGGCTGTTGTTGTGCCGACGCCGAAGAAGAATGACAACTCCGGCGGCGGTGAAACCGGCGGGGGCGGCACCGGGGGCGGCATTTCCGGCGGCGGTACGACCGGTAGCACCGCTACAGCAGATGAAAAGCAGTTCATTATCCACTTGCAGGATATTGAAACTAAAAACTCTGCGCCTTTTGCAAACAGAACATATCACATTAAGAGCGGCAAAAACTCCTTTAATGTGGACTCTGATGGAAACGGTGATATTCTGTTGGATATTTCTCCTAAGGAACACCCTCGTCCCAACACTGTTATCGGGGATACGGAGACTACTATCACCGACGCTGAAGTTCCTGATGGCTATCAAGTCATTCCCAGCAGTACAGTAATCTATATTAACGTTCGCAATAAAGGGAACAACGACTATTGTCTCAATTCCATGCAGGATGGCGTAAATAACTATCCATTTGATATCGATATGACTAAAAGGCAGCTTACCCTTATGCGCTTTCCCGTTGCCCAATTGAAGCTGCGCGTCACTGGCCCTGATGGAAAAGCGCTGTCCGGTGCTACCTTTGCTATTACGAGTGGCTCAGACACTGTCCAACTCACCAGTGATAGTAAAGGAGAATGCTCCATTCCTGTCAAACTGCATAATGGAGATAAGATCGGGTATTCTGCTTACCTAACTGCCGAAGACCAAAATAGCCAAACTTATGTTATAAAGGAAACTCCTCCTGCCGGATATAAGGGAAGCTTCACATGTTCTTTTAATTTATATTATAAGCCATATCCCTCTACTCCGACTTCCCATCATACAACCTGGTTCTATATTAATGCTTTTGACTTCAAACAGGAAGAAGGGGGTAGTCATAGTCTGGAAAGCACTGTTGGTGAGAATGATACTTTTCATGTCACAAACAACAAACTCTAACTCTGCACTGTCTCTATCCGTAAAATTGATAACGCCGGAAATCCTGTATCCAACGCCAATCTAAAAACTGACAATACCGGCAGCTTCGTTACGCCAGAGCATAAACTACAGGATACAACCAAAATATAGCAGACTGTCGAAAAACGCTTGTAGGGGCGAGCATTGCTCGCCCGTGCCCGTTTGCCTTGCAAGAAAACTGTCCCGGAAAATGCGTTGCTGCGGTAAGTTGGCGGGCGACCCATGCTCGCCCCTACGCACGCAATAAGGCAGGAATGCAATTTATTGACGGTCTGCTATATAATTTCACCCTCAATCAATAAGAAAGCCCCCACCCAGCCGCAGAACATCTACGGTTGGGTGGGGGTGGTTTATTTGTAGAGAGGGCGCGGCGGCAGCGGCAACACTCCCGGGCGGATATGGGATCAGCCCCTGCGTTCTCTGCCAATCACAAAAACTCTTTCCAGTAAACCTCTGCGCTTCTCGTCATCTCCCGGGAAAAGTCGCTCGCGTACTTGCGCTTGCAAAATGCCTGCACGGCTTTGTCAAAGTCGTAGTCGAGCTGGCCGTTGGCGGCGGCTTTCGCCGCAAAGTCGGCGCGCAGTTCGTCGGGCGTGCGGTCCGTGTACACATTCTCGCAGACGACGGCCTGCTCGGCAAAGCGGGCGGGCTTGGGGCGGCGCTGCTGCTGCTCCGTGGGGCGGCCAAACACCAGCATACAGGCGGGCACAACGTACTGCGGCAGGTGCAGGGCGTCGCGCATGGCCTCAGCATTCTCGAGGACGTCGCCTATGTAGCAGCTGCCGATGCCCAGAGACTCGGCGGCGACCACGGCGTTCTGGGCGGCAATGCAGGTGTCGGCCACGGCCAGCATCAAGTCCCCTGCCCCGGGCTTGCGGGCGTCCGTGATGCCCGCGGCGTGGTAGGCGTTGAGCCAGCGGCGGCAGTCGGCCAGGAACACCAGCACCAGCGGCGCCCCGGCAATGAACGGCTGGTGGTCGCACAGGTCGGCCAGCGTGGCCTTCAGCGCCGGGTCGGTGATGTCCAGGATCGTGTACAGCTGCTGGTTGCCCGCCGTCGGTGCCTGGAACGCCGCGTTCAGGATGGCCGCCCGCTCGTCCGGCGTGACGGGGTCGGGGGTGAATACCCGCACGCTTTTGCGGGCGGAGAGGGCGGAGAGGATAGCGTTGTTTTCCATGATAAGCTCCTTTAAGCCTTCCCCGGGGGGGAAAGGTGGCGCCGCAGCGCCGGATGAGGGGCAGCCTTCCGGCGGCAGCCCGTAAGCGGATCAGTACCGCAAGCTTGCCCCTCATCCGTCTGTGGTCGGGGCCACAGACACCTTCCCCCGAGGGGGAAGGCAAATCAAAATCAACTTTTCCGTTTCTTCAAAAACTTCCCGATCAGCGTATCCAGCATGCTCAGCACCTCGCGGATGTTCAGCACGCAGACCACCGCGGTGATGCCCACGACGGGCAGCGCCCAATGGGTCAGGTTCATCATGCACCAGATCTCCGCCAGCACCAGCGCCAGATTCAGCACAAGCCACGCCGGGTGGAAGTCGATCTCCAGCAGACCGCGGGTCGAGTAGGCGCGCAGCAAAAACACCAGCATCAGGCTCAGGAAGCTGGCCGGGGTTACGCCCCACGGGCCCCACTGCAAAATGAGCAGGTAGTTCAGAATCAGGTTCAGCACCGCACCGGCCAGCATTGTGAACAGCGAGCCGGTAGACCGCTTATACACGACGTAGACGCTGTTCAGGAACTGGTTCAGGCAGGTCAGCATCGAGCAGAGCGTCAGGAACGGAACAAACGTCCAGGCGTCAAAATATTCAGCCTTGAACACCCGCATGAGCAGCTGGCACAGCATGATGATGCCCGCCACGCAGCAGAACAGCACGCTGGCATACACGCGGAATATCTTGGAGAAGAACGCCTGGCGGTCCGTCTCCTCGGTCACGGCGGAGAGCTGCCACGCCTCGTAGAAGATGCTGCCCAAAATCGTGATGATCTGCGGCAGGAAGTACCCCGCCGACAGCAGCCCGACCCAGTGGTTGCCGCTGCGGCCCGCGTAGCCCTCGCACATGCCCTGCACAAAGAACATGTCGCTGGCGTTGATGATCCAAAAGCTGATGGACGCCGGGATCATCGGCAGGCAGTAGCGCAGCATCTCCTTCCACAGCGTCTTGTCAAACGCCTTGGGCTTGAAGTACCGCCAGCACCCGCCCGCAATGAACACAAACACCATGGATGTCAAATCTGCCAGCGCATTTGCCAGCAAAAAGCCTGTAGCGCCCATTTTTAAGACGCTCAGGAACAGCAGGTAGTAGAGCAGCAGGCTCAGCGTTGTCAGCACACCGTCTATGGCGACCAGCCGGTTCAGCATCCGCGAGCGGATGAACTGGGTACACAGCGTTCTCATACAGCTGGCCAGCACGCAGAGGTACAAAAAGCCCAGGTACTCCGCAGCGTTGGGGATGAGCCGCACCAGCGGCATGGCCAGCAGCAGCACCACAAAGCCCAGCCCGATAGTCGCCGCGCCGTTGACAAAGACGCTGGATTTGTTGGTCGCTTTGTCCAGCCCGAACCGGATGACCGCATAGGCCACGCCAAGGCTGACCACCGGGATCAGCAGGTTTGTGGCCTGCTGCAAAAGGCTGGACACGCCCATAACGTCCGGCGAGTCGAGCGCGTAGCTCAGATACGGGCGGATGAAGAAGCTGAGCAGCTTGGAGCTGAAGTTGGAGATGGCAAACAGCAGCGTATTGCTGACCAGCGTCGTATATTTTTTCTGTGGAGACGGCAAGATGGGAACCTCCCTTGTTTGTAGAGTATGAAGCCTTCCCCTCCGGGGGAAGGTGGCCGAGCGAACGCGAAGGTCGGATGAGGGCAAACCTTCCGTCGGCACCCCGTTCACGGGCAATCGCGGCAAACTCCCCCTCATCCGCCCGCTCTCACCGCAGCTTCAGCATCCGTTCCCGCTGCTTATAATCCGGCAGCACCTCCGCCACCGCGGCCCAGAACGCCGGGCTGTGGTCGGGGTGGGCAAAGTGGCAGAACTCATGCACAACAACGTACTCCTGCGCGGGCAGCGGCATCGTGCAGAGCCGCCGCGCAAACGCCAGCGTGCCGGTGCGCAGACTGCACGACCCCCAGCGGGTGTTCATGTCACGCACCGCAATTTTGGGCATCGCGCCGCCCGGGCAGGTCGCCGCAAACTGCGGATAGTATGCCCGGCACAGCGCCTGCATATAGGCCAGTGCCTCGGCCTTGGGCGGCAGCGCGGGGGCCTCGGCGGCCTCTCGTTCGCGCCGGGCCGCGGCACGCGCCTGTGCGGTGCGCACCCAGTCGGCCCGCGCCATGACAAAGGCGTCCACATAAGCCGCCGGCACCCGCGGCGACGCACTGGCCGCCACACTGCCGTCGGCCCGCACGCGCAGGTTGATGTTGCGCACCCGCCGCCGCGTCAGCGTGTAGGTGATGCCGCCCGCCGTCCGCTCCATGCCCGGCCCCCCTTTTGCAAAAGTATATAGTTTATTGTACACGCATTTGCCCAAAAGTGCAACAGTTGCCTGCGGCGGCGCATTGTGGTATGATACTGCCAAAAGGGGGCTTTTGCATGAAATCGCTGTTTTTTGTTCTGCCCGCCCTGCTGCTGGGCCTGACGGCCTGCGGCGCGCCGGTGGCCGCCGTGACCCTGCCCGACACCGTGCAGGTCGAAAAGACCCAGACCGCCGAGACCGCCGTCCTCTACGAGGATGCCGACGGGCGTGAGGTCAGCCCCCGCCGCGCCGCCCTGACCGAGTGGCGCTGGTCTGTGGCCGATGACACGATTGCCGAGGTCGATCCCAGCGGCATTGTGACCGGTCTGCGCGGCGGCTCGACCACCCTGACGCTGCAAAGCGCCGACGGGAAAATTTCCGCCAGCTGCCCGGTGCAGGTGTCCAGCCCGCTGCGCGGCATTGCTTTGGACGACTACACGCTGTATTTTGACGACGAGCTTGTGACCTGGATCACCGCCGACGGCACGCGCGAGTCCGACTACGCCTACGCCAGCCGCGTCGGCGCAGTCTGCCATCTTCTGCCGGAGGACACCACCGACCACCCCGCCGTGACCTATCACATCGCCGACGAGCGCATTGCCCGCTTCGACGGCTCCTGGCTCGTCCCCGTGAATTACGGCACCACGACCCTGACCGCCGACTGCGGCGGTTTTACAGCGCAGTGTACCGTAACGGTGGTCAGGCCAGAGGAATAGGCAAAAGAAAACGAGGGAATGTACAACAGCTCCTTTGGTGACCCTCCCGTCCATCTCCCGCGCCCTAAAAACAGCCCGCGGGGCTGTTTTTGCCCCGCGGGACGCTGGACGCGGGGCCCGGGCTGTTCGATTCCCGTACTCCTCTACTCCCTTAAAAGTTTATAGCACAAGAAAAAAGCACTACCTCATTTGAGATAGTGCTTTTTGGTGACCCGTACGGGAATCGAACTTCTATCATTCTACAAATATCCTTTAATGCAATACGTACTAACGATAATTTTATCACTGGTATGGATTTCATTAAAGGGTATTTTTATATCTGTGTGGTACAAAGTGTGGTACTCTTCATATAAAAAGTGTGGTACAGCACCTGCTTGCAAGAATAAATAAAAAAGTTGGTGATACCCCTCTTGCCAGTACGTGCGAACTGAATATCATGATAATAAAGCCACCTACTGAAAATTACTCAAAGGAGATTATTATCATGAAAGGCAAATATTTGAATTTGCGGTCCGAAATCATCCGCGCAGGCTTTACCTGCTACAATGTCGCGGAGGCCATCGGCATTTCCCCGCAAGCATTGTCGCAGAAGATGAACGGATATTCGCTCTTTTCGGCAGAGGAAATCGCACGCATCGGAAGGTTGTTGAATATCAATAAGGACGATTACTACACTATTTTCATCGAGCCAGTCACATAAAATGGCCGGCTCTAAGGAGTCCGCATGTATACCACACAAAGTAAAATGATTTCTCGCGCAATCTGGGTTGAGAAAAAGCACGTTTGGAAAATCAACCTCCAAAAGAACGGTGTCCGAAAGTCTTTTTATTCAAGCGTCCCGGGTGACAAAGGCCGAAAGATCTGCGCCCAAAATGCAACCTCGTGGTTGTCTGGAGCTTGCCCATTTAGCGTCAGCGAACGTACAACGGTTGATACCGTGTTTGAGCGCTACCTCCAAGATAAGGCACTCGAAACCACAAACATCTACACCATCCGCAACAGGTATAACAACCACATTAAACCTATAATTGGCAAAGTCCCGGTTATGCTACTAACTAAGCAGGATTTAAAGCGAGTTATCTATACCGCATACAGAAAGCACAATCTTAGTCAAAAAAGTCTTAAAAATATACGCGGCGATTTATCTGGATTCTGTAATTATTTGGACTGTGCCGATATCCGGAACGATTTGCGTACATCAAACATTAAAATTCCCTCAAACGCCAAAAAAGGTCAAAAGCAAGCACTTGACGTTTCTTCGCTTAACATCTTATTCACCGAATCTCAGGTGCCTTATAATGGTACGATTTGTCAAGACAGCTTAATCTATGCATATCGATTCCAAGTCGTTACAGGGTTACGTCCTGGTGAATTGATGGGCCTTGAGTGGGGCGATATTGACAATGATTATATACATATACGCCGTGCCATCAATGCTAAAGGCATCACTACAAATGGGAAGAACGAATTTGCCGCACGCGACTTCCCGCAGACTCGATATACACGTATGCTTTTAGAAAGTCAACAAGTCTATCGAGTCACTCCGTTAGACCCTCATGAGAGGGTCTTTGGAAGCACTGGTCAACTATGCTACCGTAAACGCTGGGGGATCTATTGCAGGTATAACGGTATCCCTTATATTACGCCGTATGAGCTGCGACATACCTTTAGCTCAATCTACAAAAATCACTTTAGCAACTGGGTTTACGAGGAGTTAGTTGGTCATACACATCCTGGTGTTAATGGTGTCTATATGCACCCGATGGATGGAGACATGGACGGCGTTCCTGCTCTGCTTGACAGCTTGCTTGATGAAAGACTTTCATTAGGTAGAGCAAAGCGGATGCTCTTATCTAACGGCCAAACCAAATAAAAAAGCACTTTATAAAGACGAGCTTCATTCAAGAAATTTGTAATGAAGTTCGTCTTTTCTTTATTGTCCACCCTTGCGAACTGAGTAGAATTATAAGCACAGGGAGCGAACAAGCAAGATACATCCTCTCGGTTGTCATATTGCTTTACGTTTCCTCCATCAGAAAAGGGAGGTGACAGAAATGTCGTTTGGTTCTATCAACAGCAGTGCTCGACACACTTGCTTTTGGTTGCATCTATCCGGCACCATTCCTTAGTTACCAATGGCGAGGACAGTACTTCGGAAACAACATAACGATAATGCCAAGGAGGAAATAACCATGAAAATCATTGGTTATAGACGCAGTGACTTTGTCACGAAAGAAGGCCGTCCCGTCACCGGCTGCCGCATCTACCTCGCAACGGAGATTGCCTCCCAGAACGGGGAGGGCGTCTTCGTCAGGGATATGTATCTCTCTGACGCTAAGATGGCCGAACTTAAAATCAACCTTCATGACCTGATGGGACGCGAAGTGAAGATTTTCTACAACGAGTACCGTAAGCCTGAGAACATTGTGGTGCTCGACTAAGGTTTCCAAGCACACTGTAGGACGCGTTAGCGGCCTCACCTCAAAAATGGGGCTTGTCTCATTTTTGAGGTAAACCAATCAACACCCATACAGCACCTTGAAAATTTTATAACGACAAGCGTACGCTATGGACTTAAAGCCGCCACACAGGTATGGAGCTAGTATTACCTCCATACCTGTGTGTACAGTCCATAAAGCCTATAACTATAAGCTTTAAAGCGTACACAGCGGCTTTGTGTCCGTAGTGTACTGGGTACACTATATGGCAAAAGGTTACGCGACACGCCGTTACCAGCTGACAATCAACAATCCACAAGAGCATGGCTATGATCATAATGTTATCAAGGCTGCTCTTGAAAAAGGAGCCAAGCTCCTTTATTGGTGCATGGCTGATGAAGTGGGGCAAGAGGAAACCTATCACATACACTTATTTTTAGTATATGAAAATCCTGTAATGTTCACAACCCTAAAGAACAAGTTTCCTACTGCGCACATCGAAGTGCCTCAATGGGGAAAAAATTCCGAAAACTATGCTTACATCCGTAAAGAGGGTGCTAAGTATAACAAGGATGCAAACGGTCACTACAAGTATACCGACTCCAAGGGAAAAGTACATGAAGGGATAAACTACTCTGACACGTTTGAAGAAAGTGGCAGTTTACCCCCTGACAGCAAGCAGGGCGACCGTAACGACTTACGGACTCTGTATGCACTGATTGCATCCGGGGCAGACAATGCGCAAATCCTGGGTGAGCACCCGGAATACCTGCGAGATATCTCCCACATTGACCGGACAAGGCAGACCATCCTGGAGGAGAAATACCGCAATGTATTTCGCCAGATGACAGTCACCTATATCTTTGGCCCTACTGGCACAGGAAAAACTAGGTCGGTAAAAGAAGGATGCGGATACTCAAACTGCTACGCGGTGTCTGACTATCACCATCCTTTTGATGGCTACCGGGGGCAGAAAGTGATGCTCTTCGATGAGTTCCACAGCAGCTTGCCCCTTAATAGCATGCTGCAATACCTGGATGGCTATCCTTTGGAATTACCCTGTAGGTATGCTAACAAGCAGGCTTGCTACACGGAAGCATACATCATTTCCAACTTGCCGTTGGAGAAGCAGTATGTTTCCGAGCAGCACGAAAAGCCGGAGGCTTGGGACGCGCTCTTGCGGCGCATCAACTGCGTTCGGGTTTTTGACCTCGACGGCAGTCACAAGGACTATACGGTTCACGAGTATTTTCACCCTTGCACCACACCGACATTTGAGCAAATAGAGATTGATGATTGTCCGTTCTAGCGGATGAAAGCTGTGCTATCAGGCTATACGGGCATTTATTTTGAAAGGAGATTTAATCATGCGTAATGATTCTGATCGCCTGCAATGGCAGACGGAAAAAAATTATATCATGAATACGTTCCACAATGGGCTTAGACGTATTCAAACCGATTCAAAGACCGCACAGCAATATGTGCTGCTGTGCCTCGCACTCGCAGTTGCCGCCCTGATTATGGTTTCGGGCGGCTCTGGCGAGGACGTGATTTCGGTAGTATTTAGACCGTTCGTTAATTTTATTCGGGTAATTGCATGGCTGGCAGAGTGCCTTGGCGTCATTTACCTCTTTGGTTATATCCCCCACAGTTGGTCATATTACGACGATTTTTCGCGTGCTGGTATCTGCAACCAGGCGCATGAAGCACCACTGCTAGTTAAGGCCAACAGGGATGGTAATATTCAACAGCTTACTTTCAGCCTTAAAGGCTGCCCGCTCGAATACTGGGAAGACAATCGGACAACAATCGAATCCGCACTTAATGTGACCGTCCTCTCTATCACTCAGGGCAGCAACAACCAGCTCTTTGACCTTCGTGTTGTTGCCGGGTGCAACCTTATGGGGCGGCTAATCCCGTGGGCAGATACATATATGGACGATAGCGACACAAAAATCGTCTTGGGCATCAATGCGGCAGGCATTCCCGTTAGCATTGATTTTAGCCAGCTGCCTCATTGGCTTTTGGCTGCTGCCACCGGCATGGGTAAGACGCAGTTGGCACTGTTGATTCTCTACCAGCTGTCGCAAAAAGGCTACGACATCTACCTCGCCGATTATAAAGGTGTGGACTTCGGCCCCGAATATCGTAAGACGGGGCATTATGCAGATGATGATGCTGCCCTTGAGCAGATGCTTGACAGTGTTGTACATGAGCTTAACCATCGCCGTACAGAGTTTTCTATCGCTGGCTGTGCAAATCTTGAGGAATATGTCCAGACGACCGGAGAAGAACTGCATCGAATCGTCGTTATCCTGGATGAAACCTCGATGATTCTCGATACAACTGGACGTGATAAAGATGGCAAGGCAGTAGTTGCCTCGATTACGAACAAGCTCCTCGCCATTGGCCGTCTGGGCCGTGCGCTCGGTATTCATCTGCTTGTGGCAACTCAGCGCCCCGACGTAGGGTCTGTTCCGGGTAGTCTTAAAGCACAGCTTGACGGTCGTATTTGCGGCCACACTGCCGATGCACAGAGTTCCATTGTTATCTTGGATGACGGCAGTGCCGCAAAGCTCCCTGCTATTCCCGGACGCTTCATCATCCGCAATGGCAGTGGGTCGGACGAAATTATTCAGGCTTACTACTATCACCAGTGACCAAGGAGTCGACTATGAAAAATCCACCTCTACAACAGGGCTATGACGGCCCGCGGGCACCACCGTTGCGTCCTTATCAGGCTGACACCCTTCAGCGTATGAAATCCTACGAGGGAAATGCCGCCCTGTGCGTTATCGCAACCGGCCTTGGCAAGACACGAATTTTTGCTGAGTACATCCGCTGTGATGTACTGGAAAATGACCACCACATACTGATTTTATCTCACCGGGAAGAACTCGTGATACAGCCGTTGGAATACCTCAAAGGCCTTCCCTGCGGCATCGAGCAGGGAACCACACATGCACACGGGGAACCCATCATCAGCGCTTCGGTGCAAAGCCTTGTGGGGCGGCTCGACAAGTACAACCCCTACAGTATCGATACCATCATCATCGACGAGGCCCACCACAGTGCTGCACCGACCTACCGCAAAATTTTTGAGTACTTCAAAAATGCCGTTCGTTTTGGCTTCACTGCAACCGCAATCCGCGGTGATGGTGTCGGCCTGGATGTGGCTTTTGACGACATTTTGTGCGAGTATAACACCCTATACGGCATTGAGCACGGGTATCTTAGTCCTATAGAAGCTTGTCAGGTTAATCTCAAGTATGACTTGGGGACAGTGCAGTACCGTGAGGATACTGGCGATTATGATGCCGCAGATATAGCACGCGTTATGTCTGGCACAGCAGCGGGTATCGCGGAGGCCTACACCTCAAACGCACGTGGGCAGACCATCATTTTCGCACCATCCATTGAAGAGGGCAAAAATGTGACAGCACTGCTCAATTCCCAGCATGGTGCCAGTACCGCGGCCTTTATCGATGGCACTACTCAAAATAGAGGACGTCTGTTGGAGGCCTACCGTTTGGGCCTAATTAAAGTACTTGTCTGCTATGCTGTCCTGACGGAAGGTGTTGACCTGCCGATGACAGAAACCGTTCTGCTGGCCCGCCCGGTTGCCACAACCAATGTCGGCCTGTATGCGCAGATGGTAGGTCGCGGCCTGCGGTTGCATCCGGGAAAAAGTGCCTGCAAGATTATTGATTGCGTGGGCATTTCCAGGATGCCGATATGCACGGCAGCAACGCTAATCGGCGAGGAACCGCTAGCTCCCAAACCTAAAAAGGAGCAGGTGGAAAAGTTGCCGGAGGAAACCGAACCGATAAAGGTACTTACAGGTGCGGACATTCCCGATACCTGGATACAAAATCAGAAGGAGGTAGACGTTATGGCACTTGGCGAAGGTGTTACCACCCATGATGTCGCATGGATTACACTCAAGGATGGCGGCTATATACTGCCTATCCCGACCGTAACCTACCGCATCAGCAAACCGCTGACTAACGGCATGGTGTACCTGCGGAAAAATAAAGCGTGCTCCAAGAGTGCGGTGCCATTACAATTTGCATTAGACTATGTGTATCAGGACTTGAAACAGAAGCATGCTAAATATCAACATATCTGGGACAAAAAGCAGCGCTATAAGTGGGATAGACAACCCATCACCAATGAGCAAATTGCCCTTATCCACAAGCTGGCCCCGGATTACAAAATTGACACCCATAAAATGACACGAGGGGATGCCTCGCGGGCGATACAACTGCTGACCTACAAGCCGGAAGAATGGACGCCCCAAACGACACCCTCGGAGGTGCAGGACGATGCCAAGAAAAGCCCGTAAACTTTCGTCCTGCGGCGTGTATCACATCATGATCCGTGGAATTAACCGCATGACCATCTTTAATGATGATGCCGACAATCTGAACTTTTTACATATTCTCGATTTTTGCGCAGATGAAAATTTTATCATCATGGCATACTGCCTGATGGGCAACCATCTGCATCTGCTCGCGAAGGATTGTAACGATTCCTTGCAACACATGATGAAGGCCATCGGGGTACGGTACGTTGCCTACTACAACCGCCGCTACCAGCGGACAGGCCCGCTCTTCCAGGGCCGTTACAAATCCCAGCCTGTCACAACCAAAGGCTACTTCCTGCGGGTACTGCGCTATATCCACCGCAACCCGGTCGCTGCCGGAATGGTGCAGGATATGCAGGACTACCCGTGGAGCAGCTACATTGACTACTTTGCTAGTCGAAAAAAGCCGTTATGTCATGTAGACACAAGCTACGCGCTTGCACTGCATGATTTAGATTGGCTGCGGCACTACCACCAGCAGCCAGAATTAAATGCCCGCGGCATTCTGGAGGATTCTCCGCTGCCTGCCTTTACGGATGCTGAGCTTTGTGACTTTGTACGTGCAACGGCAGGCATGGAATGCCACGAAATCCAGCTTTACCCCGAATCCACCGCAACCCCGCTGCTGCGCCGTCTGGTAACACAAGAGGGCGTCAGCATTACACAACTCTCACGGCTTACAGGGATGGCACGCGGAGACATCCGCCGCCGTCTGCTGTGAGCGGTGATACAACTCTCAAAGGAGAAATCCCATGAAGAAAGAAAGCTTTATTTACAGCACTCTCACGATTGGCGGTTCGAAGGAACAGGTCAATGAAGTAATGAAGTACATCTGCGATGACATCTATGACATTGGGAGCATTGATTTGAATAAAATCTGTGCTGTGCCGGTACACCTGAACATTGGCCCCGATGATGAAGTTTCTTGCGGCGAAAAGCTTTACCGCCATTATCTTGATTTAGTTCTTTACCCTACAGAAGAGGAAGAAGAAAATTTTCTTGCTGTTCTTAACCGTGCAGATCAGCGCCGATTCCTTTTGGGAAAAATGGCTGTGCTGAACCGGAAGGAATACGGCTATCCTACTTATACCGGCTGGTGCACGGAACACTGGGGTACAGACGAAAACGTGATATCTTTTGAAGAATGTAATGAAAATAGCATTGCATTTCTCACCCATAGCGCACCTGCAAGTGAGGCTATTCATACGCTCTCAATTCTTTTTCCTAAAGTAAAACTTACTTTCGCGTGGGAGGAAAACAAGGTCGCCCTTATGGACGATGAAGTAGTTTTACATTATGAAGTATATCGTTACGGGGAGCTGGCAGAATCCAAATCTGCCATTGCCGGAAAGACCCACTGGCAATATAACGGCAGCTTAAAAAAACCGTTGTACTGCACGCCCCAAGAAGATAATGATTATGGGGAAATCCCTAAAGGAATTTCTGCGGAGGATTTTGAGGAACCGGACGCTATGCCTTTCTAACCCTGCCTCGTTTGAAAAGTAAACATCAAAAGGACGACAGCCTTTATTGGCTCTCGTCCTCTTTTTGTTGTCTAGTCTCAATATTGTCAAATAAAGGGCTGTCCCAAAAAGTTTTAAATGGGATTCCTAACCCCACACATATCCGTGCAACTATTTCAGTTGAAGTATTTTTAGTGGTAGCATAAGGCTTGACAGTCTTTTTAAGGACAGATGGTGCAATGCCGGAACGCTCAGCCAGCTTGTTGACACTGTAGCCGCGCTCGTCTGCAAGCTCCAAAATGCGCAGCTTAATTGCCTCCTGTAGTAGCATTTGCCCTCACCACCGTGTACAATAAAGTATATTTATTGTACCGATTTGCTAAGGGAAAAATCGTCTACCTGGAGACGATTTGAATCTTGCTCTTACGTGCTGATGTGCTATAATATAAAAGGAAGGTGATAAATGGATGCAAAAACTATCCCACACCGCACCGTACATAGCCTATGCTGTGGCAACTGCTGGGATGGCTGTGCTGCTACTCCTTGGCAGCTCGCCGGGAGCAATAGTTGCCCGCAGTTACCGGGCGTATAATGGGCGCGCTGTTCCCGGCTACACAGAATATACGTACCGGGATGTTAATCTGTCCTTCTCGGTGCCGCTATCACCTGTGACCGCGGTGGAAGCACGCGCGAAAAAAGACGGTTATATCTTGTTTGCCTATCCGCGCTGTCCCTACTGTCGCAACCTGCTCCCTGTGCTTGCCGCTGTTGCTACAAGTGAAGGGGTCACGATGGACTACTGCCAGGTAGACCTATATCGGGATATATACACCTACAACTCGGATACTGCCGCACCAGTGCAAACCAGACCAGCGGGGGAAGGCTACACCGAACTGCTAACCTGGCTGGATGACTACCTGGCCGAGTACACCGTCTCCGACCCGGAGAAAAATGAAATTGATGTCGGGGAGAAGCGTATCGGTGCACCGACCATCATCAAGGTGGAAGATGGCAAGCCCGTGTCAAAATGGCAACTATCGGATGCTACAATATTTGTAGGCGGATACCCGGAAAACAAATACGCAGTCTGGGACAATTCCATACAGGAAGGAGTTGCAGATTCCTTGCGGGAGTATCTGGAAACTGCGTGATGTATCGGGGACGGTGAGTCGCGCAGCGATCTCCCCCGTCCCCGATTTAAAAGAATCCAAAGCCGCCACTTATCAATAGAGTGGCGGCGGCAAAATTAAAAAGTAGCCTCGGCGCTAGATGCCGAGAAGGAGTGTTTTTATGAAAAAGAATATCGTATTGGCAGTTATTGCGACTGCGGCTATGGCGCTCAGCCTGGTAGGATGCGGCGTTAAGGTCACGAACATCTCGCTTCCGGATGCTGCGACACTCGAAAAGGGTGAGAGCATCACGCTGCCGGTGAATTTCGGCACGGAGGATGCGCCCGCAGAGACGCCTGTCATCGCAACCGGTGAGTCTGCTACGGCAGAAACTGCTGCGCAGGACGAAAAGATTGCCAAGGCGGCTGAGAAGCTGACGCTCGCGTGGACTTCCTCCGATGAGAGTGTTGCTACTGTCGATGAGACCGGCACCGTTACAGCAGTCGCAGCCGGTGAGGCTGAAATTACCGCCACGGTCAAGGATACCGAGATGCAGGATGTCTGCGTTATCACCGTCAAGGTGTCTGCGAAAGAGTTGAAGGTTCCCGACACTCTGGATGTCAAACTCAACGACACGGACGAAACCGCAATCGAAGCGAAATGTGAGCCGAAAGATGCGTCCAACATTTCGTTTGATTTTGCTTCCAGCGATGAGGAAGTCGCCACCGTCGATAAGGACGGCAAGGTGAAGGTCCTCAAAGCAGGCGAGTGCGACATCACCACGACCCTCATGCAGGATGGCGAAAAAGTCACCGAGAAGACGACTCATGTGAAAGCGTTCTATGAGGTTGAAAGCATCACGCTCGATTCCAACGAAGGTAAACTGACGGTCGGTAACTCTCACACCATTAAGGCCACTGTTGCCCCCGAAGAGGTCGCTGCCGAGACCACCATCGATTGGTCGTCCAGCAACGAAAAGGTCGCTACCGTCGATTCCAATGGGAAGGTAACTGCCGTTTCCTCCGGGAATGCAACCATCACGGCGACTGCCGGTGAGGAAAGCGCCAACTACGAAGTGACTGTCGAACAGCCGAAGAAGGCTGCAACCAGCAACAAGACCTATACCAAGAGCAGTTCCAGCAACAGCGCTGCTGTGACGCCTTCCAACCCGGCACCTGTTACACCGACCGCGCCAGTTACGCCGTCTGCTCCCGCTACGCCGGTACAGCCCAGCAATCCGGAGCCTGCTGCTCCGGCTCCTGCACAGCCTGACCCGGCACCGGCACAGCCTAGTAACCCTGAACCGGCGCAGCCGAGCAATCCCGAGCCTGCACAGCCGTCTCAGCCGAGCGGTGGAGACTCCAACACCGACTGGTGGGGCACAGTGATTCCCGGTGAGGCTGATAAGAGTTGTCCTCCTGAAGATGTGGGCATCCTTTGCTAATGGCTTTTTGAAAAATAGTAAATTATAAGCAACCGGCAACTCGTAGAAGAAACACTCTTCTACGAGTTTGTTTTTTGAAAAGCAGTGTCTATTATTTCAAAAATGGGGACGGTTCCTAAATTGAGAAGTTGACATCAAAACCTCAAAAACGGGGACGGCGCAGTCGTTTTAACGACCTGCACCGTCCTCTTTTTGTAAAAGCATTCGCTCGTAGAAACGTAGAAAAGAACCGGTGAGGTAACAGCTTGTTACCCCACCACGAATAAAGTTGACTCGTTTTGAATAGTAGACATCAAAATGGAGTAAGGCCGCTTGCGGCCCGAATTTTGCAGCAAAAAGCCGGGAGCTTTCACTCCCGGTTCTCTTTATTGTGCGGTCATCATCATGTCGCAGTCGGCACATTTTATGCGCACAACCTTTGTCCCTCGCACGCTGTTGTGACAGCAGGGGCAAACATACTTGATGCTGTGGCTGTTGGGGTTACTTCCTGTCGGCTTGCCCGTGGCGTCCCCTGCGCCCTTGCCACGCGGGGCGTAGAAATCTTCAATGCGGTTCATGCTGATGTCCTGCCAGTCTTGTTCCAAAATGAACTCACACAGCGCGTCGGTCGGCTCGGTGATGCTCCATCCAACGCGCGGGTCGTAACTGATTTTCAAATCGCGGGCCTCGGCGGCCTCCTTAAATTTTTTGTTATGGTATGCGCCGCCCCTGCTGCAATCCTGTATGCCGTTTTGAAGGTTCCACAAGTGTACACACTCGTGGAGGGTGGTCGCCACCACGTTTTCTATGGGCCGTGCAAGCGTCCCAGCGCCGATGTTAAGCTCATGGCGGGTTGTGTCTCCTCTCTGCCATGCCTTGGCTACGGTGACGTGTCCGTAGGCTCTGGGCGTGCTCTGTATCGTGATGATAGGCTCCTCCAACTCACCGTTGAAATACTTTACATTCAACGCGCGGAAAATTTTCTCCAAGTAACCAGCCGTCCGGGAAGTCTTAACAGTCTCTTTCATTTTCGTGTCCTCACTTTCGTTTTCCCAATCTTTGCCCGTGTTATCCCACCGGGATAAGGGGTTGCGGGTTGTTCCGCGATTAGCGGACAAAAGTGAGGTTGGATAGTTGTCAAGGTGACTGTGGAATACCGCAGCCATAATTTTAAAAAGCGAGGATATGCCGCAAAAGCTCCTTTACAATTTTCCAATCCACGCTTTTATAATTTTTAAGGGAACAACAAAAAACAGGATTGCCACGGCTATAATTTACTCCGCGGCAATCCTGTTCCCATGTTACAGGGCTTGCGTTTATTTTAAAAGTGTGGTACGATTGTGGTACTTGCAAAAAGGGTAATAAAAAAGCTCCTAATTTTCAACGCATCATCGAAGAAAATTAGAAGCTTAGTTTGGTGACCCGTACGGGAATCGAACCCATGTTACAGCCGTGAAAGGGCCGTGTC
>ERZ834433.1299-NODE-1299-length-21075-cov-4.161418_pt1 | contig 21075 bp, 19 predicted proteins | sample MGYA00519948_ERZ834433 | MGnify/ENA primary metagenome ERZ834433 (study PRJEB31850, sample SAMEA3708752) | human gut metagenome | biome: human gut; feature: human-associated habitat; material: faeces | place: China | collected 2014 ...
CGATTGATTTTTTTCTTCTTCCTGTTCCGTAATATTTTGCGTTAGCCACTGTTATTTCCTCCTTCTACCTAAAATGTAAGAACTTCCGGCTTCTGAGCCTGATTTGCATGCTCTGGTCCAGCGTATACATGAAGTTTCTTGATCATATCTCTTCCCATAGGTCCCTTCGGGAGCATTCCTTTAACAGCAAGCTCGATAACCTTCTCTGGCTTCTTAGCAAGAAGCTCAGCAAGTGTAGTCTCTCTCATTCCTCCAACGTAGTCAGAGTGATTGTAGTAGATCTTCTGCTGTAATTTCTTTCCTGTTACTTTAACTTTCTCAGCGTTAACAACGATTACATAATCTCCTGTATCGATGTGCGGTGTATATTCCGGTTTGTTCTTTCCTCTAAGTACTTTTGCGATCTCAGATGCAAGACGTCCAAGTGTAGCGCCTTCAGCGTCAACCACATACCATTTTCTTTCAATCTTATCAGGGTTTGCCATATAAGTTTTCATGGATGTTCCTCCTATAAATAATCATTAATTACTATTGCTTATTTATTTGAAATCAGCATACTCCGGGGCTTTGGTGCATACTGTTTCTCCTTATGTCATACCTTGCTATTATATGTTGATTTGTGTTCTGTGTCAAGTGTTTTTTGACGAAATCGCAATATTTTTTACACAGAAATGCCTGTCCTCGACTATCTCCAGAACAGCCATCACTCATTTATTCAAAATGTACTGTTACCACCATGATCTCACTGTCCGTGCCCACACGGATATTCGGTCCATAGATACCTACTCCTGATGTAACAATGCTATACATATCACCAATCTGCTTAACTCCCCAGTAGTTTTTCCACGCAAATGGCTGAGCAATCGTCAGTGGAAAGAATTGTCCTGCATGAGTGTGCCCTGAGAATAAGACATCCACACTTGCTTTATCATACTCTCTCAATTCATCCGGCTCATGATTCATTACAAACAGTGGCTTTGTCTGATCTAAATCTGCTGTCAGTTCTTCGATGGACTTTCGTTTTGAAGTGCCTCGCCCATTCTTTTCTCCGTCCAACCTTCCAACAAGATAAAACTTCTGATCAATCAGTTCTGATTCATCCTCCAGCACTGTGATTCCGGCTTTTTCCATGAATTCATCCATTCTCGGATCACGGAGTGCTTTCTTAGACGCGCCGATCGAGAATCCCGCAACCAATGTCTCTTTCACATCATGATTCCCATACACTGCATATGTTCCGTACTTACTTTGAATCTGATGTAATGTCTCTGACAAGTGTTTGGGATCATCTAATGCCTCATATTCATTATCAAAAATGTCTCCAGCCAGGACAACCAGGTCCGGATCCTGCTTGTTGATCCTATTAACCATTTTCTGCATGTCTTTGCTGCCGACACTATATCCTAAATGCAGATCTGCGATCAATACAACCTTCATTTCCTTCAAATCATCTACCTGCTTATTGATCGTAATATCATGAAATGATGTCTTGATTTTCTTCGCATGCACTGCTCCGTATAACGTAGACAGAAAACTGCCTCCCAGAACCAAAACTGCCAGTAGAATTACACCTGTTTTGGTTCGGATCAGTGGTCCGCCCATCCAGGACCATTTGAAAGCGAGAAGAGAACGTAACAGCCAAATTAAATCACAAGCCAGGATAAAGGAAATAACATAAATCAGAAATCCAATCCAATAGTTTCCAAATTGAAGAATTTTAAGCTGTATTTCACTCTGTGGAAGAAATTTCCCCAGAAATATTGAAGAGGCAAGTAATAGAAGTAAGAAGGCAATTCCTATACTTACTATTTTCCAATGCGGAATCTCCATCCACTTTCTCCAGCGAAACCATCCCGTAAAAACATAGGAACACAGTACAATATAAACAAATAACATAAACCATTTAAACATTCCGTTGCCTTGCGTCCTTCCGCTTATTTTCTTACTAAATCTACTTCTGCTTTCATTCATTTTTCTACAAAATGTTCTATCTCAGCACGAAATTTCTCTTTCTCCTCATCGTCGCTCAGGCTTTCAATCAGTTCTGCTACAACTTCCGGGATCTCCGGTCTGAATTTCATATACCAGTCAAGCGTCTCGCGGATGTATTTCTTGCGAAACTTCTCATTTGCACAGAATGCGCTCTGCAGATTATGAAGACGATCTGCCCCTTTCACTGCATATGCCATAGAATTTGTCTTAATCCCTGCAATATAGGTCTCCATACAATATTCTTTTTCCTTCGTCACCAGCTTCACTGCTTTTAAGACATCTTCTCCCCCGATTTCTACAATCTCCTGTTCTGAAGCATCTGTATCCTCTAAAAGATCATGAAATACTGCCGCAACCCGATATTCAACCTGCTTACCATCCTGTCGAAGAATCTCTGCAACTGCAATCGGATGTACAATAAAAGGAGCTCCACCTATCCGAAACTGTCCTTCATGCTTCTTCTTCGCATACTCCAGTGCTTTCTGGTATATCTCTTCTCCCATGATATCCTCCTTTGAATCTTCCATATTTCTGTATCATCCGTCCAGTATCTTCCTGTTATTTCGATAATTTTAGTATACGTTGTATTTCTCGTAAATGCAATTCTATCTCTTTAAACTTTTTCACCAAAACGCTCAACTTATGTTATAATTAGAAATAGGTTTTAAGAGATTTTTATATCTCTGACTCTTTATCGAAATCCGATAAAAATCCGAATCAAGAAAGTGGGTAACAACTATGTGGGCTTACAATGAAACTTTTTATCAAATCTACCCGATCGGATTCTGCGGTGCTCCGGTACATAATGACGGAGTAACAGAACACCGGATTCTTAAAATTGGTGAATGGGCAGAATATCTTGGTGATCTTGGAATCGGTTCAATCATCTTGAATCCGATTTTCGAATCAGACAATCATGGGTATGACACAAGAGATTTCCGCAAGATCGACTGTCGTCTTGGAACGAACGAAGACTTTAAAGAAGTCTGTGAAAAGCTGCATGATAACAATGTAAAGATCATGCTGGACGGAGTATTCAATCATGTTGGACGTGGCTTCTGGGCATTCAAGGATGTGCAGGAGAAGAAATGGGACTCTCCGTATAAAGACTGGTTCCATATCAGCTTCGACGGAAACAGTGCGTATAACGATGGTTTCTGGTATGAAGGATGGGAAGGTCATTTTGAACTTGTTAAATTAAATCTGCAGAATCCTGCAGTTGTCGACTATTTGCTTGACTGTGTCAAGATGTGGATTGAAGAGTTCGGCATAGACGGACTGCGTCTGGATGTAGCTTATTGCCTGGATCATAATTTCATGCGCCGTCTGCGCAGCTTCTGCGAGGAACTGAAACCGGGATTTGCACTGATTGGTGAGGTTCTCTTCGGTGACTACAACCTGATCGTAAATGATGAGATGCTTCACAGCTGTACAAACTATGAATGCTACAAAGGAATTTTTTCAAGCTTCAACTGTATGAACATGTTCGAGATCGCACATTCCCTGAACCGTCAGTTCGGACCGGAACAATGGTGCATTTATCGTGGAAAGCATTTGATGACATTCGTAGATAATCATGATGTCACGCGTATCGCAAGTATCCTGACGAACAAGAATCATCTTCCGCTTGCTTACGGTCTTCTCTTTGGTATGCCGGGTATTCCGTGTATCTATTATGGAAGTGAATGGGGCGAGGAAGGTGTGAAAGCACCGGATAATGACTATGCACTTCGTCCATGCTTCGAAGAGCCGAAGCCGAATGAACTGACTGATTTCATCAAAGAATTGATTGAAGTTCGCAGAAACAGTGATGCTCTTTGCAATGGTTCTTACCGAAATGTTGTCATTACAAATCATCAGCTGATCTTTGAACGCCGCACTGATAATGAACGTGTTCTCGTTGCGATCAACGCCGGGGATTCTGAGTTTACTGCCGGAAATGGAGAACTGCAGGGTAATTTCACAGAACTGCTTGTAAATACAGACGAAGCAGAAACTGTAACTTTAAACGGACAGCTGACAATGCCGGCTTACAGCGTACAGTTCCTGAAAGCTGTATAAGATTTTACTGATTAAGTCATTAGAAAAAGGATGAGTGGTAATGTATCTCACATTTACCATTCATCCTTTTCTTTTTATAACTTCTTCACAAAAAGTGTACGCATCGCATTGAGTATTGCAAGTACCATAACTCCCACATCTGCAAAGATTGCGAGCCACATATTTGCAATTCCAAGTGCTCCGAGAATCAGGCACACGCCCTTTACTGCAAGAGCAAATACAATATTCTGATATACGATTCCGAGACATTTCTTAGAAATTCGGATTGCCTTAACAATCTTCAACGGATCATCATCCATCAGGACAACATCTGCTGCCTCAATTGCCGCATCGGATCCCATCGCTCCCATCGCAATACCGATATCCGCTCTTCCAAGAACCGGTGCATCGTTGATACCGTCTCCGACAAATGCCAGATTTGCCTTCGCCGGCTTCTCAGCCAGAAGTCTTTCTACCTGCTCCACCTTATCTCCAGGAAGCAGTTCGCTGTGAACCTCATCAATACCAAGATCTGCTGCCACCTGGTCTGCCACCTGTTTTGCATCTCCCGTCAACATGATTGTCTTCTGAATTCCTGCCTGTTTCAGTTTCGCGATTGCTTCTTTAGAAGTCGGTTTCTCAACATCTGAAATCACAATGTGTCCTGCATATTCACCATCGATTGCCAGGTGAATAATCGTTCCTACCTTATGGCATGTCTTATATGGAATACCAAGACGATCCATCAGCTTTGCATTTCCTGCTGCAACGCTTCTTCCGTCTACTTTCGCTGTAATTCCATTTCCACTAATCTCTTCAATCTCGCTAACGCGCGAACGATCCAGTTCTTTTCCGTAAGCCCTCTGAATACTCTTGCTGATTGGATGGGACGAAGCACTCTCTGCAAGTGCCGCATACTCTAAGAGCTGCTTTTCTTCCATCTGATTATGATGTACTCCGACCACTTCAAAAATTCCCTGAGTCAAAGTTCCTGTCTTATCAAAAACAACATATTTTGTCTTGGACAGTGCCTCGAGATAATTGGATCCTTTCACCAGAATTCCCTCATGGCTTGCCCCGCCGATTCCTGCGAAAAAGCTAAGTGGGATGCTGATAACCAGCGCGCACGGACAGCTGATTACAAGAAATGTCAGTGCTCTGTAGATCCAGTCATTCCACTGCGGTGCAGCTCCCATTACAAACATTCTCACAAGTGGTGGAAGCACTGCAAGTGCAAGTGCGCCATAGCATACCGCCGGTGTATAATATTTTGCAAATTTAGAAATAAAGTTCTCTGATCTTGATTTTCTAGATGTGGATTCTTCTACCAATTCCAGTACCTTGGATACCGTTGATTCTCCGAACTCTTTTGTTGTACGGATCTTCAACACACCTGTCAGATTGATACAGCCACTGATGATTTCATCCCCTGCTTTTGCTTCTCTCGGAACGCTTTCACCGGTCAATGCACTTGTATTCAGTGTAGAGGTTCCCTCTACAACCACACCGTCGATTGGCACTTTTTCTCCCGGCTGAACAATGATCACTGTTCCGATCTCAACTTCATCCGGATCCACCTGTTCAAGACTTCCATCCTGCTCTATGTTTGCATAATCCGGACGGATATCCATCAATTCACTGATATTTCTGCGGCTCTTTCCAACTGCATAGCTCTGGAAAAGTTCACCGATCTGATAAAACAGCATAACAGCAACCGCTTCATTAAAGTCTCCGGACTTCTCATAAAATGCAATCGCAATCGCACCGACCGTAGCAACTGCCATCAGGAAATTCTCATCAAATACCTGACGGTTTAAGATTCCCTTCCATGCTTTCTTCAAAATATCATAACCAACGATCAGATATGGAATCAAAAACAATACAAATCTGATAATTCCTGTTACCGGAAGGAAATTCAATAGAATCAGGAGCACCGCCGCGGCTATGATCCTGGTCAGCATCTTCTTCTGCTTCTTTGTCATTCTTCTCACCCTCTTACAGGTAGATCTCGCAATCATCCTCTACCTTCTTACAATTCTTCAGAACGTCTTTCATAACGCTCTTTGCATCCTGTCCTTCTTCAAACTCAACGATCATCTTCTGTGTCATAAAGTTCACTGTTGCATTCTGAACACCTGCTGTGTTCTTTGCTGCATCTTCCATCTTATTTGCACAGTTTGCACAATCCACTTCAATCTTATAAGTCTTCTTCATCTTTCTCTTCTCCTTTGATCTTGTTTTTTGACTTTCATCAAACATGCTTCCTATTCATTTTCATTAAACGATTAAGCATTTGTTTAATCTTTATATTTACATTATAGCCAACCAAATGAAAAAGTCAATACATTTTGGTATTTTTATGTTACAATACCTTTATGATTATAGAGTTGCCGAAGGCGCTATTGAATTTCAAAACTGAATTGAAGGAGAATTGTTTATGGCTGACCATACTTTACCGCATAATCATGGTGAACATCTGAATACAGAACTTCTTATAGATAATATTGCAAAGACGGAGGATTTCCAGATTGTTGCTGACCTGTTCAAGGTCCTCGGAGATAACAGCAGAGTACGCATTTTCTGGCTTCTCTGCCACTGCGAAGAATGTGTGATCAACATTTCTTCCATGATGGACATGAGTAGCCCGGCTGTCTCTCACCATCTACGCCAGCTGAAATCTTACGGACTGATTACCAGCCGCAGAGAAGGGAAAGAAGTTTACTACAAAGCAGCAGACACAAACCAGGCTCAGCTGCTGCATCATATGATCGAGCAGGTGATCAAAATCACATGTCCCGAAGCTTAACTGTTATTACTGCAATATCACGCAATTAAACAAGTATATCAAAACGGAAAGACATGAATTTCTCAGAGGTATTCACATCTTTCCGTTTTCTCATTGGATTTATTCACATTTATAAAAAAGTTTTACACTTCACCGTTTTTGAACTTGATGATCATCTCGTTTGTCAAACTGTCTCTGCTCGGCTCCACCGGAATCTCATCCCTTCGGAACCATTCTGCCAAGGCCAGTTCCTCGCGGTCGAGTGTGATTTCTTCCTCTCCATCCAGGTCGCAATAGAACCCCATCAGGATCGTATCACTGAAAGACCACGGCTGGCTCTTATAATAACGTATGTTCTTAACTTTCAGCCCGACTTCTTCCATTACTTCACGCTGAACAGTCTCCTCGATTGTTTCTCCAATCTCGGTAAATCCTGCAAGAAGTGCATATTTTTTATATGCTCTTCCGGCGTATTTTGACATGAGAATCTTGTCACCATCAGTTACTCCTATGATAACTGCCGGGCAGATTTTTGGAAATTCCATATTGCCACAATGATCGCAACGCATCATACGTTCTTTTTCATCATGTCTCATCTTATGTCCACAACGTCCACAGAACTTGCGATTACGATACCAGTTGTTCAACTGATAACCGGTAATTCCGGCAAATGCAAGATACTGCGGTTCTGCATAACGGAAAGATTCTTTATTCTCCATTGTAAACTCTGACAACCGTTCACGACTAATATTCTGTACCAGATAAAAGCGTTCCTCGTCAATCGTAAACAGATAAACTGCTTCTTCATAAATTTCTTCATTAAGCCGTTCCAAATCACGAAATCTTGGAAATTCAATTCCATCTTTCCTTTTCTTCAGCAGTGCACTTTGTCCTTCGTAATACAATGCATAGCTCTGCGCATCCGGAGGGCATGGTCTGTACTGGTTATCAAACTGATGTGGCTGTATATCCTGAATCATAATTCTTTTCCTTTCTTAAACATAGAACCAAGAACCCAGAGAACTCCACCTGCTCCAATTGCAAAATCTCCCAGGTTATATGTTACTTGATCCAACTTTTCCTTTCCTGTCTTAACTCCGATGTAATCAACAACCTTCTCTTTATGATAACGGTCCGTCAAGTTACTCCAAGCACCTGCTGCCGCAAGTGTGATTCCGGTTTTTCTTAAAATATTGCTGTTCCCTAGAAGTGTCAGCATCTGTATCACTGTCACAATACCTGTTCCTACTTCTGTAAGCTTTTTCACTTTCTTTGGATTATTCGCAAATACTCCCAGACAGATTCCTGGATTATGAATACGTCGAAGTTCCAGTTTCTCTGTCAGTTTCCTCTTTTCACCCATCTTGAGATTCTTTTCCACATAGTGCTTTGCCCATTGATCCACAAGGAATACCGTGGTTCCACCCAACGGATAGAATTTATTTTTCTTCACGCTATCATCTCCCAGTCATTTCATATTACAATTCAAAGTACTTGTTCCCGGCAACAATTTCTCTACAGCATTTCCAGAAAATCTTTTTCTGAAATGATCGGAACTCCGAGATCTCTTGCCTTTTTATTTTTTGAAGATGTGGAATTTACGTCATTGTTGATCAAATAATTTGTCTTTGATGTGACACTTCCCGTCACCTTACCGCCACGTTTTTCAATCTCAGCCTTTACCTCTGCACGATTTGCAAAATGTTCAACACTTCCGGTAATAACAAAGTTCACTCCGGCGAATTTCTGGCTGTCTTCTGTTACTTCCTCTTCTTCTAATTCCACTTCGTCAAGAAGTCGCTTATAGATTTCCTGATGCTCTTCCTCTTTAAAATAATCTACATAGCTTTTCGCCATGACTGCTCCGACACCCTGGATCTCAACCAGTTCTTCCTCTTCTGCCTGAAGCACGCGTTGCGAATCATTTCCAAGTGCCCGGCAGATCACCTTAGCATTCGCACTTCCGATTCCCGGGATTCCGAGACCATAAACCAGTCTTGCGAGTGTTGTCTTTCTTGCCTTTTCAATACTGCTCTGCAGTTTCAGGAAAGATTTTTCGCCAAAGCCATCCATTGTCATGATCTCATCTCTGTAGTTATCAAGATGGAAGAGATCTGTAAAGTCTTTCACATAACCGTGGAAAATGAATTTCTCCAGTGTCGCCTCTGAAAGACCCTCAATATTCATCGCATCTCTGCTCACAAAAAGTGCAAAGGACTTCACATGCTTTGCCTGACACTTCGGATTGGTACAATACAGCGTCTTTGTCTCATTTTCCATAGAGATTTTCGTCTCACCTCCACAGACCGGACAGACTTTGGGAATATCTTTCACTCCACTTCTTGTCAGATTCTCCGCAATCTGCGGAATAATCATGTTCGCCTTGTATACCTGGATCTCATCTCCAACGCCAAGTTCAAGTTCTTCCATAATGCTGATATTATGGACGCTTGCACGGCTGACTGTCGTTCCTTCAAGCTCTACCGGCTCAAAAACCGCCACCGGATTGATCAAACCTGTTCGTGACGGACTCCACTCAATCTCAAGCAGCTTTGTGTTGCGGATCTCATCTGCCCATTTGAAGGCAAAGGAATCTCTTGGGAACTTCGCTGTTGTTCCAAGTGACTGTCCGTAAGCAATATCATCATACACAAGCACAAGACCGTCCGACGGAACTTCGTTGTGCTCAATCTCACGGGCAAACCATGCCACTTCCTCTTCAATCGTATCTCTTGTCACTTCATGGTTCTCCACAACATCAAATCCCTGGTTTTCAAGCCACTGCATCTGATATTTTCTGGAATTTTGGAAGTCCACGCCTTCTGCACGAACGAGTGTAAATGCGTAGAATCTTACATTTCTCTTTGCAGTGATTTCATTATTCAGCTGACGAACAGAACCGCTGCAAAGATTTCGTGGATTCTTATATTTCGCATCTACATCCTCAATCTCTTCATTGATCTTCTCGAAATCTTTATAGGAAATAACGGCCTCTCCTCGCAGTACAAGTTCTCCCTGATATGGAATCTTAAGCGGTACATTTTTAAATACTTTCGCATTGTTTGTAATGACCTCGCCGATCACTCCGTTTCCTCTGGTGACTGCCTTCGCAAGTTCTCCGTTCTGATAGGTCAGAACAACAGTAAGTCCGTCCAGTTTCCAGGAGATTAATGCTTTTTGTCCGCCTAGAAACTCTTTCAGCCTTTCTACATCTTTCGTTTTGTCCAGAGAAAGCATCGGACGCTCATGACGTTCTTTCGGAAGCTCACTGAGCACTTCATATCCAACATTTACCGTCGGACTGTTCGCCATTCTCGTTCCAAGCTTCTCTTCCAACTCCTGCAGTTCATCATATAGTTTGTCATACTCGTAGTTGCTCATGATCTCTGTATTTTCCTGCTCATAAGAACGTCTCGCTCTGTTCAGAAGTTCCACCAGTTCTCGCATGTGATTCATTTCTTTCTGCTCATCCATCATCGCTTCTTCCCTTTCCCATGTCTCGTTCTATTATCTTGTGTTGCTGCCCACTGTTCCTGATATTTTCCACCAGGCAATGCAGAAGAATCTTTCAGCTGATCATATAATTCGTTCAATTCCTGATCTGTTAGTTTTCTGTACTGTCCATCCTTCAATCCATCCAGTGTGATATTCATCACGCGGACGCGTAAAAGATCCTTCACTTCATATCCAAGAGCCTCACACATTCTGCGGATCTGACGGTTCAACCCCTGTGTCAGGATTATGGAAAATGTATATTTACCGATTTTTTTCACTGTACACGGACGTGTTACGGTATCAAGGATTGGGACTCCGGCCGCCATTTTCTTCAGGAAATCTTCTGTAATCTCTTTATCTACAGTTACTTTATATTCTTTCTCATGTTTATTGGCTGCACGCATCATTTTATTGATAATATCACCGTTGTTCGTCATCAGAAGGAGTCCATGAGAATCCTTATCAAGTCGTCCGATATAAGTCACACGCACCGGATAATTCAGGAAACGGACAATGCTGTCCCTCTCTCTGCGTTCTTCTGTGCAAACGATTCCACGCGGTTTATTTACTGCCAGCACGATCATCTCATCCTGTTTTGAGACAACTTTATTTCCAACTTTCACGACCTGTCCCGGCACGATACGCATACCGGTCTGCGCACACTGTCCATCAACTGTCACGCGTCCAGTCTCAATGAGGCGGTCTGCCTCCCTTCTGGAACACACGCCCGCCTCGCTCAAATATTTATTCAGCCTTACCGGCTCACTCTTCTGTAAAAATTCTTCTTTGATTCGATTACTCAACTGCAAACACTCCACTTATATTATTGTCTTTGAAAAATGTATTTCCGCTGTATAAAAACAGAACCTCTGAGATTCTGTAGGAATCCATAAGATCATTGATCGTTCCGCTGTAATATCTCGGATCCACAACTACGATTTCTCTGTAGTACGGCGTCAGAAACGGAATAAATGAATTTGCGAAGGAATCTTTCACAAGGAGAAGACGCTTTGTGCTTGTAGAAACTGTACGGATATCAAGAAGGGATGAATTTCCTCCTAGAAATACCGTATACTGATCTTTCTCCTTTAATTTAGAAGAATCATATAAGGATGTGGAACGCTTTCCTTCATCCACGTAATCTACGATCAAGTCTGTATCTTCTTCTGTCGGCACATAAATATCAATCTGTTCCTTCTCTCCCAGATTCACTCCGCTTTTTGACGCCAGCATTCCGTTGAAACTGTTAGAAACTGCGTGGGAAACATATTTTCCTGAAAGGTCTCCTTCAATCCCAAGGGATGGTGCCGCCGCCTGAAATGCATAAAATGCACCAAGTGTCGTCCAGTGATGATCCGTTTTGTAATAAATCTTCTCTGTCTTATGTTTATTCAATTCCGTTGACACGTCAATCCACTCAACGCTATCTCCAAGATCCTTTCGCACCATGCTGAACATCTGCGTCTGATCTTCCGGCTTTGCCAATGCTGGAAGTGAATGATTCAGCACATTTGCTGCATCCGGAACAAGCATCATACGAACCGGAATCTTTTTCTGGCTCTCTGAAAATGATTTGATTGCCTTGATATTTGCAGCAAGATGATTCTCGTCCGCAACTTCAATCTGCTCTAACAGCTGTCCATTTCTGCCGATGTAGACACCATTTTCCAGACGACTTCCACAAATCCGGTCTACCGTAACTTTCAGCTTTCTCCACATATCTCTTCCAACAAACTGATCATCCATATAAGCTTCAAATTTCTCATCATAATCTCCGCTTATCAGACTGCTCAGACGAAACTTTGGCTTCGTTGCAAGCATACGGTTCTCCTGCACTGATTTTTCTTTGTTAGGCACTATAATATTTATAATAAGAAATAGAAACAAGATCAGAATAAATATAATACCAACCAATTGCTCCTGTACTTTTCTCTGTCTATCTTTCTTCATCTTTTCACCTTAATTGTTGTCGTTCACTGTTTTCTATAACTCTCTAGAATCTAAAGTACAAAAACGGATTGTACGTATCTGCGATCAGATAAGCAACTGATATTGCCAGCATTCCAAAGAAAACAATTAGCATAATTACAGTCCGTACTGTATGATTCTCAGACACATTCAAAATTGCACGAAGCAGTCTTGATCCAATTGTTGTTGATCCAATTACTGCCAGCAAGTAGAACAGCCAGTGTGTCAGGATCACAAAGAATACTTCTTTACTGGCAAATCCTGCTCCGCCACCAACCATTGCAAAAAGGTAACGAAGTGCTGCTCCAAGGCTTGGACTAAAGAAAAATACCCAGCCAACCAGCACCAGAACTAATGCATAAATATGCTGCAATACACTCGGCCACCGATCCACAATTGCCCCCCAGACATATTTCTCCAGTACGAGAACTACTCCGTAATAGATTCCCCATACGATAAAATTCCATGCAGCTCCATGCCACATTCCGGTCAGCATCCAGACAATCAAAAGGTTTACAATATTTCTTGAAATCGTTACATGATTTCCACCAAGCGGAATATATACATATTCACGGAACCAGGAGCTCAAAGAAATATGCCATCTGCGCCAGAATTCTGTAATGCTTTTAGAAACATACGGTACATCAAAGTTCTTCTTGAATTCAAAACCGAACATTCTTCCAAGTCCGATTGCCATATCAGAATAACCACTAAAATCAAAATAAATCTGGAATGCATAAGTAATACAGCCAAGCCATGCCATAAGAACTGTCAGACTGCTCGCTGATGTCGATGCTATTTGCTCAAAGATCTTTCCCATCGTATTGGCAAGCACTGCTTTCTTCGCAAGTCCAATGATAAAGAGCATTGCTCCCTGTCCTAACTTTCTTCCGGAAATCTTTCTTGCAGTAAGCTGTTTTTCAATATCTCCGTAACAGACGATTGGTCCGGCAACCAGCTGCGGAAACATGGATACATACAGTGCATACTTTACCAGACTCTGCTGTGCTTTTACCTTACCCCGATATACATCCACAATATAGGAAATTTCCTGAAATGTGTAAAAAGAAATTCCGATTGGTAATGCCAGTTCCCTGTATGGAATACTGATTCCGAACAACGTATTCGTACTTTCTACCAAAAATCCAAAATATTTAAAGAACACAAGCAAAACAATATTTACTGTTATTGCAAAGACCAGTGACCGTTTTGCTTTCGCCTCATTCTCACTCTTATTCTCAATATCCATTCCACAAAAATAGTTTAACAAAATACTGAGTATCATCAGAATGATATAAACCGGTTCGCCCCAGGCATAGAAGATCAGACTGCCTGCAAGTAGCAGGAGATTCTTCCATTGATATGGTGCGATATAATAAACTGCCAGCATGATTGGCAGAAATAAAAACAAAAATGTAATACTACTAAATAACATCTGCTCCCCCTTCTACAGACTCTTATCAAATGCACTGCGATATTCAGAAGCTTTCGAAGATACTGCGAAGAAGATATATCTTCCACGAATGCTTTCCTGTGCATCTTCCAAGAGCTTTACCTGTTCCGGCAGATAAGAATCAAAGTCTTCCATTCTCTGTGCTTTTCTCTGTGTGATTGCATTTGTCACATTTTCTATCTGTGCATCATTTTTAACCTGTATCACCAAAACTTCTGCTGCTGAAATACTGGACGGAGAAGAATAATACAAAATCCCCTTGTAATCTGCACTGTTTAGTCCGTAATTTCTCTTGAGCATCTGGTCATCCATCTGCACAAGTTCTTTACTGTCCAATACACTGCTCACAGCCTTTGATACTTCTGAAAAAGCCCGCTTACTTCCACTTGCATATAGCATCAATATCACAAGATATCCCACGATAATTACTAAAAGTATATATTTCATCGCAGAGATCATTCGCTGTCTTTTCTCTGTCATAGCGTTGCCACCTCCGCCATCTTTTCTGCCCAGATTGGATAGAAATTCGCCTTAAAATGAATTCCATCTTCTTCATAGTACTCATCTTCTATAATATCTGAATTATCAATGTATCCGATCTGCTTCTTTTCACACATCGCTTCTAGTTTTTCATTGTAATCTGCGATATTTGCAAGTGCCGGCTCCTTCTCTACCGCACTTTCCTGCACCGGAAAAACAGCATTCACAAAAATGTGCGCATCCGGCATAGCCTTCTGAATCTTCTTAATCACATCTGAATAATCCTTGATAAACTTGTCTACATCTCCGTTTGTCTTAGTTACATCATTCATCCCATATGCCAGAAAAACAATCTGCGGATCCAGTTGTTTTGCCTGCTCGATCTGATCATCCAGTTCGCTGAAATGAATTCCAATTTTCGCAACAACACTTGATGTATTCAATACATCATACTCTGTAAAGCTCGCCGCAATGGAATCGCCCATCACAACAGCACCGGAAAAGCGTTCCTTCATGCTTCTTGTATCGGATGAATCTCCTGTTCCATCTTTCTTTTCCAACTGATTAATCTTCTGCTCAATCGTCTTCGCATCTGCAGATTCTTTGCCTTTTATATATGCAATTCCTTCACTGGTGTCGACTGGCTTCTTTGTCAGATTGCTAACACCCTGCACTGCCAGGAGTATCACTGTAATAACCAGCGCACATCCGACCCCGATCCGGATTCCCAGTTTTTGCTTTCTTTTTATTGTTTTCTTCATATATCTATATTCTTTCTGTTTTTTATATACTGTATAGAATCCCATACTGTTTTAATAGTACATTTTTTAGCAATAAAAGTCAACAAATCTGCGCTTGTATCTCGCCATTCCTTTTAGTACAATGATAGGTAGACGATTAAGAACTTAAACAGCTGCGGAGGTATCTGATTTCTATGATTTCACTGACTTTAACAAATGTAAAAAACTTCATGTCTCACCTTCTGTTAAAAGAGACATTTGACAATTTCTCTTTTATTGAAGGAGAGATTATTACGTTTAATACCTTTCGGATTGACGGGTATATACAGAAAGATTTCTTTGATTCCGAAGAAGAGATTCCGGAATATTCTCTTTGGAAAAATCTGCGTGAATTTTGTTTTTCCTTAATTAAGGGAAAGAAAACACCGCTCGGTTTTCATTTTGTCTTCAGCCTGAATTCAAAGAATATTTCCCGTCTGATTGAACAGAAAGAACTGGGACTTAATCCTGCTGACGTGCAGGGACTGTATTTGAATATACGTTACGATGGAACTCATCTCACCTGCGTGACAGGAACTTCCTTCAAGAGTTTTATGATGGATAAGACCCTGGAACGCGAATGGGATGAGATGGTAAAGAAGTTCTTTTTTAAAAAAGAGATTGCATTTGAGTTGATGTAAATTTAAAAATCCATTAGCAATGTGTGCCGCAAGGCGCACATAATAACAGCCGCCTCACGGTCAAATGATCGTGAAGCGGCTGAACTTATTACTGCCAATGATGAGAAACTCATGGAACATGTTTCTCATCATTTTACTTTATTATTTTGTCAGAAGCATCATGATATCATTGCTTCTCTTAACGAAGGCTGTCATCTCTTCCGGACTTAATGGCTTATGAGCAAGCATTGCAAGATCATACAGCTGTTTGCAGATGATTGACACGTTCTTGCTGTCCTTATTCGCTACAAGGAACTGAACCAGCGGATGGTTGGCGTTAAGAACCAGTGTTGCCTGGCTTCCGAACATGGATGCATCCATGCCTCCCATACCATACATCTTCATCATCTCCTGCATTCTTCTGTTTTCCTCAGAAAGAACTGCCATAGATGCCACATTCTCATCTTTGAGCTTTTCAACTTTAACATCAAGCTTCTCATTGCCAAGCTCTTTGCGGAAGATTTCAACAAGGCTGTCTGTTGTCTTCTGGAATTCTTCCTTCTCATCTTCTGCAACTTCATCCTTCAGAGAATCATGTACATCTGCATCAATTCTCAAGAACTGAACTTCCTGATGTTTCTGCTCAAGGTATGTGATAAATGCAGAATCAATGTTATGTGTCAGAATGATCGCATCCTGTCCCTGGGCCTTGAACATGTTGATGTACTGGCTCTGCTGCACTTCATCTGTTACATAGAAGATTCTTGTCTTCTCTTCTTCCTTCGCATCTGCGTCCTTAGACTCTTCTGCGTCTGTTTTTGTTTCTTCTGCCTTAGCTTCCTCTGTCTTGGCTGCATCAGCTTCTTCGCCTTTGGCTTCTTTGATGATATCTTCGAGAGTCATGTATTTATGATCAAGATTCTTGTAAAGCATAGAATTCTTCATCTTCTCACCGAATTTCTCATCCTTCAGGCAGCCGAACTTGATGAATGGACTGATGTCATCCCAATATTTCTCATAGTTCTCACGGTCTGTCTTGAACATTCCATTCAGCTTGTCAGCAACCTTCTTGGAAATGTAATCAGCAACTTTATTTACAAATCCGTCGTTCTGCAGTGCACTACGTGATACGTTCAACGGCAGATCTGGACAGTCGATCACTCCCTTAAGTACCATAAGGAACTCTGGGATTACTTCTTTAATATTATCTGCGATAAATACCTGGTTATTGTAAAGTTTAATCTTTCCTTCGATGGAATCATACTCTGTATTGATCGTCGGGAAATAAAGGATTCCCTTTAAGTTAAACGGATAATCCATGTTCAGGTGGATCCAGAACAGTGGCTCTTTGTAATCCATGAACACCTTGCGGTAAAAATCAATATAGTCATCCTTTGTGCACTCACTTGGATTCTTTGTCCAAAGTGGGTGTGTATCACTGATAGATACCGGACGTCTTACAATCTTCGCTTTCTGCTTCGGCTCGCCCTCTTCGCCTTCCTTTGGTTCCTCTGTAATATGCTCTACTACAGTATCTGTATCAAGAACATCTGCCTCATCGATTGTATCGTACTCCGGCTCTGCATTTGCCTTGGAGAGGAAGATCTCTACCGGCATGAAAGAACAATATCTCTCAAGCACTTCTCTTGCACGGTACTCGTTTGCAAATTCAAGACTATCCTCATTCAGGAACAGTGTGATCTCACTTCCAACTGTTGTCTTATTTCCTTCCTGCATCTCATACTCTGTACCGCCCTGACTTGCCCAGTGTACCGGCTTTGCGCCTTCTTTATAAGAAAGAGTATCAATCTGAACTTCGTCTGCTACCATGAATGCAGAATAGAATCCAAGACCGAAGTGTCCGATCATCTCATCGTCTGTTGTCTTATCTTTATATTTCTCAAGGAACTGTGTTGCACCTGAAAATGCGATCTGAGTGATATACTCCTCTACTTCTTCTGCTGTCATACCAAGTCCGTTATCGATAAACTTCATTGTCTTCTCTTCTGGATTGACAATTACTTCAATCTTCGGTTTATAATCTTCCGGGAGTTCATATTCTCCCATCATGTCCAGCTTTTTCAACTTAGTGATCGCATCACATCCGTTGGATACGAGTTCACGTACAAAGATATCATGATCGGAATAAACCCATTTCTTGATAATAGGAAAAATGTTTTCGCTGTCAATTGATAAAGTACCTTTTTTAACTGCCATTTTACTGCACTCCTTTTTATTTATAATCTATCCGTAACTGCTCAGTTACGTTTCTTTTAATATCGGCTGTCAATCAGCTTTTTCGCTGATATCGATAGTATATTTGCTTGCCTAATGGACATTCTAGTACAGCAAAATTTAAAAGTCAATAGAAAATTAGCACTCCTTTCAAAAGAGTGCTAATAATTCCATTAAAAGTATAAAGTTTTTATGAACTATACTGTTTCCGGCTCCGGATAATCCTCTCCGAATGTCTCAACAGTTACTTTCTTCATTACCTGTTTCTCAAGCGGACGATCACTGTAGTCTGTTGCTGTCTCAGCAATCTTATTCACTACATCCATTCCTTCTGTGATCTTACCAAATGCAGCATAAGCTCCGTCAAGATGTGGTGCTTTCTTATGCATAATGAAGAACTGGCTTCCTGCTGAATCCGGATGCATTGCACGTGCCATAGAAAGAACTCCTGCATCATGTACAAGGTTGTTCTCTACACCGTTCTGCGCGAACTCACCTTTGATTGAGTATCCCGGGCCACCCATTCCTGTTCCGTCCGGATCTCCGCCCTGGATCATGAATCCGCTGATCACGCGGTGGAAGATTACTCCGTCATAGAAGCCTTTTTTTACAAGTGATACAAAGTTGTTCACTGTGTTCGGTGCTACTTCCGGATACAGTTCTGCTTTCATGATATCGCCATTTTCCATCTCAAATGTAACTACTGGATTTGCCATGTTTAATTCCTCTTTTCTTCTATAATAATCGTTCGCAGTTTTCTATACACTGTGAATAGTCTTATTGTAGCGGATTTATTTCATAACTTCAACCATCATTCTTCTTCATATGGTTGAAATGTACACTTTCCCCTCCTTTTTTTAGTCACTCGTGACATTGTTGATTTTCGTGCCTAACGCTATACTAAGTACATAAGTTAAACAAACCAAAATCAACTACCAATTAAAAAACAAAACCAAATTTAGTCAAACAAGTAAAAAGTAATCATTTAAGGAGGCACTTATAATGGCAAGTTTATCTCTTCAGGGAATTCAGAAAATTTATCCTAACGGATTTCACGCAGTAAAAGATTTCAATCTTGAAATCGCTGACAAGGAGTTCATCATCTTCGTAGGACCATCAGGATGTGGTAAATCTACAACACTTCGTATGATCGCTGGTCTGGAGGATATCTCTGGCGGTACACTTAAGATCGATGGAAAAGTAATGAACGATGTAGAGCCAAAGGATCGTGATATTGCAATGGTATTCCAGAACTACGCTCTGTATCCACATATGACAGTATATGATAACATGGCTTTCGGACTGAAACTTCGTAAAGTTCCGAAAGATGAGATTGATAAGAAGGTTCGTGAGGCTGCCAAGATTCTTGACCTTGACAAACTGCTTGATCGTAAACCGAAGGCTCTTTCCGGTGGACAGAGACAGCGTGTTGCTATGGGACGTGCTATCGTTCGTAATCCTAAGGTATTCCTTATGGATGAGCCACTTTCCAACCTGGATGCTAAACTGAGAGTTCAGATGCGTATCGAGATTTCCAAGCTTCATGAGAATCTGGGTGCTACAATCATCTACGTAACACATGACCAGACAGAGGCTATGACACTTGGAACAAGAATCGTTGTTATGAAAGACGGAGTTGTTCAGCAGGTAGATACACCACAGGCACTTTACAATACACCATGCAACCTGTTCGTAGCAGGATTCATCGGATCACCTCAGATGAACTTCATGGATGCAAAATGTACAATTAAGGGAAATGATGTTACTCTTACAGTTGGAAAACATGTTCTTAAGGTACCGGCTTCTAAGAAGCAGGCACTGATTGATGGCGGATATGACGGAAAGACAGTTGTTCTTGGTATTCGTCCGGAAGATGTACATGACTCACAGGCATTTATCAGTAACTCTCCTGACAGCGTAATTGAGTCTACAATCAAAGTTTACGAGCTGCTTGGAGCAGAAGTATTCCTGTACTTCGATGTTGAGGGAACTCAGTTGACAGCACGTGTTAACCCACGTACAACACTCAGAACTGGAGATCATGCAGTATTTGCACTTGATATGGAAAAGATTCATCTCTTTGACAAAGACACAGAGTTGACTATTACAAACTAATCCTTTACAATTAAACTAAACACGGAGGGGGCTGTACTTTTCTCGGAAGGTGCAGCCTTTCTTCCATCTATTATTATTTTATTTACGGAGATTACTATGGCTAATACATCCGAACTTGAAAAAGGACTCAATGAATTAAAACGTTTGACCGGAATCACACTTGCAGTGACTGCCAAAGATTCTGAACAGGAGCAGATGGCCCTGGAACAGATTCGCTGTCTCTGCCTTGCCTACCGGGAAAAATATAATAAAAATGATTTTCTTATGGGACTAATGACCGGCGGTGTTCCTTCCTACGATGTACAGCAGCGTGCCGCACGGCTCCACATTGCACCGGAAGAAAATCGAATTCTCTTTTTGATTGAAATGAAAGAACCTGACGAGATTGTTGCAGAGATCCTTAAAAATCTGTTTCCTTCTCAGACAAAAGCTTATATCATTCCTGTTTCAAAAGAGCGACTGGCTGTATTATATCCATTTCATGAGACAAAGGATTCCAAAGATTCTGCTGATGAACATGCAAGACATCTGGCTCATGCGATTGTTGACACGCTGAATGCGGAAGCTCTTGCACATGTTCAGGTTTCTTTTAGTCAGATGATTCCTTCTCTTTTGGAATTATCCGGGGCTTTTCGTGAAGCAAGTCTTGCACTGAAAGTTGGAAAACTTTTCTATCCGGAACAGACTGTCTTTCCATACAATGAACTGGGGATTGGCCGCCTGATTTATCAGCTTCCTGTTTCACTGTGCGAAAGCTTTCTCCAGGAAGTTTTCTTAGACAAGATTCCGGACAAGCTGGATGATGAGACACTCCTGACGATCAACCGTTTCCTTCAGAATAATCTGAACATTGCTGAGACTTCACGCCAGCTTCATATGCACCGTAACACGCTGATCTATCGTCTGGAGCAGATTGAAAAGCGTACCGGACTTGACTTAAGGCAATTCGAAGATGCAATGACATTTAAGATTGCAACAATGGTCATGAACTATCTTCATGCTGAAAAAGAAAAAAATTGCACTGAGGTGTAATTGATATATAATGTGTAACTGTTCATAGCCAAGCAAAATTTCATAAAACAGGTGTAAAATGCTTGCATTTTTAAGACTGTT
>ERZ834433.1305-NODE-1305-length-21011-cov-3.380607_pt1 | contig 21011 bp, 16 predicted proteins | sample MGYA00519948_ERZ834433 | MGnify/ENA primary metagenome ERZ834433 (study PRJEB31850, sample SAMEA3708752) | human gut metagenome | biome: human gut; feature: human-associated habitat; material: faeces | place: China | collected 2014 ...
TTTTGCAGGAAAAGCGCACCGTCATCTTTTACGAAGCACCCCACAAGCTGCGCACGACGCTGGACGACCTCGTGAACGCCTTCGGCCCGGAGCGGAGCATCACCCTCTGCCGTGAGCTGACCAAGCTCCACGAAGAGATCTGGAAGACCACCCTCGGGGAGGCGCAGGCCCACTACGCCGCCAACGAGCCGAGAGGCGAGTATGTTCTGGTCATGGCCGGCGCACCGGCCTCCGCAGAGCCGGAAGCAGAACTGACCCTCGAGCAGGCCGCACAGCGCGCCCTCGAGCTGACCGGACAGGGCTTCGGCCCCACTGCCGCCGCCAAGGCCGCAGCCCAGGGGACGCCCTACTCCAAGAGCGAAGTATATAAGGCACTGCTGACCATCCAGCAGCGCGACCCGGAATAAAATTTGAGGAGGATCCTTTTCCCGTGACGAAACTTCTGATTTTGAGCGACAGCCACAACAGCCGTCTGGCCATCGAAAACATTCTGGCTGCCGAGGCGGACAGCATCGACGCGCTCATCTTTCTGGGCGACGGCCTGCGCGACCTCGAGCAGGCGCTCACCTTTTACCCCTCTCTGCGGGCCTATGCTGTAGCCGGAAACTGCGATTTCGGTGCGCTGGAGCCGCTGGACGGGCTTGCCGCCTTTGACGGGGTGGTCGTCTTCTACACCCACGGCCATATGTACGGGGTGAAATACGACCTCGACACGCTGGCTGACGCAGCCGCAGCCCGGGGCGCGAACGTCGCTCTCTTCGGTCACACCCACATCCCGGTGGCAGAAGAGCGGGGCGGGGTGTTCCTGTTCAACCCCGGCTCCTGCGGCCGGTGCTATACCGGCCCCAACACCTACGGCATCCTGACCCTTGCCGACGGCAAGGTGGTCAGCCACGAGCACAAAGAGGTACCCAAAGCATGAGCATCAACGAGGTGCGCTGGCTGTCCGAGTGCGGCAGCACCAACGCTTACGCAAAAGAGCATTTTGAAGAGTTCGGCCCGGTGGGCGCGGTATACACCACCAATCAGACCGCCGGCCGGGGCCGTCTTGGCCGCAGCTGGGTGAACGCCGAGGGCCGCGCCCTCTATTATACGGCGGTCATCCGGGAGCCGCTGGCCCAGCCTGCCACCCTGCCGCTGCTGGCAAGCCTTGCCGTCCGAAACCAGCTGGCCCAGCGCTACGGCGTGGACTGCCAGATAAAATGGCCCAATGACCTGCTGCTGAACGGCAAGAAGGTCGTGGGCATCCTCTGCGAGAGCGTCAGCTACGGCTACCAGATGCAGGGCCGGGGCATCGTCTGCGGCATCGGCATCAATCTGGCACAGCCCCAGAGCTATTTCGACGCCGCAAACCTGCCCAACGGCACCTCCCTCGAATTGCAGGGCGCGAAAGTGGACCTTGCCGCCGACCCCCAGTGGCTGGCCGAGGCGCTGACAGACTTCGGCTTTGACCGTCCGCTCTACACCTTCGCGCGGGAGGGCTTCGCTCCCTTCCGGGACGAGTACAAGGCGGCCTGCGTCAACCTGGGCCGCCACGTCACCTTCGATCTGCCGGGCGGCGGCACAGGCAGCGGCACAGCCATCGACGTGGACGCCGACGGCCAGCTCATCGTCCGCACCGACAGCGGTGAGGAGAAGGTCTTCACCGGCGAAGTCTCCGTCCACGGCATCTACGGGGCCGTATAAATTCTCCAGCATTCCAGCGCCTCTGCGGGCCGTCCGGCCCCGGGGGCGCTTTTCTTTCCTCCCTGCAAAGTTTGTGGAAAACTCGGGTTTTCCCACGGTTTTCCACACATGGTTTTTGCCGGGCAGCGTTTGTGGAAAACTCCTGCGCCAAAAATTCCAGAGGGGAGAGGCGCTTTTGCCCCAAGCGCGAAACGCCGCAGAAAATAAATTTTCGGCCTCGACTTTCTTTTCAAAAAAAGGCTCTGTGACTTCTTTTCTCCCCAGATTTTCCCTCTTTTCCCGTTTTAGAATACATCGTGTATAACCCAAAGCTCAATTTTCTGTGGAAAACTCAGTGGAAAAAGTGGAAAACACTGTGGGAAACCCCACTTCTTTTTCACAAAATCGGTGGAAAACCCAGTGGAAAAAGTTAAAAAATCATTCCAGATGGGATACTCTTCCGATAACGCACCAAAATGGAGCCCCGCACTTCCCACGGATTTTCTTGAATGGGCCGGGCAAACATGATACAATGAAAAACAGAAAACGGCCCCGGACATGGGCCGCAAAAATTCTTTTCACGGAGGCTTCTGTCTATGAACTGGATCTCCCGCCTTGAGCGGAAATACGGCCGCTTTTGCATCCCCAACCTCATCTCTATCATCGTAGGTGGACAGATTTTAGTCTACGCCATCGAACTGTTCGTCAACCAATTCATCTCAGTCTATCTCGGCCTGAGCCGGAGCCTGCTGCTGATGGGGCAGGTGTGGCGGCTCATCACCTTCGTCTTTATCCCGTTTTCGGGGGGCGGGCCGCTGAGCGTCATCCTCGGCATCTACTTCACATGGTTCATCGGCACGGCGCTGGAAAAGGAATGGGGTGATTTCCGCTTCAACCTCTACTTCCTGCTGGGGATGATCGGCACCGTGCTGGGCTGTCTCGTCACCGGCATCCCCGCCGACACCTACTGCCTGTCGCTGTCGCTGCTGCTGGCTTTCGCCATGCTCTACCCCGAGGTGCAGGTGCTGCTGTTCTTCGTCATCCCGGTAAGGGTGAAGTATTTCGGCCTCTTCGCCGCTGCCATGTGGCTGTTCAGCTTCCTGACTGCCGGGTGGCTGTATAAGGTGAGCTATCTGCTGAGTATGCTGGGGTTTGTGCTCTTCTTCGGGCCGCAGGCACTGCGCAGCATCCGGGCGTGGATACGCCGGGAGCAGTGGAAGCGGAAGAACCGGAGGTGAGCCGCAGATGATGATAGACCGCCTTGCGGGCAACGCGGCCCTGAAAGACAGCGTCCGCCTGATGCTGGGCAGCCGCCGTCTGACCCACAGCGTGTTATTGGTGGGCGAGACGGGCCTGGGCGCGGGCTACGCGGCCCGGTGCGTGGCGGCAGACTATCTTTACCCGGCAGGCGGCGCACCTGCTGAGGCCCTTCTGCGGGGCGAATGCTGCCGTGCCGTGGGCAAAGCCGGCGACCGCGACAGCGGCCGCATCGAGACCGGCGTGGTACGGGAGGCCATCTCCGTCACCGGCATGGGCTCGGGCGGGCGGTATCTCGTCAGTCAGGTCAAGGCCATGCGCACCGAAATTTTCAATACCAGCCTCTCTGCCGAGGGCCGCGCCGTCCTGCTCTACCATGTGGAGCGGATGAACGAGGAATCCGCCAACGCCCTGCTGAAGGTGATGGAGGAGCCGCCGGAAGGCGTGCTCTTCCTGCTGACGGCAGATTCGCTGGCCGGTGTGCTGCCCACCATCCGCAGCCGCTGCATCAGCTTCGCCGTGGCCCCGGTCAGCCCCGAGGAATGCGCCCGGTGGTGCATCGGGCAGGGGGTGGACAAAAAGCAGGCCCGGCTCTACAGTGAGCTGTTCGACGGCCACATCGGCACAGTGCTCGCCGCTGCCCGGGACGACGCCCGCCGGGAACAGGTGGAAAAGGCCCTGACGCTGGCCAAGGCCGCTGCGGCTCACGACAGCTATGCCGCCGCCGTCCTGCTGGCCGGATACGAAAAGGACAAGGCCGCAGCAGCGGCCCTGCTGGGCGATTTCCGGGCCGTGGCCGCCGCCGGGCTCCGGGGGTGCGCCAGCACCCCTCTGACGGGTGACGCCGCCCGCCGCGCCCTCTCGCTGGCCGATGCGGCCATTCAGCGGCTCGCCGCACAGGTGAACCCCAAGATCACGCTTTCCGTTCTTGCAGCAAAGCTTGGATAAAGCAAAAGCTCCCCGGAAGGGGAGCTTTTGCCATTGCTATTTGATCCTATTATCTTCTGCGGGACCGACTCCGCCGCCGCAGGTTCAGCGAACCGCCGCCGGCCACCATCGTCAGGAAGCCCAGCACGATGAGGATGCCGATGAGCGCAGCCATGAGAAGAAGGGTCGTTTTGGCGTCGGTGCGAAAGTCAGACACATATTCTTTGTGGGTCACGAGGTCCACCGTTCCCATCTCGTAGCCATCGAGGTAGACGGTGGCCGTACCAAGCACAGCACCCTCCTTGACGGTGGCCGAAGTGCTCTCCGGCACCGAGAACTCGAAGGTCACTTCATCGTCGGCGTGGCCGTAGCCGCTGAGGCCGCCGGCGGCGTAGAGCTCCACGGCTTCCTCCGTGCGGCACTTGGTCAGCGGGATCGTGGTCAGCACCGTCTCCGTGTCCACCAGCTGACGGTCAGAAAAGCTGGAGAAAGCCCAGTCCAAGATCTCCGCACACTCGCGGTAGATGTTGTTCATATCGCTGCCCAGCACCACGAGGCCGTAGGTGTGGCCGTCCTGCTGGGCAAAGGTGACGAAGCACCGGCCTGCGAGGGTGGTGAAGCCGGTCTTCATGCCCCGGACATAGTCGCGGTGATAGGCATACTCCGGGTCCAGCATGAGGTTGGTGGACTTGATGCTCCGCTCGTTCTGGTGCAGGTTCGTGGCGGGCAGCGTATAGGTGAGGGTGTTCGCGGCCTGCATATAGGTCTCGTTGGCGTAGCAGGCGGCGGCAATTTTTGCAAGGTCCTCTGCCGTGGAGACGTTGCCGTAGTCGTACAGACCGTGGACGCAGGAAAAGGTAGTATCCGTGCAGCCCAGCTCCTTGGCGCGGGCGTTCATCTGGGCCACAAAGGCCGTCAGGTCGCCGCCCGAGACGTCGCTGGCGATGACGCTGGCCGCGTCGTTGGCACTGGCCACCAGCAGACCGTAGAGCAGGTCGATGCGGCGCACCGTCTCGCCGATGCGGAGGTTCATGGTGGAGCCGTTGGCGTTCTGGATGTCCTTGAACTCCTGGGTCAGGCTGGTGGGGATGGTGATCTCAGCGTTCATGTCCTTGCCGCTCTCGAGGAAGAGCAGAGCTGTCATCATCTTGGTGAGGCTGGCGATGTAGCGCTGCTGGTCAGAGTTCTGCCTGAGGATGGGCTTGCCGGTATCCAGATTGAAGAGATAGACCGACTCGGTGTCGCTGGCCGTCTGGATGGGCATTTGATAAGCGGCAAACCCGGGCAGGGCGGCGCAGACCATCAGCACCAGCGTGAGCAGCAGCGCCGTGCTCCGGCGCAGGAAGGTGGATCGATTCATAGGCTTGTCCTCCTTAACATTCAAACATCAGCCAAACACTTTGTGCCAGAATGCACTCAGCCCGTGCTTCTCGGGTTCAGCCTCGGGCTTTGCCGGGGCGGGGTGCAGTTCGGGGCTGGTAAAGGCCCAGTCGAACAGTTCTGCCGCCTCCCGGAAGATATTCTGGGAGTTCGAGCCCAGGATGACCAGCCCGTACGTATGGCCGTCCTGCCGGGCAAAGGTGACGAAGCACCGCCCGGCCTGGGTGGTGAAGCCGGTCTTCATGCCGTGGGCATCGCTGCGGTAATAGCCGCTGCCGGGCTGCAAAAGCCTGTTGGTGGTCGTGACTGTCCGGGCCGGATGCAGGTTGGTGGCGGGCAGTTCATAGGACACCGTGTCCGCGATCTGGCGGTAGGTCGGGTTCGCATAGCAGGCCAGCGCGATCTTCGCCATATCGCGGGCCGTGGAGTAGTTGCCGCCGTCGTAGAGGCCGTGGGGGCAGGTGAAATGGGTGGCCTTACAGCCCAGCTGGCTGGCCCGGACGTTCATCTGGGCCGCGAAGGCGGCCAGACTGCCGGAAGTATCGACGGCCAGCACGCTGGCTGCGTCGTTGGCACTGGGCAGGAGCATGGCGTACATCATATCGATGCGGCGCACCGTCTCGCCGGCCTGCAGGCCGATGGTGTGGCCACGGTTGGCCCGGATGGACTGAAGTTCCGGCGTGAGGCTGGCCGGGATGGTGATGCTGGCATTGAGGTCGGTGCCGCTTTCCAGCACGAGAAGGGCCGTCATCATCTTGGTCAGACTGGCAACGCAGCGGGGAAGGTCGGGGTTCTGCTCCACGAGAGCTTCGCCGGTGTCGGCATCGAAGAGGTAGATGGATTCCTGCGGGTAGGCGGCCTGAATGGGCATCGCGTAGACGGCAAAACCGGACAGCGCCGCTGTAGTCATGAATGCAGCGGTCAGGGCCAGAGCCAGAAACCGCCGCGCAAAGGGATGAAACTGCATAAATTGATACTCCTTCGGAAGCCTGGGGGCTTCCTTGCTCCGACAATAAGAGCTATAATATAGAATACGGCAAAACCGATAATAGAAAAAACGAATGGCTTTTGTTCATTGAAGGTACGTCGTGGAGGAATGACAGTGTAAGTTTCTGACGTAACCTGATTGGTTGGCTGTGTGGCAGGAGAGACCTTTAGTGTTGTTCCTGTTGTTTCCATTTGACAGCTATCTGTTGCAGATATTGTATCCTCTGTTATTTCTGTAAACATATCTTTTTCCCTTTTTATTTGTATCTGAATTCTTGTAATTGTTATCAGTTATAACATAGTACATAGACTTTTGTTTAAGGGAGCAAAGATTGTTGCAAAGGTAATTAAAAAAGTAAATGATGAATCAAGGGGAGGCATTCTTTTTAAAAGATTTGATGTAGGTCAATTTTTAAGGCCTTTCTTTCTTGTTGTCTTTTGATAAGAGTGCCATGTCGTGTGAGTTCTTTAGAGAGTTACACGGATAATATTTGTAGGCATTATCCGTGTAGTAGTGTTAGAGTAACAATTATTCGGGTACGTAAATTATTTCCCCGTTATCCAATTCATAGGCGATACCGACTTTCTTGCCACGTTTCCCTTCTTTTTTATCCTGGTCCTCCGAAGGAGTATACCGATTGATTTTTTCTCCTTCTTTGGTGATGATTTCCATATTTTCCTTACCTGGATTTTTCACCATGGTGAAGTCTTCTTGCGAGAATACCTCAGTCATGTTGTAGCGGCTGACAAGGGCAACCATTAAAGCTACTGCAAATACCATAGCAACGTCAAACAAGTTGGATACTACGCTGATGGGGTCGGAGTCTTCTTCTTTTCGTAATAGGTTATGTTTCATTTCTCAGTAGTTTTAGTAGTACGGTTTTCGTTCAGAAGTTCAGCGATAAATTCGAGATTGGTCATATCTTGCAGATACCAACGTTGCTTAACCTGCTGTGTGAGAAACCCGACGGCACCTGCTACCAATCCGACCACGGTCGTGGCAAAGGCAATCTGCATATTATAAGCCATGGAAGCAATATCTCCGCTTGCCAGTCCGGCCAGGGCAGGGCCCATTGGAATCAAAGTACCCATTAATCCTAAGATAGGACCTAGTTTGGTCAACGTTTTTGAGATTGCAAGGTCTTTGTCGGCTGCAATCTCAAAGTTAGCCAATAAACGTTGTACTTGTGCGGGAGTGTCACGGGCATCCAGTACCTGACGCATATACATAATAACGAGTGAACGCGACTTTTCCGGTAACTTGGAATTTAGTTCTCCTACTGTTTCAGAAGTTAGTTTCCCCAGTTCATTGCGGAGCAAAGCTTCTGTTTTGCGAATGGACATATACTGTCCGTAGAAACTGCCTGCAAGTAACAGTGCCCGGCAGAAGAGAATGATTAATAATACGATGACAGGAACAAGTAATCCTGTTGAAATCCAATATAAAATATCTGATATAAAGTTCATTGTTGTTGATTATTTAATAGGTAATTGATTCTTTTTATTGCTTCATGCTTTTCTGTTTGTTTCTGTTCCGAAAGTTCCACCAGACAAGACCGATGATTCCACCGGCCAGAGTGATAACCAAAACGCCTGCCAGTGCTTGCCAGTCTATTTCGCTGACACCTGTCGCCGAAGTTCTTCCGTTGACGGTGGCTACAATTCCTAGGATAGCTACCAGTGCATTAGTGAGGAAGAACAATTCGAGGCGTAATTCCTTCTCCGGTAACAAATAGAGCAATAAATATCTGCCGGAAGGAATTGCTATCAGGATAAAACCGGCATAACTCCAGGCTATTGTCTGAAAGGAAATGCCCGGAAAGGCGAATATCAGGTATATTAACCCGCTGAATAGAACCGGGAAAATCAATAATCCAGGAAACCAGCGGAGAAAGCGGTACATCACAATCATACGAGGTTTGACCGGATAATCGTTCGCCACGTGGACAGCCAGCATGGCGTAAGCCATTTGCACGCAGACCTCCACACTAAGCAATACAGCTGTATCCAACATCAAAGGTTGATTACTAAGCCAATTTGCTATCTGGGTTTTAGACTGTTCAATAGCATACGGCCACATTAATCCGGCAAACGCAGCGCAGATAGCGGCGATAACACACACCGCTATTACTTTCCAAAATGTTTGCTTCAGCAGAAAATTAAATGCTGTCAGAAGCATAAGTACAAGGACAACTGTATTCATTTTTGCTAATTACAAATTATGAGTTACAATTACATTTGGCTGCTTTTACGGCGTTTGCGTACAAAGAGGATTAAAGCAAGTAGGACAATGATAACAGCAATACCGACAGCTACATTGCTTAATGTATTTGTTTGTTCTTCAGTGGTCTGGTTCATTTCTTCTTTTTTCATCACTACTCCTTTGTCATTTCCGCTTGCTTTTGCTTCACGGATTTTGGAGATATTCTCTTTGTATTGTGCTGCTGTTGGCGCATCTGCTTTAGAAGCAATATAATCGCGTAGTTTTGCATTGTCGCAGACGAAGCCCGAACAGGACGGACGATAATTGTTGACTATCTCCGTATGTAACTTACTCAATTCTGCTACTTGTTCTTCGCTGGCTTTCCATAATCCTTTGCGGGCACTTTCGAGCATGACAGCCGTCATTTCCTCGAGAGCGGCAGGATTCTGTTGTTCAAAGTATTTCTTTACTCCCAGGTTAAGCTCGTCTTTTACATATACATTATAGATATTATCCCAAAGTTCTTTATCAATGGCGGCAGGTTTCATCACATTCCAACCGTAAGTGTTGGTGATAACTTCTGCAAATTCACTTGCGGAAGAAGCTCCTCCTTTCATTTTCTCTTTAATATAGACCGGATTGAGAATAGTCGTACGACTTTCTACACCGACAGCTTCTTTAAGTTCCTGCATTTTCATGTTATTACGATTGCGATAGTCGCTGAGGTAAGCGTCCGGATCTTTACCGGTCACATTGCGAACGGCAAGATTCATGCCTCCCATAAACTCATATACATGGTCAAGGCTTAAGGCACCCCAAGTATTGCTTTGACGTGGCTGTACTACTACATCTGTACGTGTCAATGCTGCTTCAAAAGCAAATTTTTGGAAAACTTCCCAGTTCTTTTCACTACCGTAATAAGCTCCCATATTATTGAGATAGGTAGTAGCAAGTTCCGATTCATTTTCCCAACGGTCACCGGATTCCACCATTTCCTGAATACCGGTACCGTACATACCGTTTATTCCTCCGAATATGCGGAAAGTTGAAATCTCCCGGGCGTCTTTCGGGCTCAATCCTTTTTCTGTCAATACCCGTTCAGCCTCAATTACACTTGTCGCTACTTGGTTCTCGTATTTATCATCTTTGGCACCGGCAGCCATTTCTACCGCACGGTTAATCAGGAAAAGACGGGAGGCGGCAAGGTCACGAAGTTGTCCGGAGGTCTGAACTACCACATCAATACGCGGACGACCCAGTTCTGCCGAAGGAATCAATTTTAAATCGCTGACACGGCCGAAAGCATCACGAACAGGTTCTACACCAAGCATATAAAGGACTTGAGCAATCGTTGCTCCCCCGGTCTCGATGAACTCGGAGGACCAGAGTGTATAGCTTACTTTCCGTGGTATAGAATCGTTATGACGTTGTTTGTACGTATCAATCGTTTGTTTGGCTAAAGCAATCCCTTTTTCCCATGCCGATTCAGTAGGAGTCGCTTCAGCGTTGATAGCGTACATATTGCGTCCGGTAGGCAATGTATTCGGATTAGCTATGGGGTCACCTCCCGGGGTAGGGGTGGTGTAGCCTCCTTTCAATGCATTCATCAGACTAGCCAGTTCTTCTTCAGGACTTGTCAAAAGTGCATTTTTATAGTTTCCTATATTCTTAATAGTGCGTTCCACTTCTGTGACTGCCAAAGAAAACTCTATATCTTCTTTGCTATACTCTTTAGGAGCTTTTCCCATAGCAGTCATCATACCCGACATACCAGTCATACTTTGCGGTTTTCCGGACTTTTCGTTCTTCTCCGGTTTACCGGAAGAAACTTCGTTAGCTTCAGCTTTTTCTTTATCAGCCTTCATGGCAGCTTCCATTTTCTTTATGGCTTCCGGACTTGCTCCCATCGATTTAGCCATTTCCATAGCTTTTCCCGGATCCATGTTAGTGCCCATTTTCTTCATGGCTTCTTTCATGCTTTCGGGAATTTTCTCATGAGGGGACTTTTCACTTTGCTGTGCAGGATGTCCTCCCATTTTCTTGTTCTTATCATCTTTATCTTGTTTGGCTGCGGCAGCCATCATCATCGCCATCATTCCTTTCGGAGCATTCCGGTCAGCTTCTATTTGGCGTGCTTTAGCCAGTTCCTGAGGAGTAATTCCGGCAGTACGGCAGATCAGTTCGTCTGTTGCCTGTGCAGGATTGGTTATCAGCTTTTCTACTAACTGGCGGGCAGGATTTAGATATTGCTGTGTAAAAAGACTCCGGTGTTTGTTGATAGTGTTCGTAGCTTTTCCACGTTGCTTGTCAAGAGCCAAAAGGCTGTATGCGATAGGTTCTGTTGCCATTGCGTAAACAGAAGAAGTAATCCGTTCCGGTTCATACGGAACACCCATAGTATAAAGTTGCCCGGTGATTTTTTCTGTGGCCAATTCTTCGGCGAAGTTTTCTATACGGGCGATTTCATCCTCTGTATAAGGCTTGTTGGTGATGCTGTCCAGACCTAAATCCCGGTGGATTCCCATTTTTACTGTCAATGTTTTGATGGCCAGCGATTCCTGCTCTTTATTCTCTTTTGCGGAGTTATTGTAAATCTTGATTTTCTCCATAAGCTCACGATAGATACCGCGCACGCTACTTTCGAGGAAAGGAGGAGTAAGGTAAGATTGCAGTGTCGCATACGAACGGCGTTTTGCCATCATTCCTTCACCTACATTTCCGATAGAATAGAGATAAAAGTGAGGAACAGTTCCGACCAGACGGTCCGGCCAGTCATTGCTGCATAGGGCAACTTGTTTTTTAGGAGTGAATTCCAAACTGCCATGTGTTCCGAAATGAATGAGTGCATCAGCTTTGAAACCGTGCTGCATCCATAAATAAGAAGCGATATAAGTATGCGGAGGAGCAGCGTTCGTTCCATGAACTACCTGAAAAGAATTGTCTCCACTTCCTGCTGCATTCTGTGGCATTAACACGATATTACCGAACTGTAACCGGGCTACGCCCAAACATCCGTCCGAAGTGACCATATAGTTTCCGGGAAACTCTCCGTCGGCAGCAACGACTTCTGCATATTTTTCAGGACGAAGCGATTCTTTCACCCAGCTTTCATATTGTTCTTTTGTAATTAATTCTGGATTTCCGTTTTTCATGAACTCGTCAAAAGCTCCCTCTGCATACGAGTTGAATACTGCACCTTGTGCTTGTATCATTTTTGCAAGTTCTTGTGCATTGGCAGGAAGTCCTGACACATTATAACCTTCCTGTTTCATGCGAAGCAAGAGATTGTAGAGCGAAGGTACTACTTCCATTCCGGCAGCCGTCAAGGCATTTTGTCCCGGTCCTTTGTAATAGTAGATAGCAACCTTTTTGTCTTTATTAGGCTTTGTTTTCAGATTCAGATAGTTGTTGATAGTGGAAACGAATGTTTTCAGTCGTTCGGGAATGGCGTATGAGTGGCGTAATCCTTCTTTGTCTTCATATTGTGCAAAAAGGGCAAAGGGGCGGATAGCGCCATCTATTTCCGGTGTCACAATGCTTTGTGACATAAAACCACCGGACATACCCAACGGATCGTTTTCCCATTCATCCACAAGGCTGTTGATCGTGAGTGGGGCAAAAAGCAGAATATTCTTAGTTTTCAGATAATCTACCATTCTATCCCCCATGCGTCCGTGAGCCATATTAATAATAGCGTCAGGCTGCACTTCATCAATAAACGACATGAATCTTGTCATTGACTGAACCGGATAAACGTTGTAGCCTTCTTTTTCGAGAGCTTTGATGAGGTCGGTAGCATCTGCCATTTGTCCGGTAATTATAATTCTTCGAGCTCCTTCTTTGTAGAGGTTGTTGTCTTTCATAAATTTCTCATAGTCGGTAACTGTGAGAAATTCCAGCTCATCGTCCGGATTACTGATTCCGGCATGATACAACATATCGCTCGGCCTTTCTACCGGGTCTTCCATTTCAGTTGTGGAATATGTTTTTCCATCAATGGCTTTACGGATGTAGTTCAACATATTCCTGTAGTTTGTTTTTCCGCCATTGCTCAGATAGCGGCGTATCAGATTCTGTTGTACACTATCGAGGTTACAGATATTGTTGGTAGGATTGGTGGCCATTGATGTGTACACAGGGACACCTTTGTCTGCTGCCTGCTGTATTTGCTGACGCTGTTCTTCAACGATACGCAGTCCCATGCCGTTAACAAATACCATATCATAATTTGACAGGCGGTCGAGGTTGGCAAGCGATACTTCGCTGAGTTTGATGAATGAATTGTCATTTGCTTTCGATATGCTTCCCTGCTGTATGGTCTGGAAGTTGACGAAAGCAATCTTTGTGGCGCTGAACCAGGCATTCCAGATAGATATGCCTATCAGGACGGCTGCAACGATGCACACACCTAAGATGATTTTACTTTTCTTTTTCATTTCTCTTATTTTTAGCTTTGTATGTAGTTTTATTGTTGTTTATTTTTTGAAGAACCGATCTATATCCAACGAAAGACCTAGTGTCAGATTAGCTCCTGTCGTAGTGGGTGAATTGAAATAATAATAATCCGGTACATAGTTAAACAAGTTATTAATAGCCAGATTCATATTCACACCTTTGAATACTCCCACCGAGAAGGTTAAATCCCAAATCATATATCCCGGGTACGTAACAGCAGTGCTTCCGGCAGCAGGGTTGTTGAAGCTATCGTTGTATACGTTTGTTTTTACTTCTGACAAGATGCGTCCGTTGAGTGAATAATTGAAATCTACTTTATCTAGGTTTTCGCCCCAGTCTACTCTTACAGTTGCCGTATGCGGGCGCGTATCTGTGAATTTTTTCTGCCCGTCACGCATAAATTCATGGATGTAAGTGTATGACATACGAAATCCTAATCCACAGGGGTATTTGGCAGAGATGTTAGCGTCCACTCCTGCAATGCCCACTTTGTCGGTATTGGTATATATTTGTCCTTTGGGATCATCGCTGTAAACTGTGTTAATACGGTTGTGTACCAGATTATAATATCCTGTTACAGAAAAATTGTAACGGTTTTTTGTGTACTCGGCAGACAGGGAGAAGTTGTGGCTTGTTTCTGATTTAAGATCAGGATTTCCATAAATCATCATCATGTTTGCCATATTGAACACCATATACATTTCTTTTAAAGTCGGTGAACGGAATCCTTGTGAATAAGAACCTCTCAATGAACAGTTACCAATCTTATACATCATTCCCAAATGCGGGGATAAATGACGAACATTGGAATCGGAGAAATAATCGAACCGTAATCCGGCGATTACATTTAGTCTTTCAGTCGGATTCCAGTCGAATTGTCCGAAAGCATCTGCTGTATGCATGATATAGTTAGCGTTATCAGTGAATTGGTAAGACATCAGATAATCGCGAAGGTAATCGGCTCCGACAGTCAACGTATGTTTTTCATTGAAAGTGTAATTATAAAGAGCGTGTACATTATGCTGCACATTGCTATAATCACGTACATCATTTTTATAGAGTACCTGGTAATCACTTTTGTCATATTGGTCGAAAGTGTAACCGACTTCAAGATTACTTAATGTGTTGAATGTATAATTTGCTTTTAGCCCACCGTTGAAATCCCGGTATCTGTCTTGAGTGTCTCCCGGTTTATTACGTTCACGGAAATAATACCCGGCTCTTGCGGTCAGTTTTAGTGTTTCCAATGGGTGATAGATCAGCCGTTCCTTGAAGTTCCATACTCGGCTTCCGAATACAGTTGAGAAATCTCCCGGATTATCTACGCCATACGTATCTACATTATTATATTGTACATTGGTCAGGCTGTTGAATTTACCTGCATTGAATCCCACAGTACCGCCATATCGATGGTCATTGTGCTCGGAGAAGCGTGAATTAAGATTTAAATTCCATGGGTCATCCGATTCGCGTGTAATGATGTTGATAACCCCTCCGATAGCGCTTGAACCGTAAAGGGTGGATGCTGCACCTTTCACAATCTCGATGCGTTCTACATTATCAAGGTTCAGACGGTCGTAGTCTACGTTATTTAGCGTTTCACCGGCCAAACGTTCCCCGTCTACAAGAAATAATACAGAGTTTCCGCCGAAGCCTTGCATATTGATAGAGGTTTGCTGGTCCATAGCAAAAGTGAATTCAATGCCGGGAAGTTCAGTCTTTAACAAGTCGGCTACATTATTGGCATTTACCTTTTTAATATCTTCCGAGGTAATCACCCGTGTAATGATAGGTGCATCTTTCAGCAGTTTGGGAGTACGGGTACCGGTAACTACTACCGTTCCTAAGTCAAATTGATTTTCGGATAGACGGAAACTTAGTTTTTTGTTTTCGTCCGTTGTGAATTTCTTTTCTACAGTTTGATAACCTACGTAAGAGGCGGTAATGATATACGAGCCAGTTCCGGGCAGTTGCAATGTGTATGTTCCGTCGGATGTGGTGACGGCTCCAGTTCCTTTTCCTTTTATAGAGATTGTGGCGCCGGGAAGGGGTTCCCCGTTTGTATCAGTTACACGTCCGCTGACATAATTACTGGATTGTTGTGCAAATGTGGAGCAAGTTGCTATAAAGGAAAATAGTAATATTATAAATGTAGGTTTCATTCTTTGTTATTGTTTTCTTAGTTATTTTTTTCGAAATCAAATGGATATAGGAAGTCGAAGTCGATGTATCCCTTTATACCTTTGGCATTGGTATAGTTGGTAAAACGAATGGCTGCATAGGTGTTGTCTTTCAGTCGTATCAGGTAGACCTGATTGGACATTGTGTAGATAGGTGGCATAGTCGAAGTATCTACATTCAGCCAGGTGGATAGGACACTGTTATAATAAGAGTCGGTATAGACAATATTTCCTTCCATCATGCCGGACATATCAATAGCAATCTTGTCCGTTGTCCATTCATCTTTAACAAAGTCTTTGTCATCAGGCAATTTTCCGTTTGCTTTCAGGGCATCAAAACTTGTGTAGCTCGTTTGGTAAGCTGCCCCTTCATTCGTTTTTATATCATAGCGATGAATGGCGATATCCCAATTATCGGGTATTTCGCTTTCATATTCTTTCCCGATTTTGACTGTGGTAACTTTACGACCGGAAAAATCAATATATGCCCACTCTGTGTACTCAACAGTTTTGATTTGTGAGAAACTATTTTCTTTGATTTCCATTTCAGTTTCTGTGGGGGCGTCATAAATATTCTCAAATAATCCATTACAAGCTGAGAGCGACATAGCCGCTCCCAGTATCATTGTATATTTAAAAATAGTGTTATTGCTTCTTTTCATTTCTTTCATTTAGATTGTTTATTCTGCACTTGCTGTATCACTTCCTGTAAATACTGTGGAAATAGCTATCGGCATACTACCTGGCTTGAAGTCAGTGTTAATAGTAGCAGTACCGTCTGCTGCGATTGTACCGCTCAGGCTTTCTCCTGTGATAGCTTTTCCATTGCTGTCGGTAGATTCATATTCTCCCAGGCTGAGTGAATAGGTTCCGTTTGCTCCGGCTGTTACATTGACTCCACTAATAGTGAAATTACCTAAACTCATATGACCACCGGCACCTGACAAGTTAGCGAAACCGCTTAAAGTAATGTCTACCGTTGTGTCCGATACACGTTTGATAACAGCTTTACATTCATCAGTTGTGCCGTAGGATGTATCTCCAACACTGATAGACAATGAACTGTTATACTGATAGGTAGCAGCTATATTATAAGTTATCGGTGTTTCTCCTTGCATGAACACGATTTCCATTTCTCCCATGGGTGTCGGAATATCTACATTAGTCTTCAAGGTTAACACTTTGGATTCATTTACACTACCTTCCAGTGTGTAGTTATAACTACTACCTGTGCCACTACCCATGGACATCACCACTTCACCTGAACCACTGAAAGATTTCGAGGAAAGTTTTAAATTATTCAGGCGGAAATCACCTGAACCGGATTTATATACCAAATTAATGCTACCGTCTTCGTTACCGGTTATTGTTGCGCTGGATTGATCGCCCAACAAATAGTCTGAGAACATATCGCATTCACCGACTGAATATCCATTATAAGTGCCGGCAATTTCCTTTGCAAGATTTATATCGTTGTCGTCACCGCAAGAAACAAATGTTGTTGAAAATGATAGTGCCATAAGAGCAACTGTCCAAAAGTTTAAAATTTTCATACTTAATATTGATAGATAATGATTAATAAATTTTTCAGTTGCAAAGGTACGGGGAACTGAAATGTGGAAAAATACCCAAAAGAAATGAAAAAGAGTTGAGACGTTAATCATATGTAGGTATTATAAAAAGTTTGAACCAATTCTTTTCACTTTGAAATTTGAAAATGAGGAAATCACGGCTTTTTCATTTAAGCTTTGAATTAGTCGTTCGATTCTCCTACCCATGCCACTGCGGCATGAGGGGAAATCCCGTTATTGGTAATCACTAATTTACGAATATCTCAAATCTGAATTTTTCTCCTTTTTGAGCCAGAAAATGCAACACGTTAGTGAAGCTTACTGATAGCCCCTTATTATCTCAGCCGTGCATGAATAGTCTGCTTTTCTTCTGAAATACTTGACAAACGACTTTTTATTTTGTATCTTTGAAGAAATAAAAGTGATAAACAGCATGATAAATATAAGAAAAATAGATACATAAACAACATTCCGACTGATATATTTTAGTATCAGGATAGATATGATATAGGGTAATAGTCTAACGATTATTGCCCTATTTTGTTTACATTTTTACTTAAAATATTTAATCCATTTCCGAAAAACGGGAAAAATAGTTTTTAATAAACTCGGATACCGTTTATAATAAACTATCCAAAAGTTTATTATAAACAGAAATCAAGTTTATTAATAGCGGAATAGCTGGTTGTAAAAATAGAGAAAACTGCATTATAGAATAGAAGAGCATCGAAAAGCGTATCCGTTTACGAAGTAATATAAGATAACATTTTTCATTTCTTCCAAATATGCAGATACAATCTTCAGGATTAACACCCTCAAACTCCACAAAAGGAATATCCCCCTATTTTTTCGATTATCCGGTACTACTAAAGAGAATACATTTAATCTGCTACCGCTAATGTCAGCACACTTATCCGTATACCCTCTACTTCCATGATCCGGGAAGCACATGCTACGGTAGTCGCTCCCGTTGTCAACACATCATCCACTATTAACACGTGTTTTCCAATCAAGGATTCAGCATGATGCAATTCGAAGATTCCCTCTACATTCTCCCAACGTTCAAAAATAGATTTACGCGTTTGCGTTTCCGTATATTTCCGACGTACAACAGCTTCCGTATCGACGGGGATTCCAGTCACGGCAGCAATTCCCCGCGCTATCCATTCACTCTGATTATAGCCACGGATGCGTTGTTTCGTCTCATGCAGCGGAATCGGAATTATCACATCGATTCCCTGAAAGAAACCGGACTCTATCAATTCCGCAGCCATGTATCGTCCCATGATGGCTCCTATCTCTTTCTGCCCCCCATATTTAAGCAAATGTAGTATCCGTCGAAAATCACTCCCTTTCCGATAGTAGAAAAAAGACGTAGCCCGTTCCAAAGGAAACTTTCCCCAGAATAGTAACTCAACCGGATTATCTCTTCGAAGATGATAATCGGTACGTGGTAAATCCATATTACACACAGCACAAATACATTCTTCCCCTTTTGCCAATGCCCTGCCGCAGACAACGCAACAACGAGGGAATAAGAGGGAAAGAAATGCCCCAAACCATTCTTTAACAAGAAATGTGTGTTTCATAATCATAGAGAATCGAAGGCTACAATATCGTTACATATCCAATGGAGGGACTTCCGCAATAAGCTGTTGATATACAGAATGCAAATATCCGTTAGTCGCTATAATATGATGGCCGTCCATGAAGTGTCCGTTACCGCAAAAATCGGTAACCCGCCCACCGGCTTCCTGCACAATCAAAGCCGCTGCCGAATAATCCCATTTTCCGAGAAAAGCTTCCGCCCACGCATCAAAACGCCCCATAGCAACATAACAAATCGCGGCAGCGGCAGAGCCATTCATACGAATGCCGCCCACTACTCCGTAAAGTTTATCTATCAAGTGGAGAGCTGTCTGTTTGTATTGTTGGGCATTATATGGCAACTCAGCAAAGACAAATGCATCTTTTATATCCCGAACACCTGAAACGTGTATTTCTTCCCCGTTCATAAAGGCCCTTCCCCCTCTCCATGCACAGAAACATTCGTCCCGGCAAACTTCATATACAACACCCAAGAGCAGTTCGGTGCGACTACGCAAAGCAATACATACACAGTAAGGAGCCTCATCGTGAATATAATTCGTTGTTCCGTCCAGCGGATCAATAACCCAGCAATAAGGTTCATCCTGATAAGTAGCAGAGCCTTCCTCCGTTATAAAGCCAGCTTCGGGTAACAAAGCGGAAAGAGCCTTAACTATCCGTACCTCTGATTCTTTATCTACATAAGACACATAATCGTGTGCATGTTTCTCCACCACACTCTCACGACGGAAATTCTTCCGCTCTTCTTTCAAAAAATGCCCGGCTTCGGTTGCGATACGGCATACATCGCCTGTGAGCTGTTTTAAATCCAACATTTCTTCTTTAATATTAAATAAATGTGCTTCGAAGGTATAGTTTTTCCCGTAAAAACATGGAAAGAAAATAATATTTTCTCATTAAATGTACAAAATAACACCTTTACCTAAAAATATTAATAACTTTGAATGTATAATTTTATTCGAAGAACTGAAGTTTATCATTCGAAGGACTAGAGTTCTTCGAATGATAGAGTATAGTTAATGTTGCAAAGAACTCATTAATATTTAGAGACAAATCCGGTCTGAGTCCGCTTAAACCGGATTTGTTAATTTCTTGAATAACTTGCTTTTTTCACAGAAATTCCCGAATATTGCAATCTAATACTAATTGAAAGGACTTTCATGAAAAGAGTCGATTCCGTTATCTCCCTAATATACTCTTTATCAAAATCAGAAAAGAAACACTTCTCCTTGCAGGTCGTTAAAGACAAGGAGGAGAAGGACTATCTTGTGATTTACGACATTATCACGAAGAGTAAACAACCCAACGGAAATACAGTGAAAGAAGAATTTTATAAGCGCAGGCCGAGAGGCTCCTTCGAAGTATCCATTCAATATTTATATGAGAAACTGGTAGACACGCTGCTCACATTAAGGAAGAAGAAAGACATCTATTATGATCTGCTGAATGATCTATGCAAAGCCCGTATGTTGTATGAGCGCTCTCTGTTCGAAGAATGTTTCGAGATTCTATCCAACACGATTGAGCAAGCTCAATTCTACGAAAACAATGAGATACTGACAATTGCCCAAAAACAGGAACTGGAATATCTGCTACGGCTGAATTTCCCCAACATGACAGAACAGGAGCTTTTTCATAAACATTTTATCCAGAATGAATCTTTAAAGAAAATCCGAAAAATAACGGAGCAATCTTCTCTGCACAATTTACTAAAATACCGCCTCTCTCATATCGGCTCCATACGAACTGCGAAGCAAAAACAAGATATGAACGACCTTATGGTCAACGAGCTATATATAGCCGCTTCTTCAGACGCGGAAGGAAACTTTGAATTAACACGAAACCATAAACTCTTTCAAGCAAACTATCTAATGGGGGCGGGAGATTACCGAGCTGCCCTAAATTCATACAAAGAGCTTAACTCATTATTTGAACAGAATCAGCAATTCTGGTCGAATCCCCCCATTTACTATTTATCTGTACTTGAAGGAGTACTCGGTAGTCTGCGGTCGGTTGGAAATTATAATGAGATACCCTATTTCCTGGAGAAATTAAGAAAGTTAATCGCAGAGGATTCTTCATTGGAATTTAAGGTAAATGCAACTTGCCTGCTTTTCCAATATGAGCTATTTCCTTACCTCGACAAAGGGAACTTTGCTGAATGTACACAACTCATGAGCCGTTATCAGGAAACACTTTATGATAAAGAAGCATGGTTAAGTCCGATTCGTAAAAGCGAGCTATTACTTTACACAACCCTCATACACATCGGGAACCAAAATTACAAGGCCGCAAAAAAATATATCAGTAATGCCATTATAGATCATAATATCAAATACCTGCCATTAATGAGAACCATTCGTCTGGTTCGTCTTATAGCTTACTATGAGACACAAGAATTTGAATTGATACGACACGAATCCCGTTCTATTACCCGCAGCCTGTCTTCTCCCAAAGAGCAGACTTTCAAAACAGAGCATACGGTTTTATGGTTCTTAAATAAAAGTAATCTGCCTATTCTAAGAAAAGACCGGGAAGATTTCTGGGAAAAGTTATATCCCGAAATTCATGAATTATACAATGATAAATACGAAAATCAGCTATTACGCATTTTCGATTTTACCGCATGGATAGAATCAAAAATACGAAAAGAAAAACTGTCTGATGTTCTTAAACGGCACACAAATGCTAAAGAAATCTAAAAAGAAAAAGCAGATCATCTAAACTCACAACACTAAAACGCTCTCCTTATTTTCACTTTATCCGTTTGTAATTATA
>ERZ834433.1316-NODE-1316-length-20906-cov-12.834732_pt1 | contig 20906 bp, 19 predicted proteins | sample MGYA00519948_ERZ834433 | MGnify/ENA primary metagenome ERZ834433 (study PRJEB31850, sample SAMEA3708752) | human gut metagenome | biome: human gut; feature: human-associated habitat; material: faeces | place: China | collected 2014 ...
CGCGGAGCATGGGCCATGATGGTAATTTGACTGCTGGAACAGTAATGCTAACAACACTTGGAAGTGCGTTTTCATTGACTTTCTGGTTATATATACTAAAATGTTTGAACTTAGTATAATAGAATTAAAATCTAAATTGGTTGTCATTTTAAGATAATGTATATTTTTAGATTATAAAATCTATATGATACAAAACCCTTAGGAAATAATATTTCCTAAGGGTTTTTATATTATTAAATGTATTTTAGGTGCTATTTTTATTATATATAAAAAATGATAGTATATATTATAGATTCAATTATATTAATATTTTATTGAGGTGTTTTGTATGGCGAATATTTTTGTAGAATTAAGTCATTTGTTAGAATCTGAGAAAAAATTATTTTCCATAATTGAAGGTGATTTTAAAATAGACAGTGAATATGATGAACCTAATAGCAAAATATTTTATAAAATATTAGATGATGGAGAATACAGAAAAGGCAGATTATCGCTTTACATATCTTTTCAGATTTTAGATAATTATAATGATAGATTTATAAAAGAATTGATGATGCCATTTGTAGATAATTTCATAAACAAACATTTTTTAAATTATAAAATTGTGTATAAAGAGCAAAAAGAAGAAAATAATATTTATAAGTTTAAATATGAATTTTGTAAAAATAATAATTTATTAATTGTAGGTAATGGTTTTGATATAGCACATAATTTAAAAACAAAATATGGTGATTTTTTAAATTATTATAAAGGTATTCAATCTAAAGATTTAAAACTTTAAAAAAATGTTATAAAAAAGATGATAGATAATAATATTATTGATAACATAATTAAAAATACAGCATTAAGAAAGACTATTCTAAAACGTCCTAATTTAATAACTGAAGATGGATATCAAATGTATTATAGACGTTCAAAGGAAATAAAAAGAGAGCTAGAAATATTATTAAAAGATAACGGAAATAGAAATATTGATCTTGAATTATATACAAGTGTCATAGCAAATATTTTTAGTAAAAATGAACCACAAAACAAAAGAAATATAACTAAAAGTTTAAAAGAAGAAATTATTGCTTTTATTTTGAAGAAATCGGAAGACAATATATTATTTAAACATTTATATAAAGAGAATGATTTAAATGATAATTGGATAGACATAGAAGCAGAAATAGGAAATATTGTAAAAAATAAAGAAAAAGAATTATATAATAATAATATAATTTATATTGGAAAGTCATTAATTGATGTTAAAAATGAAATAAAAAATTTAGAGAAAAATTTAGATGAAGTAATTTATTTGTTAGAAGTATATTTACTTAAAGAAATATATTCTAATCATGTTAAAGAAAATAATCTGATTTTAGATATAGCTTATAATATTACTCATCTATTAAGTTTTAATTATACAGATACATTTAGAGAAACTTATATAAAAAATAAAAATGATATATTATATCTTGATGATCATATAGATTTTATACATGGTCAATTAGGAAAACACAATTTAGTTTTTGGTACTAATGAAACTTTACATGATGAAAGTAAAAATAAAAATTTAGATTGTATATATTTTAAAAAGTATTTTCAACGTATTTATAAAAAAACAGGTTGCAAATATAAAAAATGGTTAAATGAAGGTATTGATAACGTATATATTTATGGTCATTCATTAGATGTAACAGATAAAGATGTAATAAATGAGGTTATACAAAAATCTAAACATGTTATTATATATTATCATTCCGAAGAAGCATATCGTCAACAAATTACTAACTTAGTAAAAGTGTTAGAGCATGGTCAAGACGATTTAGTAGAAATGGTATATGGTATTGAACCTAAAATAGAATTTAAACCTACATTTTAATTAAATAGCATTTAGTTTATAAAAAAGATACACCTCAAAGGTTAATTGAAATAACTTTTAAGGTGTATCTTTTTTTATAGTATTTTATTTAGAAGAGGCAAGATAGTTATCTAGGGTTTCTTGAGCATGTTGGGCTAATTGGGTATTAACTTTTGCATCTAAAGTGTTGATTATATCTTGTAATTGAGTTTTGCTAAGTCCTGCATTGATACCAATATTTAGATGGGATAAAAGTTGACTTTCTGTTCCGTTCATACTTGCTAAAGCAGAGATTGTAGCAATTTCACGTTCTGGATAAGTCAAGATATCGCGAGCAAATAAATCACCAAAAAGATGTGCTTTTAACATGTAATCAATGCCAGAAGAACTAGCAATATTCACTGGTGCTCCTGCTAATTGAGTTTGAACTCTAGTACCTAGAGCTAAAATATCTGTATTTGCTGGTAATGGTGTTGCATCATTGCCTATAGTGTCATGAATATTTTTGCTTTGTCGTTCGGATAAAACTTCATCTACAGTAGCAAGACCATTTAAAGCACGAGGAAAACCACAATAAGCGTAGAGATGAACCATTATTTCTTTTGTTTCATTAATGGTTAATCCACTATCTAAGCCTTCATTTATAGCTGTTTTTAAATTATTTAAATCTCCAGTAGCTGTATAAGAAGCGATAGGAATGATAGCTTGCTGTTTTGCTGTCAAAGAACCAGCTTGATAATTAGCAAAACTAGAATTTAGGCCTAAGAATAAAACACTACAAAAGGTCAATATAGATAGTAAGTATTTCATAAATATCCCTCACTTTTAAATGAATTTTATTAAAGGTTGTAGCCTATTTGATATGCTTGATTAGGGAACTCTGTACGTTCAATGATAGGACGAGAGCCACAACCAATGGCTAAGACTTTGCCGATATCTTGCCATTCCATATAACGCACTAGCGTTTCATAATGGTGAACTAAAGCTTCCATAGTCCAATCAGCACTATTATAAGCAGTTGCCATTAAAATTGATTTTTTACGATGTAAGGAACCTGTACGTGAATAAAATCTGTCAACAACAGTTTTTATTTGTGCAGACATACCATAATAATAAAGCGGTGTAATTAAAACAATTAAATCAGCACCAATTAATTTTGGCATGAGTGTTTGTTCAATAGCATCGTTTTGAATACAAGGCCCATTCATACCACAATGGTCACAACCTTGGCAAGGATGAATATCTTCAAATGCAGAATTAAAACGAAAGACTTCATGTCCAGCACTTGTTGCACCTTCGATAAATTTATCAGCTAATAAAGCTGAAGTTCCTGCTTTATGAGGACTACCTGTAATAACTACAATTTTCATTTTATTTTCTCCTATATGATCATTAGCATTAGCTGTTGTTTCAGGTTTATTTGTCAATGCAGATAATCCACAACCACTCAAAAATAGAGTCAATAAACCTGAGCCACTTAATTTGATAAAATCTCTACGGTTCATGATAAATAACCTCATTAATTAGGCATAGCTTCAATAGTTACTGTACCTGATAGCTCGGATACTATATCTCCACCAGAAATAACATGACCTAATTCGTATAAATCGTTGTTAGCACGGAAATCATCATAGAAAATAACAACATCTCCCCATGGCTCATAATAAGCTAAAGTTCCGATTTTTGGTGTGGCTTTAGGTGTGCTTTCTGTATTTAATTTATTAGGTGGATAGAATATTTTCTCATTTGTACTATAATCTTCTAAATCTATGGATAGTGGTAATTGATTATATAAATCATTAGCAGCTGGACTATTATTTAATTCGATTTCAATAGTTTGATTATTAGTAGTTGTTAATTTTATAATTTTAGTTTGTGTTGAAGTTGATGACGATGTAGTTTCAGTTGTTGTTTTTACATTAGTATTAGCTGTAGTATTATCTTGAGTTGGTTCTACTTGAGCATTGCAAGCTGTTAGAGAAAAGGTCATTAATAATAAACTTAGCAGTAAAAAGATTTTTTTCATGATAATAACCTCCTGTATGTTTATTTTTTATCTAATTTATATAAAATATGTGATAAAATACAATCTTTTGTTTGAAGATTTAGAAATCTTTTTCGTAAATAGTTAGATGAAATTATGAAAGTAGCTACAATAGATAAGTAATCCACAAGAAATGATAGTAAAGATTGAGATGGATTAAAATATACGAAATTATTTTGTAACAACATATATGAAATTAAATCATAATGTATAAAGTTATTTAATCCATAGAGGAAAATTATCCATAAAATTAATTTAGAATTTAGCAAATAAGATAATTTATTTTTTGTATATTTAGTTATTAGATTATAAAAAATTTGCCAATGTAATCCTATATGCATAGATATTAAAATAAAACCCCAATAAGCTGACAGTAGATGCAATGTACGAGCAAAATTGATTAAATTTGGAAAAGAGGTTTTTAGAAATAGTGGGATATAATCTAAAAATATAAGACTACTGATAATCAATCCAAACATAGTTAAGAAAGTGAGTAGATTAATTATTAAAATAAACGAATTATAAAGTGTGTATTTTAAAGATATTATCTTGGCAAAGTAATTTTTTTGTAATATACAATGAATTATAAATCCTATGCAAAGGATAATGCCTAAATATTCATGCCACTTTGTACCTATTAATGAATATGATATACATAATAATAGTAGTATGAACATGATGATATCTAAGACGATTTTTGATTTAAATTTTAAAGTCATAAGCTACTCCTTTCTTAGAATTCAAGTGATAATTTAATTAAAATGATTATAAAATATTTATTTTAGTTAACCATTTATGAATATCTGTATTTGAAGCAGTGCTATCATAAGAAGCTAATCCTGTGAGAATTTTTGATTGAGGACATAATTTTTTTATATCTTGAGGAATATGACCGAAGCCACCTCCACCATGGGTACAGAATGGAATGACTTCTTTATTTATTAAATGATTTTGATTTTGCATAATGAAAGTGAGTATAGGTGGTGCAATAGTACTCCACCAATTAGGTGAGCCGATAAAAATAGTAGAATATTTATTTAAATCTATTTGAATATCTTTGATGTCAGGTTGATAATTTTGAGAAATTTCATGTTTAGCTTGATTGACAACTGCATTATAAGCTTGGGGATAAGGTTTTTGTGGAATAATTTCTAAACAGTCAGCATGAAGTTGTTCGGCAATAATTTTTGCCATTTTGCGTGTATTACCAGAATGAGAATAATAAACTATTAATGTATTAGACATATAAATACCTTCTTTTATAAAAATTTTTAATATAAATTTATTTATCTATTAAATTTTCTTGTGATTGAGGATATCTTGCACCTTGAAGATTGATTGAATTTAAATGTTTGTTAATCATGGATAATTCTTCAGCAGAGAATGTTACATTTATACTATTGATATTTTCCTTTAGTCGAGAAACTTTTTTAGTTCCAGGAATAGGTACTATCCAAGGTTTTTGAGCTAAAAGCCAACCAAGAGCAATTTGTGCAGGTGAAACTTGTTTTTCTTGTGCTAATTTTTGTACATATTCGATTAAAATATAATTGTGATTTAAATTTTCGCTATTGAAACGAGGTATTTGACTGCGAAAATCATCTTTAGCAAAATGAGTATCTTTATTAAATCGTCCTGTTAAAACAGCTTTACCTAAAGGACTGAAAGGAACAAAGCCGATATTAAGTTCCTCAAGCGTAGGTAATAATTCTTTTTCAACTTCACGATACCACATGGAATATTCACTTTGTACAGCAGTTACAGGGCAGATAGCATGAGCTTTACGGATAGTCTTTACACTAGCTTCAGATAATCCCCAATGTAAAATCTTTCCTTCTTTGATTAAATCTTTCATAGTTTCTGCTACTTCTTCAATTGGAGTTTGCGGGTCAACACGATGTTGATAATATAAATCAATATAATCTGTTTGCAATCGTTTTAAAGAGCCTTCAAGTGCATTGCGAATATCTTTAGGTTTACTAGAAAGAGCCACTGGTCTATTAGTATTATCCATTTTATGAGCTAAATCAAAACCAAATTTTGTAGCTAGAACAATTTGGGAACGATATGGTTTTAATGCTTTGCCTAATAATTCTTCATTTGTATATGGGCCATATACTTCAGCTGTATCAAAAAAGTTAATACCTAAATCAACGGCCTGCTGTAATACGAAGATAGCTTCATTTTCAGGAAGATATGGCGGATAACTTTGAGTAAATCCCATACAGCCTAAGCCTAAAGCAGATACTTTTAATTTATCTTTACCTAAATATCTATATTGCATAATTATTTCTCCTTTATTGTAGATTATCTATTATTGAATAAATTTAATATTGTGTAAGCGATAAACTTCGTTTATATCGTGTAAATCAAGAATAATGCTATGTTTTTTATCTAATTGAGTAAGAGCATCTAATTCTTCTGCTGTTAAAGTAAAATTATTTAATTGTATATTTTCTTGAAGATGTGTATAATTTGTAGATTTTGGAATACTGATGATATTATTTTGTTTTAGCCATTTCAAAATAATCTGTGCTGTAGTTTTGTTATATTTTTTAGCTAAAGAAATCAATAGAGGATTTTCAAAAATTTTTTCTTTACCTTCAATAAATGGAGCCCATGCCATAGGTTTTATATCATATTTTTTCATGAGTTTTAATAATTTTTGTTGTTGACAAAGTAAATGAAGTTCTATTTGATTGACTGCTGGTATAATATTATGACTTAAAATCAAATCAACTAATCTATCTGGTAGAAAATTGCAAACGCCAATAGCTTTTATTTTTCCAGAAGCATATAATTCTTCCATAGCTTGCCAACTGCCATGGTAATCACCAAAAGGCATATGAATAAGATATAAATCTAAATAATTTGTTTGCAAATTTTCTAATGTTTTAGCAAATGATTGTTTTGTTTTTTGGTAACCAGCATCTTGTATCCAAACTTTAGACGATATAAAAATATCTTCACGAGGAATTTGACTTTTTTTGATTGCCTTGCCAACAGCTTTTTCGTTGCCATAGCAAGCAGCTGTATCTATTAAACGATAGCCCATTTTTAAAGCATTTAATACAGTATGTTCACATTCATCAAGATTATTTATTTGATATACACCTAATCCTGTAAGTGGTATTGTTACTTGGTTGTTTAATGTAAGTTTATCCATTTGTAAGTACCTCGGTTTATAATTTAATCTTAATCCTTGTAGCTAACTCCAAGTCAATAAGATTTTTCAAATTATTTAGTATATTTATGTTCGATTTTGTAACGAAGATAATTTAAGCGTTCTAATTGTTTTTCACGGAAATGGATTTCATCAAGAAGTTCATTGCGTTTTTTATTTAAACTATATAGTTGTAATTTATCACTATGATTGTTTTTATCGAGCAATAGACGCATGTAATTTTCAATTTCTTCAATATTAAAACCTATATCATGTAAGGTCATGATTAAACTTAGATTTTCTAAATCACTATCATCATATTGCCATGAACCCATGACTTTTTTTACTGCATTACATAAACCCCATTTTTCATATTCATGCAAAATTTCTAGGGGAATGTTATAAAGTTTGCTTGCTTCATTAATTGTCATCTTAATACTTCCTTATTTAGTTTTAATTGAATTTAATAATGAGCATTTTATTTTGCAAAATAAAAAAGTAGGTATTCTATTTCTTTGAACACCTACATTGTAATATATTTGTTTAATTATGACTAATACTTATATTTCATGATAAATAATGCTTTTTAAGCATTTTTAATACTTTTGATAAAATGAGACATAGTTTGTGAATATATATGATTTTTCTTCCAAATGAGAACTGCCCCTGTTTTTATTTCAGGAAATAATGGTATGAAGCGTAAGTCTTGATATAAGTTATCAAAATTAAGATTAAAACAAAGGGCTACACCAATTTGATGTTTTACCATATTAGCAGCATTTAAAATCAGATTATATGTTGCTACAATGTTTAGTTTTTCTGGAGAATTATTATTAAACCAATTAATTAATTCATTTTGTACTGCTGTACGTTTGGCAATGATTAGTGGTTCATTGATTAAATCGTCAGGTGTGATAAATGTTTTTTGAGCTAATCTATGTTTTTCATGGACTAAAATGCCCCATTGTTCTTTTTGAGGTAAACGAAAGAAATTATATTTACTGATATCAACTGGTTCAGTTACTAATCCCATATCTAAAAGACCATTTTCTATGCGTTCTTTAATTTCATCTGCAGTAGTACTATGAATATGGAATTTTACTAATGGATGAACTCTATGGAAATCTTTTATTTTTTGAGATAAATATGACATATTTTGAGTTTCCCCACAACCTATAGAAATTTCTCCAACTAAATCATCACATTCTTTTGTCAGCTCTTGTTGTGTTTTTTCCATCAGAGAAATTATTTCTTTAGCACGACGACGCAATAACATACCATCTTCAGTTAAAATAATACGATGCTTACTTCGTTGAAATAAAGTTACTCCGAGTTTTTCTTCTAATTGGATAAGTTGTCTAGATAAAGTGGGCTGTGTAATATGCAATAAATTAGCTGCTTTTGTTATATTTTCTTCGCGAGCTACCATTAAAAAATATTTTAATAAACGAAATTCCATAAAAGCACCTTCTAAAATTTTTATTTGATGTAATTATAGGATATATAAATATATTTGGCTAGAATTTAATTTGCAGGTATTTATTATTTAATAGCGAATAAATTTTTATAGTGAATAAATTTATGGTTAGGAAGTGGATTTATGAGTTTAAAATTAGTTATAGCAGAAACAATAGGTATAGATGAAAAAACCTTGAATGAATTAGCAAAAGATATTTTGCCTCAAGATGTAGAAATCAAGTATTATAATTCTTTAGCGGATAGCGATGAAGAAAAAATCAAACGCTGTAAAGATGCTGATGCAGTGATAATAGCTAATAAACCATATAGAGAAAATGTTTTAAAAGCATGTAGTAATTTAAAAATGCTCTCTGTTGCTTTTACTGGTGTAGACCATATAGATATGGATTATTGTCATGAACATAATATCTTAGTTTCTAATTGTTCAGGATATGCAAATGAAGCTGTTAGCGAGCTTGTAATCGGTATGTGTATAAGTCTATATAGAAAATTAGCTAAGTGTGGTATGGCTACAAAAAATCATGAAACAAGTAATGGTCTTCGCGGGTTAGAACTTTGTCATAAAAAATTTGGTATTATTGGAGCAGGTGCTATTGGGTTAAAAGTAGCAAAATTGGCTAAAGCTTTTGGTTGTGAAGTATATTGTTATCGCAGACATATTCCTGAAAATAGTGAATTTAAATTTGTGGATATGGATACTATTTTAAAAGAATGCGATATTATTTCACTGCATATGCCACTTACAAAAGAAACTACATGTATGATAAATGCAGAAAAAATTGCTTTAATGAAGAAAAATGCTATTTTAATCAATACGGCTAGAGGAAAAGTTGTCGATACGCAAGCTTTAGCTGATGCTTTAAATAAGGGGAAAATTGCTGGTGCAGGCATTGATGTTTTTGATACAGAACCACCTATTGGAGTAGAAAACCCATTGTTGACTGCTAAAAATGTTGTGTTATCTCCACATATTGGATTTGATACGCAAGAAGCTATGCAGAAAAGAGCTATTATAGCTTTAGAAAACATTGCAAAATGGATTGAGGGAAAACCACAAAATATTATGTAATATAAATATGGTATATAAATAAAACTGTTGATTATTTATAATATTTATGATATAATTAAGATATAAGAATTAAATAATGATGCATTTTGCATGACGATAATAAAATTGTTCTTTTTATTATTTTCATAAAAAGTCTTCATGAATTAATACTAAAAAAGATAGGAGGACTTATTATGAAAAAGAAATTAATAAAAAGAGCAATTTTTTTTATGATAAGTTGTAATATGGTTGTTTTTACACCAACATGGGCAAGCCAAGAAATAAAAAATACAATAACTTCATCAAGTATAGAAGTATCTGATGGAAGTATTAAAAATATAGTGAATGATGATTTTAATATTATTGATACAAATGTAAGAGATGAATATGGAATATTTTCTAATAATGGCGGAAAATTAAATATAGATGTAGATAGTTTAACTATTGAACATAATATTGATAGAAGTAATATGTTTACAAGTATTCTATCTCAAGGAAATACTTCAGAGGGAAGTCGCTCATTAATAGATATCAAGACTATTAATGATATTAATATAGATAATACAGCGCAGGAATTGGAGCAGATAAATGCTATAAATGCAAAAGATAATGCTAATTTAAATTTATTATCTAAAAATGGAGATATAAATATAAATAGTAATTTAAATATTAATCGTCGATTATATGATGTAAATAATAGCATAATAAATGTAGAAAACAATAGCGCACTTAAATTAGATGCTAAAAATATGAATATTAATTCTACTATAACTGATAGTTATGGGCAAAGATTATTTAATAATTATGGAATTAATGTAAAAAATAGCCAATTAAATATAAATAATCAAGAAAATATGCAAATCAATTCTACTATTAGTGGTAGAGGTTTTGATAACTATGGAGTATATGTTTATGATAATCTAAACCAGGGCAGTAAAGTTGATATTGTAAATAATGGCGATCTAATTATAAATACAAATGATAATAGCAGTAGAAATCATTCCTATGGAATTTTTGTTATCAATGAAAATAATACATCTGACGAAACAAATGTAAATATAAATAGTAAAAATAATGTAGTAAATACAAAATCTACAGGTATAGAAGTTTCTGGTGAACTTAGTAATGTAAATATAACAGCTAGTGCGGGTTCTAATGTAATTAAAGCTTTAGGTGATGTTGATAGTACAGGAATAGAAGTCAATGATAATGGAACGCTCTATTTAAATGCTAAAGATTATAATATTGTTACATCTGATTACACAGGTATACATGTTTCTTATGCAGATGATAAACAAAGTAATATAACATTAAATGCTAATAATAATATTGTAAATGCTGTAGGAACAGGAATATTGAGTTTTTCTAATGGCAATATTAATTTAAATGCTTTAAATGGTAATAACGCCTTTACTAGCAATTATATAGGAATTAGTTTAATGGATAATAGTCAAGTTAATTTAAAAGCTGATAAAGGTGAAAATTACTTTAAAATTGATGAAGGTATTGCAATATTATCCAGTCAATCTAATGTATTGGCTCAAGCTAATAAAAATATATTAGAAGGTATAGAAGGTATTTCTAGTATAGATAAATCTGAAGTTAAATTACAGGCTACAGATAGTAATGTAATTAATGCTAAAAATTTTGGTATCTATACTAAAGAAGAGGGCGTAGTAAATTTAAATGCTACTAATGCAAATAATACTGTATATGTAGAAACTGGATATGGAATAAGTGGTAATGATTCAGCTATAAATATCAATAGTCAGTCAGGAAATAATAGTATAGAAGTAACTCAAGGAATAGCTATTGAAGCAAATAACGGAAGCAATATTTCTCTAAATGCCAATAAAGGGCAAAATAATATAAAAGCAAGTGATATAGCTATCTCTGTAAATAAAAATAATATTGATAAAGATATTGCGAATATAAGTACGGATACAGCAGTAAAAATTACAGGAAAAGATAATATTATAAATGCTACTACAGCTATAGATAATATTGATGATGGCAATGTTGAAATAATAGCTAGTGAAAATAATTCTATTGATGGGTTAATACATGCAAAAAATAAAGCCAATACGAAGATCCAAGGCAAAGTAAACTATCTAAAAAATGATAATGGTCAAAGTATTATTTGGGCAGATGCTGGCACTATTGATATTACAGGAACTAGTATTATACAAGCCAATTCTCAACAAGTAGCGCTACTAGCAAATAACGATATAAATAATTTAAATCAGGGAATAATTACAGCATCATTTGGTCAAAATAGTGTGATTAAAGGAGATATTATAGCTAAAGATAATGGGCTAATAAAATTGAATGTATCAAATAGTAATGATGATATTTCAGGATTGATTATCGAAGGTAATATTTTAGCTGAAAATCAAGGAAATATTTCTTTAGATATAGGAAATAATAGTTTAATTACAGGAAATATAAATGATTATAGTTATTTAGCGGATTTAAATAATCAAAATTTAAAACAAGAGAATTTGGCAGGTAATATAAGTATAGATTTTAATAATAAATCTAGATGGAATGTAGTAAGGCAAAGTTTTATTTCTAAGATTAATACTAAAGAAAATAACATTATTGATATGGTGGGATATAATACAGAAAATAAACCACATAGTTTAATGGTTAAAGAATTTAATGGCGATAGTAATTTTGTGATGAATTTAAATGGCAATAGACAAAATACAGATATGGTTTATTTAAATTCAGGCACAGGAAATTATAATGTTATTTTAGCAAATGCTGTAACTAAAAATGATATAGGGCAAAATGGTTTACGTTTTGCTACAGTTGGTGATAAAAATAAGCAAGTTTTTAAAAATGCAGTAGCGTATAATGATGGATTTTTTAATATTAAATACCAAATTGCTTCAGAGGATTATGATGTGAATAATGAAGAAAATACATTATATAATAATGGTGATAATAGTGATTTATTAACAGAAAATCGACCAGGTAATGATATAATTAATAATATCTTTGGCAATAATGAAGATGCTGTTAATTATAAATTGGTAAATATTGAAGAAAAAACTTTATCTAATGCAGGTAAAACTATATTAAATATGACTAAGGCTAATTATGATGTAGCGGTTTTCATGGGACGATTAGATAAACGCATGGGTGATGTGCATTATTTAAATAAAAATGATGATGGCATATGGTTTAGACTTCGTCATGATAGAATTGAAAAAGACTTAGGATATACTGTTGATGGGAATATGTATGAATTAGGATATGATAAACTTTTTCTTAGAGACAATGGTCAAGAACGTTTAGGATTAGCTTTTGATTATATGAAAGGGTCTACTTCTTATGATGATATAGCTGGCAAAGGAAATAATAGTAGAAAAGGTATCTGGCTTTATGATACATGGATTGGTGATGATGGTCATTATAGCGATTATATTTTGAAATGGGGTCATTTAGAAAATGATTTTGAAATAGCTGGTACCAAAAAATTGAATTTAATTAAAGGAAATTACGATAATGATGTATTTTCTGCTAGTGCAGAATATGGCTATATGAAAAATTTAAAAAATGATTGGTATATCACTCCTCAAGTTCAATTACAATTAGCTAAAGTAACAGGCGCAGATTACATTACAAATCAAAATACTAATGTGCATGTAGATGGTATTGATAGTATTATTGGTAGAGCAGGATTTAAATTAGGCAAAAATTTTGGTGATAATAAGAAAAATACTTTTTATTTAAAAGCAGATGTATTACGAGAATTTTTAGGCGAACAATTTGTATCAGTTAAAGATGTTACTTCTGATAATGAATATGTTGGTTTTAAATATGACCATAGTGGTTATTGGTATGATGTTGGTTTTGGTTTTAATATTGAAACTAAAAAAGATTCATATGCATTCTTAGATGTTGAACGCAGATTTGGCAATGGAAATAAAAATTCATATCAAATTAATGGTGGTTTTTACTGGGCTTTGTAATTGAGAATTTATAACTTGTAATCAAAGATATAGATATGCTATTATAGTACTAGCAGGTTTAAGTTTGTGGGGAGGATAAATATGTTATTGACTATTTTGATGATTATAGATGCATTAGTAGCAATTGGCTTGATTGCTTCTGTGCTTATGCAAGAAGGTAAGACTGCTGGCATGGGAAGTTTATCAGGACAAAATGAAACGGCTTTTAGTAGCAGTGCTCGCGGTATGGACGCATTGATGGCCCGTTTCACTGTGTTTTTTGCTGTACTGTTTATGATAATTACTTTAATCATAGCTAAAATGGTAGCATAAAAAACTATTCTCTATCTATTTGAATTAATTTAAAGTAGATAGAGATTTTTTTTTATCAAATAGTGTAATATTTTATTTAATAAGTCATTTATAATAATATTTTAAAATTTAGGAGGTATTTTTATGATTACTAGTGGTGCAGAGCCATTTTTGTTACCTGGAGGTTCAAAGGGTGTATTATTGATACATGGATTTACAGGCTCGCCTTCTGAAATGATATTATTAGGAAATTATTTATACAGACAAGGTTATACTGTATTAGGTGTGCGCTTAGCTGGTCATGGTACGACTGTAGAAGAAATGGCTAATACTAATTGGCATGAATGGTATCATAGTGCATGTGATGGATATCATTTATTGCGTGGCATTTGCAGTGAAATATCTGTAATTGGTCTATCTATGGGCGGTTTATTAGCTATGCGAATTGGCAGGGATTTTCCTGTGAAAAAAATAATTTCAATGTCTGCTCCTGTATATATAGCTAATGAACGCAATTTAAGGTTTTTACCACCACTTGAAAAATCAGTGGGACGATATCAGCGAAAAAATAGACGAGAATTACCTGAACTAGCTAAAAGATACAATGTATCTTATAATAAAATGCCACTTGTCTGCGTTCATCAATTGTTGGAGATAATAGCCAAAACAAAAGAAATTCTACCAGAAATTTCAAAACCAATTTTGATTGTTCAAAGTAAAAATGACCATACAGTAAAAGAAGAAAGTGGTCAATATATTTATGACCATATTGGTAGCAAGGATAAACAATTATTTAAATTGAATTTTTCAGGTCATTTAGTTACTTTAGATATTGAACATGATAAATTATTTAATAAAATAGAGAATTTTTTGAAATAAATTATTTAGAGATTAGATAGAGGATAAATTTATGAGTTTACAAGAAAAAATAATGGAATATATGCAAACTAAAGCTAAAAGACCGATGAGTCAGGAAGATTTATTATATGCTTTGGCTTTAGAAGCAGATGAAATAAAACAATTACCCTCTGTGATGGAAGAATTAGAGCGAAAAAATCTATTAATTCAAAATCGAAGCGGTTTATTTGGTTTACCAAAACATATGAATTTAGTCATAGGGAAGATGAGCATTACAGCTAAAGGATTTGGTTTTGTTATTCCAGATAATGGGCTAGAAGAAGGTAAAGCTAAAGTTGATGATATTTTCATTCCTGCTGGTATGTTAAATTCAGCAATGAATAATGATAAGGTTTTAGTGCGTATCACTACTGAAAGAAGTAGTTTTACTAAGCGTGAAGGCGAAGTTATTCGTATATTAGAACGTGCTAATAATAAAGTTGTAGGTACATTTGAAAGCAGTAGAACTTTTGGTTTTGTAGTTCCAGATGATAGCCGTTTAAATCAAGATATTTTTATTGAAGGTCGCAATTTTAATGGGGCAAAAGTAGGCATGAAAGTAGTTGCTGAAATCACTAAATGGCCGACAAAAAATCATAGTCCAGAAGGGAAAATTATAGAAGTTCTTGGGAAAATAGGTGCACCTGGCGTAGATATTTTATCAGTAATGCGTCAATATGATTTATCAGAGCAATTCCCTGTAGATGTACAAGAAGAAGCTAAACAGATTGAGCAAGTACCTAGTAAGGCAGAATGCAATAAACGCAAGGATAGACGCCATTTACAAATTGTAACTATTGATGGTGAAGATGCCAAAGATTTAGATGATGGTGTTTATGCAGAAAAATTGCCAAATGGGAATTTTTTCTTAGGTGTATATATTGCTGATGTCAGTCATTATGTAAAAGCATTTTCACCTTTAGATAAAGAGGCATATAATCGTGGTACAAGTGTATATTTAGCAGATAGAGTTATTCCTATGTTGCCTGTAGAATTATCCAATGGTATCTGTAGTTTAAATGCTGGCGAAGATAGACTTTCCATGTGTGCGGAAATGGAAATTGACGCAAATGGCTCTGTTATTAAATACGATATTTTCCCTACAGTTATTCATGTATATCGTCGATTAACGTATAAATTAGTAAATCGTATCTTAGTGGAAAAAGATACGCAAATGATTGAGGACAATCAAGATATTTTGCCATTGTTGCATAATTTAGAAGCTGTATATAAAGTTTTAAATAAACGACGTCAAATGCGTGGAGCTATAGATTTTGATATTCCTGAAGTTAAGGTAAAATTGAATGCCAAAGGTCAAGCGGTAGGTCTTGTAAAACGTGAACATGGCTTAGGTGAATCTATCATTGAAGAATGTATGTTAGTGGCTAATGAAACTGTAGCCGAACATATGGCTAGAAAAGAATTGCCTTTTATTTACCGTGTGCATGAAGAACCTGTAGAAGATAAAATGCTTGCCTTAAATGAATTATTAGCTAATTTTAATTTGCATTTAAATCGCAACACTGAAGGTGAAATTGAACCTAGAGCTGTTCAAGAAGTATTAAGTTCTATTAAAGGAAAGCCAGAAGAAAAAATTATTTCTGCTGTAGCTTTGCGCAGTATGCAACAAGCTAAATATAAAGCAGAAAATTTAGGGCATTTTGGCTTAGCTGCTAAATACTATACGCATTTTACTTCACCAATTAGACGTTATCCAGATTTAATCGTTCATCGTTTATTAAAAGAACAATTAAAGGGAAAAATGACAGTAGAACGTCAAGAAAAATTGAAATCAAGATTACCTGAAGTGGCTACACATACATCTAAACAAGAGCGTGTGGCTACAGAAGCAGAACGTGAGACGACTTTAATTAAAGAAATTGAATATATGGCTCGTTTCTTGGGTAATGAATTCCATGGTATTATCAGTGGTGTTACTGCTTTTGGTATTTTTGTAGAATTAGATAATGGCGTAGAAGGTTTAGTTCATGTATCTACTATGGTAAATGATTATTATGAATATGTGGAGAAAGAATACGCACTCGTTGGCGAAATGACTAATTTCAGATATCGTTTAGGTGATGAAGTAACTGTTATTTTGACAAGAGCAAGTATCAAAGAACGTTCTATTGATTTTATTTTAAAAGACAATGGTAAGATGCCACTTGTTTTTGAAGATGATATAATCGCTAAACCATTTTTTACAGAAATCAATAATAATGTGAAAAAAGATTTAAAGATTAAGGAAAATTTTTCTAAAGAAAATAAAGCAAGCAAAAAGCAAGCGGATAAATATAAACGCAAAAAACGTAAAGATAAAGAGCATAAAAAAATAGAGGAAAAAAGAAAGAAATCTATTGCAAAAATAGAAGGTAAGAAAAAAGATAACAAGAAAAGTGCTTTTTATGATAAAATTTATACGAAGAAAACTCGTAAAAAAAGTGGCACCAAAGAACGTGTGCGTGATAGAGTTTCAAAAGGCAAACGCCGTAAAAAATAAATATTTTAGACAATAAGTAAGGTTGATTTTATGGGAAAGAAAAATGCAAGTGTAAAAATTGTTTGTGAAAATAGAAAGGCTCGTCATGATTATTTTATTCATGAAACATATGAAGCTGGAATTGTTTTAGTGGGTACAGAAGTTAAATCTCTTCGTGCTGGTAAAGCTAATTTAAAAGATAGCTTTGCTAAAATCAAAAACAATGAAATCTTTTTGGATAATATGCATATCAGTCCTTATGAACAGGGCAATATTTTCAATCATGATCCACTTCGTGCTAGAAAATTACTGATGCATAAAATAGAAATAGTGAAATTATCCAGTAAAATCAAAGAAAAAGGTTTTACATTAGTACCATTAAAAGTTTATTTTAGCAAAGGTAGAGCTAAAGTGGCTTTAGGTCTTGCTACTGGTAAGAAAAATTATGATAAACGTCAAGCTTTGGCAGAAAAAGCTGCAAAACGTGATGTTGAACGTGCATTGAAGGAACGTCAAAAATATTAAATATAGCTAAGTGAGATGGTGATTAATTATTTATGTGGGAAAAGATAAAATCTATATTAACTACTACTAAATATCAAGTTAGAATTGGCTTGGCTGTAGTATTAATATTTTTAGGCGGATATAATTTATTTTTCATTGGCGATGATGAAGGACATGGCGATAATATTTCTATAAAAATAGAAAGTGGCATGTCTACAGAAGAAATTGCTCAAAATTTGCAAGAACATGCTATAATAAACAATGGTCTTGGTTTTCGCATTTTAGCTCGTTTAGAAGGTAAGGATACTCAATTTAAAGAAGGTATTTATTATTTTCGTGTGGGTATGAATATAAATTCTGTTCTTGATAGATTGGTTCAAGGGCCAGAAAATCAAGTAGTCAGAATAACTATTCCAGAAGGCTTCACTGTAGAAGATATTGCTAATTTATTAGAAAAAGAAAATTTGACTACAAAAGAGGAATTTTGCAAGGTAGCAAAAGATTATACTCCATATGATTATATGAAGGAAGCTACAGAAAATAAGGATATCAAATATGCTGTAGAGGGATTTTTATTTCCTGATACTTACGATATTGATAGGTCTTATGGTGCAAAACAAATCATGCAAATCATGGTAGATAATTTTGACCATAGATTAAATAGTGAAATGCGTGAACGTGCTAAAGAGGAAAATTTATCTATTTTTGAATTGGTAACTATGGCATCTTTGGTGGAAAAAGAAGCTAAGTTTGCAGAAGATAGACCAATTATCGCTGATGTATTTTTCAAACGACTAGAAAATCATATGATGTTACAATCTGATGCGACTATTCAATATGCTTTAGATGAACATAAGGAAGAATTTAGCATTGAAGATACAAAACTAGATTCTCCATATAATACGTATCAACATGAAGGATTGACTCCAGGGCCAATTGGAAATCCAGGTCTTGCTTCTATTGAGGCTGTGTTATATCCAGCAACTACAGATTATTTGTATTTTGTGGCAGATAGTGAAGGTCATAATCATTATAGTGTAACGTATGATGAACATTTAAAAGTTATTGAAGAAATATATGGTGAATAAATAATAAGTAAGAGGAATTAAAACGTGGAAGCTTTATTTAAGCAAATGGAAGATTTTGCGAAAGAAAATAAAGTACCAATCATCAATGAAAATGGCAGAAAGGTTTTTATTGAAATAATAAAAAAATATAAGCCACAAAGAGTTTTAGAAATTGGTACTGCGATAGGTTATTCTGCATTATTAACTACTTATTATGGTGCAGAAAATGCAAAGATTATTTCTTTGGAATTAGATGAAGAACGCGCAAAACAGGCTCAAGATTTTATAAATCAATCTGCATATAAAGAGCAGATTGAAATAATCTTAGGTGATGCCGCTGAAAATATAGAAAAACTAGATAAAAATTATAAATTTGATATGGTTTTTATCGATGCAGCTAAAGGACAATATCCTGATTATTTGCAGAAAGTATTACCATTATTAGCTGATGATGGCATTATTTTAGCTGATAATGTATTATTTCGCGGTTATGTAATGAGTGAAGAAAAGCCACCTCGCCGATATAAGACTATTGTAAAAAGATTGCGAGAATACATTGCTATGGTAAGTGATAAAGATAAATTTACAACAGAAATTTTTGAAAATGGCGATGGTTTGGCTTTAACTAAAAGATTGAAAACTAATTAATTATTTGGAGGAACAATGCAAAATACAATAAAAAAACCTGAATTATTAGCACCAGCAGGAAATTTAGAAAAATTAAAAATGGCTATTTTATATGGAGCAGATGCTGTATATCTTGGCGGAAAACGTTTTGGGCTTCGTGCTTATGGCGGTAATTTTTCTAAAGAAGAAATGATTGAAGGCGTTAAGTTTGCTCATGAACGTGGTAGAAAAGTTTATGTAACAGCAAATATTTTTCCGCATAATAATGATATAAATGAGATTTTACCATATCTACAAGAATTGGTAGAGGTTGGTGTTGATGCTGTTTTAGTATCTGATATCGGTTTATTCATGCTTATTAAAAATGAAGTGCCAAATCTTGAAGTTCATATCAGTACACAGGCTAATAATACAAACTGGAGAGCTGTTAAAGCATGGCAAGATTTAGGAGCAGAACGCGTTGTATTAGCTCGTGAACTTTCTTTTGCTGAAATAAAAGAAATTCGCGAAAAAACTGATGTGGAATTAGAAATGTTTGTACATGGTGCAATGTGTATTTCTTATTCTGGTCGTTGTTTAATCAGCAATTATTTAACAGGTAGAGATTCTAATCGTGGAGCATGTACTCAACCTTGCCGTTGGAAATATAATTTAACTGAAGAAAAACGTCCTGGTCAATTTTTCCCTGTAACTGAAGATGAAAATGGAACATATTTCTTTAATTCTAAAGATATGTGTTTACTTCCTTATCTAAAAGATATCATTGAATGTGGTGTAGATAGCTTAAAAATTGAAGGTCGCATGAAATCTATTCATTATGTAGCTAGCGTAGTAAGTGCATACCGTCATGCTATCGATAGTTATTTTGAAAATCCAGAAGAATTCACGATTAAACAAGAATGGATAGATGAATTAAATAAAGTCTCTCATCGTGAATATACAAGTGGTTTCTCTTATCATAAAACTTCTTGTGATGATCAAATCTACAATACAACATCTTATGAACATACATCTGATTTTGTAGGTTTAGTACTTGATTATGATGAAGAAACAAAAATTGCTACTATACAGCAACGTAATCATTTAACAGTTGGACAAGAAATAGAATTTTTCCAACCTGATGCACCTTTATTTAAACAAACTATTACAGAAATGTTTAATGATGAAGGTATTTCCATAGAAGTAGCACCACATCCACAACAGATTATCACTATGAAAATGGATAAACCTGTTGTGCCATATACAATTTTAAGACGTGATGTAGTTACTGAAGAAAATTAAATAAAAAAAGTGTTATAATCATTTATTTACAGATTGAACTGCACCCCAAAAGTTGGACACAAAACAACTTTTGGAGGTGCAGTTTTTTTATGACTAAATATTCAAATGAATTTAAAGTTAAAGCAATTAAAATGGTTTTAAAAGGAGCTTCTATTTCTCATGTAGCTAAAATTCTAAACATGCCAGATATAGCTCCTCTTTGC
>ERZ834433.1328-NODE-1328-length-20668-cov-6.081162_pt1 | contig 20668 bp, 14 predicted proteins | sample MGYA00519948_ERZ834433 | MGnify/ENA primary metagenome ERZ834433 (study PRJEB31850, sample SAMEA3708752) | human gut metagenome | biome: human gut; feature: human-associated habitat; material: faeces | place: China | collected 2014 ...
GCTGCCGTGCCTCGCTCGCCGTATCGGCACTTAGAATTATGCGGTATTGCCTTAAAGTGTAACGGATGACCGCCCCTGTAGGCAAAGGAGTGTATTGTATTATGACCTGCCGCGTTCTGCGCATTGATGAACAGCTGTATGGCTGTGAGGAGCTGCCTGCCGGGCAGCCGGTGCTGTGTGATGTTCTGCTGGCCGATGCCGCCGGTACCCAGCGGGTGCTTCCCTACCCCGATGAAGCCCTGACTGCCCAGAGCATCCAGGAGGGCGATACCGTTGCCCTGCTGCCGGACGGCACGCTGAAAAAACTAAGGTGTATCTGACACCCTAGGGTAAGCCCGCACTTTGCAAAAGATTCACCGTAACTTTACATCGGTATGGTTGCAGCCCGCAGTCAAATGGCCTATGATTCTGCCGGAACAAACGGCAATTCAATGTTTTCCTCGTCCACAGGCGGGGTTTGGGTTGCGCTGGGGGGCGGGGTTTCTGTCGGTTCCTTCGTGTTGTCCGCCGGTTCGCCGTCACCTTTTTCTGCGGGCGCGGCACTGGCGGTGGGCTGACCGGCGGCGTTCAGCACCGGTGTTTTTTTCGTTGCGGGCTTCTGGGTCGGCTTGGGGGCAGTTGTCTGCTGCGGGACAGTAGTTGCCGTGGGCTGCGGTTCAGCCGTCGCGGCGGGCTGCGGCGTGGGCTCTGCCGGGACGGCATCATTCGTTTCCGCCTGCCGGGTCGGCTCCGGGGTTGGCTGGGTACCTGCCTGCGGCCGGTGCAGTGCAAAGGCAGCGGCAAGCACCACGGCAGCCACCACAACGGCCAGGACTATTTTTTTCTTCATTGCTGTTTTCCTTTTTATATTTGGGGGCGTTGCGGCATCAACCTGCCACGCTGTAACGCTGTGCGGCGGTGGTCAGGTCATCCAGCGCGCGGAGCAGGTTCAGCAGCGGCAGCTGGCTTTCATCCACCGCTGCCAGCGCGCGGACCATATCGCCATAGCTGAACACCCCATAGCGCAGGATGCACAGGTCCGCCCCGTTTTGCCGCATGGCAACCACCGGCATGGCATCCGCGCGGCGGAATGCAATGGCCGGTGTAACGACATAATATACCTTTTTGCCGTCAAAGCGGGTGTTGGTATCCACGGGCTGCAATTCGGTTTCGGGCTCACCTGCATTCCAGGCAAAAGCAAAAGTGCATTCCGCGCCGTCCGGCACCATAAAATAGTGGCGGATCTGGATAACGGGCTCCAGCAGCAGGCTGCTGCCGTAATAATCATCGGTCTGGGTGCCGCTGCTTTCAAACTGGTAGCTGCCCCAGTTGGCCGTGGAGTTTGGCTCCGCGGTGCCGGCTAACGCATCGGTCCGGTAGCCAAAGTACAGCTGCGCTTTGCCGCCATACACCAGCAGGGTGCCGGCCAGCTCCTTTGCCTGTTGGGGATAATCGTGTTCCAGCAGGTAGTTCAGGTAATCCTTTACGGTGTAAGTATAAACCGGGCCATATTTACCGTTTACCACCATCCGGGCTTCAATATCATCCGTCAGCTGTTTGGCGGCCACCTGGCAAGGGAAAGCGGTGCAGCTTTTGCCGTTTACTTCCACCTGCTTTGCATCTGCCACTGCCACCTGTGTTACGGTGGAATCCGGCAGGGTAAACTGCATGGCGGCATCCTGCGGGGTATCTTCCGGCAGGGTAACGTAAAAATGAATTGTGATTGTCTCCCCCAGGCTCAGGCTGTAGCCTTCCAGATGCTCGCCGGTCTGGGCGGTTTCCGGGGTGGCGGGATCCTGCGGCGGCGGAGTTGGCACAGCAGGGTCAGGCCGGCCGGTTTCGGGGGTGCTCTGCGGCGGATCCGCCCAGGGGATATCCTCATCCGTTTCGCTCACCTGCGTCTGGATGCTGGCCGTATTTTCCTCTGCCAGCGCGGCGGCAGGCAGCGCGGCACACAGCACCACCGCCGCCAGCAAAGCCAGCAGGCGCTGGGGCCAGCTTTTTTGTTTTGTATGGTTCAAACTCAAGGTGTTTCCTTCCTGTTTTTTGTTTTATCTTCTCTTTTTTATCCTGCTAAAGGCATCATCCCTGGTTTTTGGCCAGCAGCGCTGCTCCAATCACCCCGGCGCGGTAGCCGAGGGTGCAGGTGGTAATACGGGTGTGCTTTTGGGCGTAAGCATTGCCAAAAACCATTGGTCCCACCGCGGCGCGCAGGGGAGCCAGCAGGTTCTCCCCCTGGTTGGCCACCCCGCCGGACAGACCGATCACTTCCGGGAAGAAGATGTTGATCATGTTGGCAACGCCCACCGCAAGGTAATGAATGTACTGTTCCACCACGGCTTTGCCTGCGGCATCGCCCTGGGCGGCGGCATCAAAGGCGGTGCGGCCATTTACCCCGCCGCTTTGGGCGGCTATGCCATGCAGGGCGCTTTCGGGGTGGGCTGCCATGGCTTCTTTGGTCATGCGGATCAGGGCGGTGGCACTGGCCAGGCTTTCCAGGCAGCCGGGGCGGCCACAGGTGCAGCACGGGGCATCCGGGGTGTCCAGAATCACCATGTGCCCCGGCTCCGCCGCTGCGCCGGTGTAACCGGTCAGCAGTTTGCCGCCCAGCACCACACCGCCGCCCACGCCGGTACCCAGTGTGATGATCACTGCGCTTTCGGCTCCTTTGGCGCAGCCCGCCAGTGCTTCGCCCAAAGCGGCGGCGTTGGCATCGTTGGCAAGAGCAACCGGCAGGCCGGTTTTGGCGCGCAGATAATCCCCCATGGCAAAATCATGCCAGTCCAAATTGTTGGAGTAGCGCACGAGGCCTCCATCCACCGTGCCTGGGCAGCCAACGCCAATGCCCGCTACCTGCTGGCCCTGTGCCAGCTGATTGCAGAGGGCTGCAATATCATCGCACACGGCCTCGGCCGGGCGTGGCAGTTTGGTGGGGGTGCTCGCTTCCTTTATAATAGCACCGTCTGCATCCACAAGCGCAGCTTTGATATTGGTTCCACCAAGGTCCACACCCAGATAATACATGATTGCAGCCTCCTGTACATAACATTTTTTTCAGTGTAGCAGATTGCCCGCCCCGGCGCAAGAACCTGTAGACAAAAAAGCATCCAAAAGTAAACCCGGCACTACCCACTACTCTTTGTCGGGTCGTGCCGGTTGGATTTTATTTTTTAGGCAATACCGCATAATTCTAAGTGCCGATACGGTGAGCGAGGTGCGGCAGCTGCTAAGCCAAAAGCGCAGATAATACTTTGTGTATTATCGAGCATTTTGGCAACGCAGATGCCGTGCCGCAGCCGCCGGAGCGGTGCTTAAGCCGCAAGGCGGGAATTGTGCGGTGTTGCCTTTATTAGCGGCTGCTCATCCGTTCAGTTTGGCGTACTCTTCGTCGGTAACGGGCTCGCACCATTCGTTGCTGCAATCTTCGCCGGGAACTTCCACAGCAATGTGGCTGAACCAGCTGTCGGCCTTGGCACCGTGCCAGTGCTTGACGTTGGCCGGGATGGTGATCACGGTGCCGGGGGTCAGGCTGACGGCAGGTTTGCCTTCTTCCTGGTACCAGCCTTCGCCTGCGGTGCAAACCAGCAGCTGGCCGCCGCCCTTGGCCGCGTGGTGGATATGCCAGTTGTTGCGGCAGCCAGGCTCAAAGGTAACGTTGGCCAAAAACAGGCCGGTTTTAGGGTCGGTCAGCGGGTTCAGGAACGACTGGCCAATGAAAAACTTGGCATAAGCGGTGTTTGCGGCACCGGTGCCAAAAACATTCTGCTGCTCAAATTCATGTTTATCCATGCACTTCATACTTGTTGCCTCCTGTTTTTCTCTGTCCCTGCCCTGTTGTGCTTGACGCTGCGGCGCTGGGATACTATGTGGCCGCTATATTTTTTCAAACCCCCTTATCGAAAAAAACTGCCCGCACAACGGCTTATCATACCGTGTACGGGCAGTTGATTTATAATTATCTACTTTTCTCTCAGGTCTGGGTCGATAAACGCAACCCCACCTGGTACCCCAGCAGGGTGCGGGTTTCCACCGGCTGATGGCGGATGAGGGAAAGCAGCTGCTGTGCGGTACGGCGGCCCAGCTGTTCGGCATCAAAAGAGACCGCCGTGATCTGTGGCGTACACCCCTGCAGCGCTTCGTCGTCATACAGGGAGGCAAGACAGATATCCTGCGGCACGCGCAGGTTCAGCTGTCTCAGGGTGCTCAAAGCCAGCAGGGCAACCTGGTCATCCATGCACAGGATGCAGTCCGCCCCACGCTGTACCGCGAGCTCCACAGCGCTGGTGCGTAGATCGTCGCTTTCCAGCTCCAAAAACAGCAGGCTCTCATCAATCTTGCAGCAGGCGCGGTCATGCGCCTGCTTATAGCCTTCCAGGCGGGACTGGTTGACGGTGTACAGCATGGATCCGCCCAGCAAAGCAATGCGGCGCAGGCCCTTCATCAGCAGCAGGCTGACCAGCTCGCGGCAGCCGCCCACCTGATCATGGTCCACCGAGATGACATCCTGGTCAGCCGGGCGGCCAATGGCAACAAAGGGGATGCCGCTTTTTTGCAGCATGGGGATCAGCGGATCACGCTCCAGCGTGCGGGCCAGAATCACGCCATCAATCTTGCGGTTGACCAGTAGACGCTGCATCGGGCTTGTTTCCTGCTCGCCCACCATCGTCATCAGCACATCATAATCATTGCGGGTGGCAATATCGTACACGGCGCTGACGGTTTTGCGCAAAAATGGTGCGGCAAGGTTGCCGAACTGGCGCGAGAACACCAGTGAGATATTATAAGACTGCTGGGTTACCAACCCGCGTGCCAGCATATTGGGCACATAATTTTTCTCTTTGGCGTACTGGACCACGCGGGCGCGGGTCGCTTCGCTGACACGGCCATTGCCCGAAAGGGCACGGGATACCGTGGTCTTGGACACGCCAAGGTCTTCAGCCATCTGGCTGATGTCAATTTTTTTTTCTCCTTCTGTCTGTTTACGGCGCGGCATGGGTTTACTCCTGTTAATGTTTGCTTCTATAAGATCTTCTTTCTGTCCTTGCCGGTTTTCCGCCCCACGGGCAGTTCCCAGGGTACTGTTTCAGAAACCAGTCCCCCACCCCGGCCATTCCCTACTTGGTCAATGGACTTAACATATTATACCACATTTTTCTGAATCATGGTAGCCCCCTGTACAAAGAAAGCAAAGAACACGCTACCCCAGTACGGGGTCATTATATCATTCCTAGCTCTGTTTTTCAACCGATTTCTGGCTCTGTTTCCGTTTTCCAGTGTGTTTTATAACCTGGTAAAGTTTTCTCATTTTGTCCGTATCCTGCTCAGTCATCGTATCTGCGCCAAATTGGGCGGCTTGGGCCAATGCCAGCAGAGCTTCGGCATCCTGGGGTTCAAGGGCGGGGACACAACTTTGCAAAAATGCGGCAAACTCCGGCGCATCGGATGGTGTATCCGGCGGCAGGCCGCGACGCACCAAAAGGCGGTAGATGCTGCCAAACACGGCCAGCACCCGCGCGTTGCAGCTGCCCCGGCCATACCCCATGGCATGGCGGCGGGTCAGCACCAGCAGCACCGCAGCAGCCAACAGGCAACCCCCCAGCAACGCCGCCAAAACCAGCCTGCTGCGGGGCACGATGGTGGCTGCGGGTTCGTTTGCGCTGCTCTCCCCTGCTGCGGGGGCAGTGTCTTGATCTTGAGTTTCGGGCAGCGGGTCGGTGCGCAGGTCGGCCTGTTGGGCGCTGACCAGCACGCCGGGGGTCATCTCCATGGGGGTCCAGCCCTGGCCGGAAATGTACACCTCCGCCCAGGCGTGGGCGTTATCGTCCTGTAAAATGGCGTGCCAGCTGCCGTCCTCCTGTTGGGTAAACAGGCTTTGCGGCGCGGCATAGCCCACCACATAGCGCGCAGGCAGCCCGAACATGCGGAACATAACCACCGCCGCCGAAGCAAACTGCACACTGTACCCCTGTTTGGATTCTGTTAAAAAGTAACGGATGGGGTCGGCCCCCTCCGGCGGCTGGGGAGCGCTGGCGTTATACTGGTAGTTGGTGTTTAGATAGGCGCGGATGTAATCGCCAATGTCCGCAGCTTCGGTCAGCTTCTGGTCCTTTTTGGCTTCATCGCACAGGGTTTGCAGCTCGTCATAGCCGTCCGGCACGGCGGTGTAGCGGCTGGCGGCGTAAGCGGCATAGGATGCTTCCATCCGGTCCAGCACGCTGGGGTCGGCATCGGCGCGGGCTTCCAGCTGGGTTTGGGCGGTATCCCGCGGGTAATACAGGAACACATCGTCCTGCGCGGTCTGGCCCGCGGCGGCGCCATCGCCCTGGATGGTGTAATAATCACCCCAGTAGGCGTTGTACGGTGCATAGGTGTACTGGGTATCGGCGTGGATGCGCTCCACCGTCAGCGTCTGGGGCTGGGCGGTGCCGTCATAGGCGGTGCGCAAAAACGGCAGGCTTGCAATGGTCAGCCGGGCGTTATCCTCGGTTTTCCAGTTCATAGCGGCGCTGTCAAAGGCATCGGCATCAGGGGCCTGCCAGGTGGTGCCGTCATAACTGCCGCCGATAAATCCCCGCAGGTATACGGTTTCTTCGGGTTTGTCGCTGGCGGTCAGGGCCAGATCCGTCACTCCGCTGACCTGGATACCCCCGCCCTGATTCAAGGCGCCATCCGCCACACCACCGGCAGCGGCTTCTACCTGAATGTTCAGCCTGCCGCCGCTGACCCGCGGCAGCCAGGTAATGGCGGTGCTCAGCGCGGCGGATTCCACCCGCTGGGCCGCGGGCTGCAGCCAGCCAAGGGGAACCCCCAGCGCCGGGCGCAGCAGCCACCAACAGGGCAGCGCCAGCGCAAGGCAAAGCCCGCCCGCCGCCAGCGCGGCAGACTTTTGGATGTTATAATGGCGGCAAAGGTTCTGGCGGTAGTTTTCGGTATCGCGCCTGCCCCACAAGGCCCGCCGCTGCACCGAGCAGGAAGCCGCCCACGCCCCCATCCAACCGGCCAACAGCAGCAGGCAGGCGGGCACAGTCGGCGCGGCCCCGGCCAGCGCCAGCAGCACAACAACGGGCAGCAGCATTAGATCCAGCAGCAGGGCATCCGCACGGCGCAGGGCCGCAGCGGCCAGCGCCCCGGTAACGGGCAGGGCGGCCAGCAGCAAAAACAGCCCCAGCTGCGCCGCACTGCCACCCTGGGCCACCGGCAGCGCGCTGCCAAGGCGGGCGTTCAGGTTTTGGGCAATGTTCCCGGCGCACTGCTGCGCCCCGGCCAAAAAGTTCCGCTGGCAGATGAACAACACCACAAGATACACAATCACCCCCGCCAGCAGCCCCCAGCGGCGCAGGGCTTGCGGCGCACGCAGGAACAGCGCCCACCCGGCGCAGAAAGCGGCTGCCGCGGGCCACACCCACAACGGCACCGCAATGCCGAACCCGGTGGAAAGCACCAGCAGCAAACCAAAGGTGAGCGCCAGCAGCAGCGCGGCATCTGCCGCCAGCCACAACGCGGGGTGCGCTGCGGGGCGCTGGGTGCTCACCAGCACACGGTCCACAAACTTCAGCCCACTGCCGGGGTCGGCAGCGCCGCGCCGGCTCAGGGCAGTACGTTCTTTTTTGCGCTTGGGCGGGTTTTTGCGGTGCTTCGCCGCCTGTTGGGGAAAATCCCCCCATTCCTCCGCTCCGTCCAGGTCCCCACCGGGGGTCAGGGCAGCGCGCAGGGCGGTCAGCGGTTCGCGCACCATCAGGCGGTCCAGCTTGGCGCTCAGCTTCCAGTGTACCTGCTTGAGGGTATCCCCGTCCCGGTACTCCCGCAGCTCATAGCTGCCGCCCAGGGCGGCGCGGGTGTCGGCTTCGTCGCCGTCCTCATCGGGGGCGGTTTCCGCTTTGGCTTTGCCAGCCGCGGCAGCGGGCAGCACACAGATGCTCCGGCTTTGCACGGCAGCCGGGCATGCCGCGGTGAACACCCCCAGGTGATCCCGCAGGGTGATGCCCCGCACCGCAATGCTCCACACGCCGCTTTTGCCTGCGTTTAGGGTAATGCGCTGTTCGGCGCTCTCTCTGCCGCCCAACATGGCGGCGCAGCGCAGGGTAATCTGCCCGCCGCCCCATTCATCGGCGGCGTTCAGCAGCACCACAAGCGCAGGGATGGGCAACCGGCTGCGGTTGCGCAGCCGAACCGTCAGGGTAAAATCTTCGCCCTGTATCACGGGTTTGTCCGGCACCAGCAGCTCTGCCGTTACCTGCCTGCGCAGATAGGCGGCGTCCAGCCGCAGCAGCACCAGAAGCACCAGCGCAAACGCTAACAGGAACACCGCCAGCGGTGCCTGGGTGATGAGCGCCGCGGCCAGCAGCACCAAAAGCACCAGCGCCCGGCCCAGCTTACCTGCCATGGCGGTCAGCCTTTTCGGGGCGGGGGCGCGGCACGGTGCGCAGCAGGTCCTGCATTACGCTGTCCACCGTTTCGCCGCCTGCGCGGGCCTGGTCGTTCAGCACCAGGCGGTGGCGGGCAACCGCATCAAACACAGCGGTCACATCCTGCGGGGCAACAAAATCCCGCCCCGCCAGGTACGCCGCCGCGCGCGTCATGCTGGCCAGCGCCAGGGTGGCACGGGGGCTTAACCCCACGGCCAGGCGCGGGTCCTTGCGGCTGGCCTGGGCCAGCGCCACAATGTAGCGGTACATCAGCTCATGCACAAATACCGTGCTGACCTCCTGCTGCATGGCAAGCAGATCCGCCTGACCGGCAACGGGGCGCACACGGTCCAGCAGGCGGCCTTTGCTCTGCCCGGCCAAAATTGCCAGCTCCGCTTCCTCATCGGGGTAGCCCATTACGGCGCAGACCATGAAACGGTCCAGCTGAGACTGCGGCAGCATCTGCGTGCCGGCGGCGCCGATGGGGTTCTCGGTTGCAATTACGGTAAAGGGTGCGGGCACCGGGCGGGTGACGCCGTCCACCGTCACCGTGCCTTCTTCCATCACTTCCAACAAAGCCGACTGCGTGCGGGAGGAGGTACGGTTGATCTCATCGCCCAAAAACAGGTTGCACATCACCGCACCGGCGTGGTACACAAACTTGCCGGTCTCTTTCTGGTAGACCGAAAATCCCACCAAATCGGACGGCAGAACATCCGGCGTAAACTGCACGCGGCTTTCTTTCAGGTCCAGCGCGCGGGCAAAGGCCAGCGCCAGCGTGGTTTTGCCCACGCCGGGAATATCCTCAATCAGCACATGGCCGCCCGCCAGCATGGCCATCCAGATGGTGTTTACCGTTTGCTGTTTACCCTGCACGGCCTTGTTTACTTCGGCCGTAACGGCGGCGGCCTGCTGTGTGTACTGCATGGTTAATCCTCCCGGTGTTTTTTCCATATCACCATAATGCCAACGGCGGCGGCAATAACCACCAGCCCGGCCCACAGTGCGTTGTTTTCCAGCCAGATCATGGTATTGGAGATCGCGCTCCCCTCGGATTCCGCGCTGCCCTCCCCCGGCAATGGGGTCAGGGCCTGGGGGGCCACTTCGGCAATGGAGCTGCCGCCGGCATCCTCCACGGTCACCTGGCGCGGCGTTTCGTCCCAGGTAGCGGCGCTTTCCTGCAAATCCTCCTCTTTGGTGGTGTCCGCAGCGGCGGTGTCGTGCTCCGCAATTACCAGGTAGCGCTGGCTGTTGCGGGTGTAGGGGTGGCAGGTGGAAAGGGTCAGCAGGTCCCGCCCCGGCTGGATCAGCACAGCGTTGATATCGCTGGGGTCAATAATTTTCAGCTCGCTCACGCGGTAAATCAGCGTTTCCCACGGGGTGGTCAGCTGGATCTTGTCCCCCACCTGGATCTGCTGCACGTTGCGCAGCATTTCCGCGCCATAATAGCCGCGGTGGGCGGCAATCACGGTGTTGGTGTTTTCGCCGCCCAGCGGCATCGAGGTCTGGCCCAGCAGCGCCGCGCCTTTGGCCAGGTTTTCGCGGCTGGCGCCCAGGTAAACGGGCAGCTCCAGGTTCAGGCGCGGGATCCACAGCACAGCCAGCACATCATCGTCATAGCCATAGGCAGCAAGGTCCAGCGGGGCTTCCTCATAGGCGAACGGGTCGGTCAGGCCGCTCTGGCCCCCGGCGTAAATTTCCGCGTTATAGTCCTGCATCGCGGCGTACAGTTCAGGGTAGGCGCGTTCCGTCTCCGGGGGTTCGGCTGTGTTTTCCTCCGCCGCGGGGGCGGTGGGCTGGGCTTCGGCGCGGGCCGCAAACTGCGCAGCGGTTTTGGCGTTGCGGGTGCTGGTCCACCACTGGGCAGCGGTGGGCTGTATCAACAGCGCCAGCCCCAGCAAAATGGCCAGCCAGGCCAGAATTTTAGCAATCAGCCGTCCCATTTAGTCATCCTCCTCGCGCTTTTTGCAGCGGTGCAGCAGCAAAAGCAGCAGCAGCGCTTCGCCGCCAATCACAATGCTGCCCGTTACCGCGATCCACGGCCAGGCATCCACCACGCGCTTGACCACCGTTCCGGTGCGCAGCGCCTGATACTGCACGGCCTGCGGGGTGTTGGTTTCTTCCTCTCCATTATAAGGGATGCGGGTGCCGCGCACAAGCATGCGGTGGGTGTTGATGGCATACGGCGTGCAGGTAACAAGGGTGCAGTAATCCTGCCCCGCGGTGATTTCCAGATCCTCGGTGTGTTCCGGTTCCACCACTTTGATTTGATCCACCTGGTACGCCAGCGTTTCATCCAGAATATGCAGGTAGAAACAGTCGCCCTCTTCCAGCTTGTCCAGGTCGGTGAACAGCACGGCTTCGGGCAGGCCGCGGTGGCCGGTCAGCACGCTGTGGGTGCTTTCGCCGCCAAGGGGGTAGCTGGAACCTTCCAGATGGCCAACGCCCCTTTGCAGCACATCATCGCTGGTGCCTTCGTAAATAGGCAGGTTGACGTCAATTTTCGGGATGGTGATATACCCCAGGCTTTCGCCCACATCCACAAGGTCCACATAGCTGGTGCCGGTATCCTCCGCTTCGCCTGCGGCATCGCGCTCCACGGCGCTGTCCAGCTGCTGGTTATAGCGGCGGGCGGCCTCCTTGGCGGCGTCCAGTTTTTCGGTATCCATGCTTTTTACGGTATCATCGTAATTTTGGATCGCTTCGCTGGCGTGGCGCTGCGCCACCGCGTTGCTGATAACCGGGTACGATGCCACCCCAATGCCGGACAGGATCATCAAGGCCGCAAAGCCGACTTTTAGTTTTGTTGTGGTATCCATAGCGTCACCGCGAACCTTTCCGTGAGAGGGTTGAAGTTGGGAACTGATGCAATTAGAAATTAGAAATTAGGAATTGGAAGTAGGCAAAAGAATAAATAATAAAGAATAATGAATAATTGTGGTGGACCGCGCCGCATTGCGCCGCTCAGGAGATATTGGGTTGGGGGTGGTTTTTAGGGTAGTGAATAACAATAAAATAATCTGTAGGGCCTTACGGCGTTGCACACCACAAAATTGTAATAAACCTCGCCCTGCATGTAGGGGGCGGCGTCCCCGACGCCCCGTTTGACGGGCCTAATAATTGCCGCCCATCCACCCCGCGCCGCAAACGTTGCAAATCATTTGTAGGGGCCGATGCTCGCCATCGGCCCGCCGGGCTGCCTGCACTGCTCCCTGTCCACTGGCCACTACCCACTATCCACTCTCTCACGATGCGCACGCCGCCACATCCCCCATTGTCAGGGTAATGTGTCCGTCCGGAGCGGCATCCGCCACAAACAATACGCCGGGGCGGGCAGTACCGGCGGCAATGCGGTCGGCCAGGGCCTGCTCCACGGCGCGGCTCACCTTGCGGCGCAGCTCCCGCGCACCATAGGCGGGTACGGTATCACCTGCCAGCGCCGCGGCAGCCGCCGGGGTATGGCGCAGGGTGTAGCCCTGGCGAGCGGCGCGTTCTTCCAGCTCGCAGAGCAGGCGATCCGCGATCGCGGCCAGCTGGGCGGGGCCAAGCGGGTCGAACAGCACCACATCGTCCAGGCGGCCCATCAGCTCCGGGCGGAAATAATCTTTGGCTTCCTGTAATGCCTTTTTGCCGCGGCGGGCGGTTTCTTCGGCGGCAGCGCCGAAGCCCAGCGGGCTGGCCTGCCCCGCCAGGCAGCGCGCCCCCAGGTTGGAGGTGAGCAGAATGATCGTGTTGGAAAAATCCGCCTTGCGCCCCTGGGCATCGGTCAGGGTGCCATCTTCCAAAATCTGCAGCAGAATATTCTGGATATCGCTGTGGGCCTTTTCAATTTCATCAAACAGCACCACGCTGTAGGGGCGGCGGCGCACGGCTTCGGTCAGCTGGCCGCCCTCATCGTGCCCCACATAGCCCGGCGGTGCGCCGATCAGCCGTGCCACCGTGTGCTGCTCCATATATTCGCTCATATCAAACCGCAGCAGGGCTTTTTCACTGCCAAACCAGCTTTGGGCCAGGGTACGGGCCAGTTGGGTTTTGCCTACGCCGGTGGGACCTAAAAACAGCATTGCGCCAATGGGGCGGCCAGCTTCCCGCAGGCCGGTGCGGCTGCGCCGGATAGCCGCCGCCACGGCATGCACCGCGCGCGGCTGACCAATCACCTGCGCGGCAAGGCGGGCTTCCAGCTGGTCCAGGCGCACACGCTCCGCCTCCCCTACCCGCTCGGCGGGCACGCCGCTGGCCTTGCCCACCACCTTGGCAATTTCCGCCGAGGTCAGCACCGGCATTTTGCTGCCTGGCAGCATGGATTGCTCCCCGCCTGAAATCCGCAGCGCCGCGGCGGCTTCGTCCAACAGGTCAATGGCCTTGTCCGGCAGGTAGCGCCCCGGCAGGTAGCGCACGCTCAGCTCCACCGCGGCGCGGATCGCCTCCTGCGGGATGCGCACCCCGTGGTAGCGCTCATACCGGGGCATCAGGCCGGTTAAAATTTTTTCCGCCTGCTGTGGGGCCGGTTCCTCAATATTCACCATGCCAAAGCGGCGGTCAAGGGCGGAGTCCTTCTGGATGGTCTTGCGGTATTCCTCCGGTGTGGTCGCACCGATGAGCTGAATTTCCCCGCGGGCCAGCATCGGCTTTAAGATACTGGCCGCATCGATCGCGCCTTCCGCCGCACCGGCCCCGGCGATCACATGGATCTCGTCAATAAACAGAATGGTGGAACGGTCGCGGTAAAGCTCTTCCAGCAGGTTTTTGAACCGCTCCTCAAAATCGCCGCGGTACTTGGTGCCCGCCACCATGGACGCCATATCCAGCGCCAGCACCCGTTTACCCTTTAAGCTGGGCGTTACCTGCCCGGCAGCAATGCGCTGGGCCAGGGCTTCGGCCAGGGCGCTTTTGCCCACGCCCGGCTCCCCCAAAAGGCATGGGTTATTCTTTTGGCGGCGGCACAAAATTTCGATCATGCGTTCCAGCTCATCATCCCGGCAAAGTACGGGGTCCAGCTGGCCTTCCTGCGCAAGGCGGGTCAGGTCACGGCCATATTTCTCACTGGGGCGGCTGCCGCGGGTACTGCTCATGCGGGGGCTGCTGGGCAAAACCAGCTGGCCGGAAAGCTGGCGGCATTCCCGCGCGGCGCGTGGAACTTCCAGCCCAAGGCCCGCCAGCCACACGCTGGCCGTACAGGCGGTATCTTCCAGCATGGCACAGAGCAGGTGTTCGTTCTCCGCTTTGTTCACGCGGGCGGCATGGGCCCCCAGAACAGCGAATTCCAGCGCCTTGCGGCTTTCGGGCGCAAGGTCCCGGCCGCGCAGGTGCAGCGGGCGGCCCGTGCAGGCCCGCTGGGAGGCACAGGCCGAAAGTGCCGTTACCGTGATCTGTTTGCGGCGCAGAAACTCCACCGCAGTGCCCCGCCCGGTTTGCAGCATGGCAAGCAGCAGGTGCCCGGTATCCACCGCCGTACACCCCTGCCGGCCTGCGATGGTGATCGCGGTGGCGACGGTGCGCCGTGCGGCGCGGGTTAAACCTTTATGATAATAAAACATAGTGACCTCTGCCCTCCTACATGTTGCAGCGTTGCGGGTTACCCCACTGCAAGTATAGGCGGGCAGGGTGCAAATAATCATCGAAACCGGGCAAGGCGCTGCCATCCGGCCTGTTTTTGTGGCTGGCCGCAAAAAATATTGGTTTCATTGGTTGTATTGCGTTTTTCAACTTGGCATTTAGACGCATCTGTTGTATGATTAAAAAGTATGCTCTGTTTTAGGGCAATACCGCATAATTCTAAGTGCCGATACGGCGAGCGAGGTGCCGCAGCCGCCGGAGCGGTGCTTAAGCCGTCAGGCGGGAATTGTGCGGTGTTGCCTTAGGCATATAATTTGATATTACAAAAAGGTTGGTGCGTTCATGCGGAACATGCTGCGGTTTTTGAAAGGATACGAGAAAGAATCTATCCTTGCCCCGCTGTTCAAAATGCTGGAAGCCTGCTTTGAGCTGTTGGTTCCCCTTGTGGTGGCCAACATCATTGATGTGGGCATCAAAAACGGGGATTTGGCTTATATTGGCAAGCAGTGCGGCTTGATGGTGCTGCTTGCAGTTGTGGGTATGGCATCCAGCCTGACGGCGCAGTATTTTGCCGCCAAGGCCGCGCTGGGCTATGGCACGGCGCTGCGCGGGGCGCTGTTCCGCCACATTGATACCCTCTCTTACACGGAGCTGGACGGCATCGGCACGCCCACGCTGGTCACCCGCATCACCAGCGATGTGAACCAGCTGCAAAACGGCGTAAACATGACGCTGCGCCTTTTGCTGCGCTGCCCGTTTATTGTCATCGGCGCGCTGATTCTGGCGTTTGTCATCAGCCCCACCATGGGGTTCTGGTTCGTGCTGGTCACGCTGGCCATCTCGCTGGTGGTCTGGCTGATCATGCGGGTGACGGTGCCCCAGTACCGCGCCGCCCAGAATACGCTGGACAAAGTGACCCTGCTGACCCGCGAAAATTATGTGGGTGCCCGCGTGGTGCGCGCCTTTGCACGGCAGGATGACGAAATTGCGGATTTTACCGCCGTGAACGACAAACTGAAAACTTTCCAGCTGACCGCCGGGCGCATTTCCGCTTTGATGACCCCGCTGACCTATCTCATCGTCAACCTGGGCGTGATCGCCATCCTGATGCGCGGCGGGCTGCAGGTAAACAGCGGCGCGCTGACCCAGGGCGAGATCATTGCCCTAATCAACTATATGAACCAGATCCTTATCAACCTGCTGCGCATTGCCGATCTGGTGGTTTCTGTCACCCGCGCGCTGGCCAGCGGCATCCGTGTTTCGGAGATTCTGAACACCAAATCCACGATGACCGACCCCGCCGCGGCCGCCCTTGCCCCGGCAGTGGATGCCCCGGCCGTTGCATTTGACCACGTGGGCTTTACCTACCACGGTGCCGGTGCCCCCAGCCTGACGGACATCAGCTTTGCCGCCCAGAACGGCCAGACCATCGGCGTGATCGGCGGCACGGGCAGCGGCAAATCCACCCTGATCAACCTGATTCCCCGCTTTTATGACTGCACCAGCGGCAGCGTTGAACTGTTTGGCCATGCCGTGCAGCAGTACGGTTTTGCCCAGCTGCGCCAGATGATCGGCATTGTGCCGCAGCGCGCCGTGCTGTTTACCGGCACCATCCGGGACAACATGCAATGGGCCTGCCCCGATGCCACCGATGAGCAGATCTGGCAGGCCCTGGAGATTGCCCAGGCAGCGGACTTTGTGCGCGGCAAGCCCAAAGGGCTGGATGAACCGGTGGAGACCGCCGGGCGCAACTTCAGCGGCGGCCAGCGCCAGCGCCTGACCATTGCCCGCGCGCTGGTGCCTCACCCCCAGGTACTGATTTTGGACGACAGTTCCTCCGCCCTGGATTTTGCCACGGACGCTGCTTTGCGCAAAGCGCTGAAAGAGCAGACCCATGGCATGACGGTATTTATTGTTTCCCAGCGCGCTTCCGCTGTGCAGCGTGCGGACCGCATTCTGGTTCTGGATGACGGCAATCTGGTTGGCAGCGGCACCCATGCCAACCTGCTGAAAACCTGCGATGTTTACCGCGAGATCTGCCTGAGCCAGCTGAGCCGCGAGGAGGTGGAAAAAACCCTATGAGCAATGCAAAGAAAAAGCGTGTTTCCCTGCGGGGCAGTAAAGGCACCATTCAGCGCGTGTTAAAGCTGATCCAGCCGTACCGCGGTTTGGTGCTGTTCACCCTGCTGCTTGCCGCCGTTACCGTTCTTACCACGTTGTACGCCCCCATTCTTTCGGGCCGCGGCGTGGACCTGATTGTGGGCCAGGGCAATGTCAACTTCCCTGCCCTGGGCAAGCTTGCCATCCAGTTTGGCGTTACCGTGTGTGTCACCTCCATCTGCCAGTGGCTGATGAACATGGTGAACAACCGCATCACCTTCCAGGTGGTGCGCGACATCCGCGTGCAGGCGTTCCAGCACATGGAGATTTTACCCCTGAGCTATATGGATGCCCACAAGCCCGGCGACGCCATCAGCCGCATCAACACCGATGTGGAGCAGTTCAGTGACGGCCTGTTGATGGGCTTTACCCAGCTGTTCACCGGCATTCTGACCATTGTGGGCACTTTGGGCTTTATGCTTTCCATTGACTGGCGCATTACCCTGATCGTTGTGGTTCTCACCCCGCTTTCCATCTTTGTGGCAAAGTTCATTGCGGAGCATACCTATGATATGTTCCGCGTACAGAGCGAGACCCGCGCCGAGCTGACCGGTCTGGTGGACGAGCTGATCGGCAACGAGCATCTTGTCCGCGCCTTCGGTTACGAAAGCCGCGCCGAGGAGCGCTTTGACAAGATCAACGCCGATCTGCAGATCTGCGGCGTAAAGGCCACCTTCTTTTCCTCCATCACCAACCCTGCCACCCGCTTTGTCAACGCGCTGGTGTATGCGGCGGTCGGCGTGGTGGGCGCGCTGGTTGCCATTGGCGGCGGCATTACGGTCGGCGAGCTTTCGGTTCTGCTGAACTATGCCAACCAATACACCAAGCCGTTCAATGATATTTCCGGCGTTATGACCGAGCTGCAGAACGCCCTGGCCTGTGCGCAGCGTGTGTTCGACTTTATTGACGAAACCCCCATCCTGCCCGATGCCCCCGATGCCGTTACCCTGCCCCACGGTGCAGGCAGTGTGGAGTTTGAGCATGTCAAGTTCCGCTATGTGCCGGATGTGCCCTTGATTGAAGACATGAACCTGTGCGTTCAGCCCGGCCAGCGCATTGCCCTGGTCGGCCCCACCGGCTGCGGCAAAACCACCCTGGTCAACCTGCTGATGCGCTTTTACGAGATCAACGGCGGCACCCTGAAGGTGGATGGCCACCCCATTGACACCGTAACGCGGGATTCGCTGCGCGGCAACCTGGGTATGGTCTTGCAGGAAACCTGGCTGAAAGCCGGTACTGTGGCAGATAACATTGCTTACGGCAAGCCGGACGCCACCCGCGAGGAGATCATCGACGCCGCCAAGCGTGCCCGCGCCCACAGCTTTATCTGCCGCCTGCCCCAGGGCTATGATACCGTAATTGCCGAGGACGGCGGCAACATCAGCCAGGGCCAGAAGCAGCTGCTTTGCATTGCCCGTGTTATGCTGCGCAAGCCGCCCATCCTGATTCTGGACGAAGCAACCTCCAGCATTGATACCCGTACCGAAGTGCTGGTTCAGGATGCCTTTGAGGAACTGATGAAAGGCCGAACCAGCTTTATTGTGGCGCACCGCCTTTCCACCATCAAAAACGCCGATCAGATCCTTGTGATGAAAGCCGGCAACATTATTGAGCACGGCACCCACGAGGAGCTGCTGGCCAGGGGCGGCTTTTACGCCAACCTGTATGCAAGCCAGTTTGCCAAGGCGTAACGCCTGCCCCGCTGCATAACCCCAACTAAGGCAATACCGCACAATTCCCGCCTTACGGCTTAAGCACCGCTCCGGCGGCTGCGGCACGGCATCTGCGTTGCCAAAATGCTCGATAATACACAAAGTATTATCTGCGCTTTTGGCCTAGCAGCTACCGCACCTCGCTCGCCGTATCGGTACTTAGAATTATGCGGTATTGCCCTAAATATCAAATGGCCCGGCTGCAAATGCAGTGCGGGCCGTTATGTTTAGTTTTGCTGTATATCCTGTACGTCATCGGCGAATTTTGTTTGACGCAGACGGACGCAGGGATTATAATAAATGCGGTGTAATTTGCCGGAATTTGTCACAGCCTGGCGTTCCGGCTCAAGGTGCAGTCATACGCTGCCCTGCAAGTAGAGAGGAAAAGAGGAATATTTATGTCCAAAACGTCCATTCCCAAAAACTATCATGATCTTTTGGGCCTGTACGATACCCAGCGGGCCATCGGCATCATCAAAACCATCTTTCAGGAAAAGCTGTGTGCCGCCCTGCACCTGAAGCGCGTTACCGCCCCGCTGTTTGTTTTGAACGGCAGCGGCCTGAACGATGATCTGAACGGCGTGGAGCGCCCCGTCAGCTTTGATGTACCCTGCCTGGATGAGCGCGCTGAAGTTGTGCACAGCCTGGCCAAATGGAAGCGCTATGCCCTTGCTGAGTATGGGTTCCGCCCCGGCCAGGGCCTTGTGACCGACATGAACGCCATCCGCCGCGACGAAGAGCTTGACAACCTGCACAGCATTTATGTAGACCAGTGGGACTGGGAGAAGGTCATCACCGCGAAGGACCGCACCCTGCCCTTTTTGCAGGAAACCGTGCGCGATATTGTGGATGCCGTTTGCTCCACTGCGGACGAGCTGCGCTGGAAGTTCCCGGAGCTGAAAGCCATCCGCCTGACCCGTGAGCCGACCTTTATCACCACCCAGGAGCTGGAAGACCTGTACCCCGACCTGACCCCCAAAGAGCGCGAAAACGCCTTTACCCGCGCCCATGGCACCGTCTGCATCATGCAGATCGGCGGCCAGCTGAAAAGCGGCGTCCGCCACGATGGCCGTGCCCCTGACTATGATGACTGGACGCTGAACTGCGATATTCTGTTTTGGCACAAAGCGCTGGGCTGTGCACTGGAGCTTTCCAGCATGGGCATCCGTGTGGACCCGGCCGCCATGACCCGCCAGCTGGAAGCCTCAGGCTGCCCGGAGCGTGCGGAACTGCCGTTCCACAAAATGCTGCTGGAAGGCAAGCTGCCCCTGACGATGGGCGGCGGCATTGGCCAGAGCCGCCTGTGCATGTTGCTGCTGGGTAAGGCCCACATCGGCGAAGTGCAGGTCAGCCTGTGGGATGCCGAGACCAAAGCCGTGTGCGAACGCGCTGGTGTGCAGCTGCTGTAATATTTGCAGTGGGCGACCTTCTTGATGCCCCGGACAAGCTGTTACGGCTTTGGGAGAATATGCCCAAAGTGCTTTGCAGGTCGGCCATCTCCGCCTGAGAGCTGTCCCTGCGGTCCGTTTTGCCCCAAAGGCATCCCCCTTCTCCAAACGAATCAGTCGCCCAAAATAAAAACGTAATCCCTCGGATTCTATACGATCCGGGGGATTTTAACATTTCTGCGGCAAGCCAGGCCCTCTATGGCCAGGAACAAGGGTCTGCCACAAAATCTTCAATTACATCCATCAAATGGATGGGTTCCAGCTGCCCCTGTGTGCACAGCTGCGCCAGGCGCTGTGCCTGTTGGGCATTGGTGCAAATATCTGGGACAAATGCAATCTGCCGCCAGCTATCCGGTACCCGCTTTTGGGCCGCAATTCCAAAAGCAGTATAGCGGCCAAGTTCACAGCTGAACAGGGTTTGTTCCACCGCAAGATACTGGTAAATCGTTCTCGGCCCCCTTCCACAGCCCAAACAGTTTCCCCACCATACCGCAGACATCCATTTTTTAACAGTTCTTACAATTCTTGACAAATTATAAAAGTCATATTAAAATAGTGGCATGTTTTGCGGCACATTTCGGGATGCTTCCTGCCGGGGGATCACGTTGCCCCTGGCAGCGGTGGGGTCTTTCCTGTTTCCCCATCGCCTTATGGAAACATTATGTGAATTGTAGCAGAGGCTGCCGGAATTGTAAACCATCAAATCTGAGAAACGCTCTTTTAGGCTTTCCCAGATTTGGGAAATGGAGGAGATTTATGCAAGAATCTATTGTGGAAACGTTGAAAAATATGAAATCCGAACAAAACCTGACCCTGCAGCAAATCTCCAGTGCAAGCGGGGTACCCCTCAGCACCGTAAACCGCATTTTGAGCGGCCAGACCGAGAATCCCAGCTTCCGTGATGTCGCCGCGATCGTTGCCGCCATGGATGGCTCGCTGGATGCGATCACCGGCCTACAAAAGTTGGAGAGCGAAAACGGCCAGTTGCTGGATTCCAACGTGATGCAGCTGCTGCTTTCCATGCAGAACTATTATGCCAAAACCCTGGACGCCGCCCGTCAGCAGTACATGCGGGAGCTTGAGAACAAAGACAAGCAGTACCGGGATATCCTTACCGATAAAAACCGCTGGCTGCGCCGCATGTTTTTCTGCCTGATCGGCATGCTGGCTGTCATCTCGTTTTTGCTCATCGTTGATTTTATCAACCCCACCATTGGCGTTTTCCATACCTGAGCCATTCGGCGGCCTGCCTTTTGCAAGGCGGCGTTCTTCCCTGTCTATATCTCACTTATCCCTGTTTTATTTTTCGGCACCGGCGGTGTACCTGCTTTCACCGCCGGTGCCTTTTTTCATTGGCAACACCGCACAATTCCCGCCTTGCGGCTTAAGCACCGCTCCGGCAGCTGCG
>ERZ834433.1345-NODE-1345-length-20370-cov-3.433128_pt1 | contig 20370 bp, 12 predicted proteins | sample MGYA00519948_ERZ834433 | MGnify/ENA primary metagenome ERZ834433 (study PRJEB31850, sample SAMEA3708752) | human gut metagenome | biome: human gut; feature: human-associated habitat; material: faeces | place: China | collected 2014 ...
GGCTGCGCGCCCCGAGTGGGGCGCGCAGCCGCTTTCCTGTCTTATGCGCGGCGGACGCCGGTTGCTACCGCGGTGTGCAGCAGCGCGGCCTGCGCCAGCAGCTCCATGCCGTCGGCCGCCTGCGGATAGCGTGCGGCGAGCCCGAAGTGCGCAAACGCGGCGCACAGCTGCGCACTGTCGAGCACAACGCCGTCGCACCCGCGCGCAAGCTCCAGCTCAATGATCGAGCGCAGCACCTGCTCACTGCACGCTTTCTCCGGCTGCACGCAGCCGAGCAGCGCCTGCACGGGTGCGTCGGGATAGCTGCAGTAGAGTCCGTAGCGCCGCGCGGCGATGCCGTAGCCGTTGGCGGCGCGCACGCCGGGTGTGCACAGCACGCTCGCGCGCTGCCGGAGCTTGCCGACGAGCTGTGGCAGTGCGGCGCCCGCGGTGCTCAGCACCGGGACGCCGGCCGCTGCTGTAAGCTGCTCGCAGAAAATGCCCGCGCTGTCCGGCACGGCGATGACCGTGCAGCCGGAGGCGGCCAGCACCTCCGCCGCTGCGCGCAGCTTCGGCAGGGGCGGCTGTGTGGACGCTCCGCACAGATACGGCTCGCAGTCCGGCACGGCCGCCGGGCTCAGCGGCAGCAGGACGGCGTGTTCTCCGCCTAGCGCCTGCACGCGGCGCAGGAACTGTGTGATGGCGGCCGGGTCTGCGCCGAGCACGCCGATGTGAGGCTGATCCTGTATCTGCATGATGGACATCTCCTGACGAAAAAAGTCTCCGCGAAGCGGGTATGACCCCATCTTAGCGGAGACTGTGATCCGTCCGGCAACGCTTTGGCATCGAAACGGCATCATTGTGCGTTGAAATACAAAGTATTTTCCACGCGCCACGCCGGCAGGGAAAAGGCCGTGTCGGCGTCCGGGTCATAAAACTGCAGGTAGTCGGTGATGCTGCTGTCCATGCCGTCGTTGTAACTGCCCTCGTTTCCGGCGTTGAGCAGCCGCAGCGGGACGGTGTTCGTGCCGCGCACGCGCAGACCGAGCATTTTTTGCGCCGCTTCCGGCATCGGGATCTGCACCTCGTCGTACGGCACGCCGAGCGCGGCCGCGACCGTGGCGCCGACGCGGGTTTCAAACACGCGCAGCAGGTAATCCCACAGGTCGTTCTGCCGGATCTGGAAGGCATAGCTGTCCGAAAACGTATAACTGAGCGCCAGCACGCAGCCGGTCGCATCATCGAGCAGGAAGGACGCCGTGTCGCCGCGCGGATTGCTCAGCGCGATGCCCCAGAGGACGAAGCCGCTGCCGTAGCTCGCGTACTGGACGGTCGCGCCCTCCTCCACGGAAAAGCCGCCGCCGAACAGCGCGCTGTCCTTTTCCAGCGCGCCCAGAAGCTCCTGCGCGTACTGCGTCATCTCGGCCAGCGTGTGCGCCGCGGCGCTCTCGTCGAGCTCGACGGGATCTTCGGCGCCGTAAAACAGGTTCTGCATGCCGTCGGTCAGTTTCCGGCGCAGAACGGTGGCCGGCCCCTGCTCGTCGCCGGTGCTGAGGGAAAACGCCGTGTCCTGCTCCGCGCGGTCGAGCCGCGCGGCCACAAGGTTTGGCAGGAAAAATCCGCCCGCCGCGATCGCCAGCATGAGCGCGACCGCCAGCGCGGTGCGTATCCATGGCTTCATACACGGCCTCCCTTCAGCTCCACGGTCACGACCGTGCCGTTGCCGACGCGGCTCTCAAACTGCATCGTGCCGCCGTGCAGCTGCACGATCTCATTGCACAGCGACAGACCAAGGCCCGCGCCGCCCTGTGCGCGCGAGCGCGACTTGTCCACGCGGTAAAACGCCTCCGTCAGGTGCGTGAGCGCCTCCGGCGGGATGCCGCGGCCGTTATCGAGCACGCGCACGCGGCAGCCGTCGGGCAGCATCTCCTGCCAGACATAGATGTAGCCGCCGTTGTCGAGCGCCTTGCGGGCGTTGTCCATGAGGTTGACGAGCAGGGTTTTAAATAGGTCCGGCTCCAGAAAGCACATGCCCTCCGCCGTGCGGTACTGCAGGGCGATGCCCTTCTGGGCGTACACGCGCTTGAGGTGTTCGAGCAGCCCCGCCACCAGGTCGGCCGGGCTCGCGGGTACGAGCTGGAGTTTCGACTGGTCGAGCGAGAGCATGTCCAGCAGCTTCAGCCCCAGCGCTTCGAGCCGCTTGCCCTCGGAGAAGATATAGTTTGCCGCGTCCATCTGTTCGTCGGGCGTGAGCACCTGACTGCGCAGAAGGTCAGCATAGCCGATGATGGAGGTCATCGGTGTTTTCATCTCGTGCGAGAAGTCGGCCATGAACCGTTCCTGCAGCGCCATGGTCTCCTGAATGCGGTTGACGTTCTGCTCGAGCTGCCCGGCCATACGGTTGAAGTCGGATGCCAGCTGCCCCACCTCGTCGCGCGAGCGCACGGGCGCACGGTAGCTGAGGTTGCCGCGCGCCAGCTCCCGCGACGCGCGGGAAAGCGTGCCGAGCGGGCGCGTCAGCAGATAGGACGTGACCCACGACACGGCCGCGCCGATGGCGATGAGGATCACGAACGTCGTGTGGTAGGCGCGCTGCTGCGTCTGACGCACGGTGTAGGCCTCCGTCACGTCGAACGCGAGCTGGACGGTCGTGCCGTCGGCCGTGGCGCCGAGCATGAGGTAGTGCCGGCCGTTGCCGGTGCGCACGATGCGCGTGAGCCCGTCGCCGCCGTCGGACGGCTCCGGCGCGGCGTCGAGCAGCGCGGTGTCGCCCGTTGTGGTCATCTGTGCGCCGAATCGGATGCGCGCTGCCGTGCTCGACCCGCCGCTGCCGAGCTTGTGCAGCACGAGCGCGACCGTGTTGGCCGCCGTGCCGGGCGAGGCGTTGTCGCCGAGCAGATCCAGCACGTCCACGACCATGCGGTAGGTCTGCACGGCGGCGTCGCGCTCGCGGTCGATGGAGGAGGAAAACGACTGCGCGATCATCAGGCTGCCGCCGATGCCGTAGGTCAGCGACAGCAGCAGCACCATGGCGATCGTGAGCTTTGCGCGAAATCTCATCCGCTCACACCTCCAGCCGGTAGCCGACCTTGTTCACGGCCAGCAGCCGGTTTTCCCAGCCGACCTTTTTGCGCAGCCGCTGGATGTGCAGATCCACGGTCTTGCTGCCGTAGCTGTATTCGCCGCCCCAGACGTGCTCGTAGATCGTCTCGCGGTAGAGTGCAGTGCCGGGGTTGCGCGCGAAAAACAGCAGCAGGTCATATTCCTTGTGCGTCAGGCTGATCTCCTCTGCACCGCGCCAGACCTGCATGGCGCGCGTGTCGATGCGCAGCCCGCCGATCTCGATCACGGCATCGGTCTTGTTGTAGCGCCGCAGCACGACGTCCACGCGCGCGAGCAGCTCGAGCACCTCGAAGGGCTTGACGATGTAATCCTCCGCGCCCATGCGCAGGCCGCGCACCCGGTCGTCGACCGAGCCGCGCGCGGTCAGAAAAATGACCGGGATGCCCAGCGGGCGGATGTATTCCATGAGCTCAAAGCCGTCGGCGTTCGGCAGCATCACGTCGAGCAGGATGAGGTCAAAGACATTGTGCTCGAGAATGTCCGCCGCGGCCAGACCGTCGTACACGCACGTGCACCGGTAGCCCGCGCGGGTCAGGCTCATCTGGATCAGGTCGCAGATCGGCTTTTCGTCGTCCACGATCAGGATCTGGATCATGCTACCGCCTCCTTCGGGTCAAAATTACATCGTTCCGGCATCAAAACGGCATCGCCGCCGCGCGTCTGGACGATGCCGTGGTTTATTATAAGTGTATGCGCATCCGTGTGTCAAACCAAATCGGCAGGAGCGGCGGTGCGCGTGTTCCGGGCTATGCGGGGGGCTTGAGAGCGCCGGGCGCGGCGGAGGGACACCCGCATGCACAAACCGGTACAAAAACCGGATGTTTTGTCCGAAATGGGCTTGAAATATGGAAGCCCTTGTGATACAATGACAGTGTTGAATTCTAACTCGTCTGGAAGCATGGAATTCCAGCATCCAATAACAGGAATTTGCAATTATTTTTAAACGGAGGAAAAAAGCATGTCCAAGAAAAAAATCCTGACAGTCGTATTGACGCTTTTGGTGGCAGTCTGCCTGCTCGCCACGACTGCTCTTGCGGGCGTGGCCCCGTCCGCCCCGTCGATGCCGTCGGCACCGTCCGGCACGACCGCGCCGTCCACCCCGAGCAATCCGCCCCAGCCGAGCCAGCCGTCTCAGCCGAGCCAGCCGTCCCAGCCGTCTCAGCCGTCTCAGCCGAGCCAGCCGTCCCAGCCCTCTCAGCCGAGCCAGCCCTCTCAGCCGAGCCAGCCGTCCCAGCCGTCCCAGCCGGTCGAGCCTGAAATGAAGTTCGACGATGTGGCAGAGGGCGCATGGTACTATGACGCCGTGATGTGGGCCGTCAAGAACGGCGTGACCGCCGGCATGACCCCGACGACGTTTGTGCCCGACGGCTCCTGCACCCGCGCACAGATGGTCGAATTCCTGTGGAACGCCGCCGGCAAGCTGACTGCGACCATCAAGTCCGTCCCGTTCACCGACGTTCCGGAGTCCGGCAGCGCCGGTTACTGGTACGAGGATGCGCTCCTGTGGGCCTATGAGGCGGGCATCGTTGCCGGCACGACCGACACCACGTTCAGCCCGGACAAGGTCTGCACCCGTGCCGAGGCTGTTGAGTTCCTGTACAACGCGTTCGCGAAGTAAGGAGCTCACGGAAAATTACATGTTTTTCTATCAGGACTTCGGTTGCTAATAGACAAATCATAGACCCCAAAGCACAAAGAAGAGATGGGAAAACCTCATCTCTTCTTTTTTCACACATTGAGCTGACAAATTTAGAGAGGAAACTACAGAAAAGGAGCTGATGTGAGTCGTGAAAGCGACCCGATTCGCGAACAGAGCGTGGGCTTTTGTGTTGGCCGTCCTGATGACGCTGACGCTCATTGCCCCGCAGGCGCTGGCTGCGAACACCGTAGACCCCGTCGAACCTGCCAGCGGTAAGATCCTTGTGAGTCAGACGGATTACACGCTGATCGACGGCGTGACGGAATCTGACATCTTCCTGAATACGAAGGAAGGCAATGCGCAGATCGCCGGTTTTATGACGACGATCGCACCGGGTGCGAAGGCGACCTTCAAGGCCTCGTACAACGGTTACTATACAGAAGGCAGCACGCCCGCGTCCCGCAAGGACAAGGCGGCCAATCTGGCCTGGAGCATGGAAAAGACTACGCTGCAGGCTGCCAACTATACTAAGGCCACCGGCGGCAACGTCATCATGGCCATGAACGGCGACTACTACAACATGCAGACGCTGCAGCCGCTCGGTTACCTCATCATGGAGGGCAACCTCATTCAGAAGAATAACGGTGTTGCCAACGAGCCGTATTTTGCGGTTTTGAAGGACGGAACCTTTGCCATTCGCGACGCCGGTGTGGACTGCTCTGACGTTCTGGAAGCGATTTCCGGACCGTTTTATCTGATCAAGGATGGACAGCCCTGCTACAACGGGAATCCGGACCTCATGCCGCGCAACTGCATCGGCATCAAGGCGGACGGCACGGTCGTGACCTTCTTGGCCGACGGCCGCCAGAGCCCGTACTCGGTCGGCATGACGATCGATGAGGAGATTTCGTTCCTGTATGCGCAGGGCGTGGTGGATGCGATCTTTCTCGACGGCGGCGGTTCCGCCACCTGCGCCACCAAGCGCGAGGGCACCGCGGAGCTTCAGGTCCGCAACCGCCCGTCCGACGGTGTGGAGCGCACGGTCGCCAGCGCCCTGCTGCTGGTCTCCACGGCGGAGAGTGACGGCGTGTTCGACCATGCCTCCCTTTCTCCGAACAACACGGTCTACACGCCCAACAGCCAGATCCAGTTCTCGGCCATCGGCGTGGATAAAAACGGCGGCGAGGCCGCGCTCCCGGAGCATGTGACCTGGACGGTCGCGGACACCAAGAGCGGCACGATCGACGCCAACGGTCTGTTCACGCCCGCGAAGAACTATAAGGGTGATGTGACGGCGCGTCTGCTTGTGGACGGCACCGTCAAGGGCACGACGAGCGTGAAGATCGCGGACATCACGGACCTGTATTTCAGCAGCTCGTCCGTGTCGCTCGACTTTGGCGCGACATCCGATCTCGGCCTTGTCGCCAAGTGTGACGGTGTGGACATCGTCTATAAGCCCGGTGACTTCAAATGGACGATCAAGTCCAAGACGGCCGGTGTGCCGGATAAGGACGTCGGCCACATGGACGGCAACACGTTCGTGGCCGGTACCGGCAGCGGCACGATGAACGCGACCGTCACGGTCACTTACGCAAACGACCGTGCCAAGTCGGCGGAGGTCGGCGTGGAGATCGGCAAGCTGCCGGTGACGCTCATGGACTTTGAGCCCATCAACGGCCAGCGCCAGACCTGCGCGCACTACCACTGGGGCAAATCCACTTACGTGGATAACGGCATGAATCCCGACCACGGCTACATCGGCAATGTGTCGCCGATCACTGTCACGACCCATGGTACCTACTCGGACAACCCGACGACGGCGGAGCTCTCTGCGCCCTACCGCTTCACAGGCAACTGGGATAGTCCTGTTCCGGCTTCGGACATCTTCCGCGCCAACGGCTATAGCTATTACCTGTGGCCGAACGCCTCTATCACGCAGTATCGCTGCGGCGACCTGAAGATGACGACGGCGGCCGAGGGCGGTCAGGTGCGCTTCGGCGACTATGCCATGGAGCTGAACTATGACTACGAGTCTTATGACGGGTCGAAAAACTCCAACTTCTATGTTCGCTACTGCGGCGACCAAATCAAGATCGAGGGCACGCCCACGGAGATCGGCGTCTGGATCTATGCACCGGAAAACACGCCGTGTTATTCGCTCTATGCCGACATTATGTTCTGGAAGGGCAGCGACTATGGAACTAAAAATTACCTTCTCTCGCATAAGGGCGCAAATGGCGAGCGCTCCACGATCATTGACTGGACCGGGTGGATGTACTGCTCGGCAAATATTCAGGACATTTGGCAATATCAGAATGATGAGCACCCGCTGAGCATCATCCCCGGCGCAGGTGTGTTCTGGCTGTCCTATCAGCCAGCAAAGGTCGACGATATGATGGGACATGCGGGCGCTGGGCGGCGCAACGGCACCATCTACTTCGATAACTATCGCGCCGTCTACGGCACGAACCTCGATGACCTGGATAACCCGGTCATCAACGACATGACGGTCAACGGCCAGACGCTCGCGGACGACGGCTCCACCGTCATTAACTCCAACTCGATCGAAGCGGTCGCCTCGTATGACGATGTGGACGGTCAGAACCGCTCCGGCATCAATGCCAAGGCAACGGTCATCAAGATCGACGGCGAGGAACTCCAGTCGGACAATTCCGACACGAATGCGACCGTGCGTCTGACGCTCCAGAACGGCAAGCACACCATGACGGTCTCCGTGTCCGATGCGTTCGGCAACACGGTCGAAAAGACCACGGCCTTTGTCGTTGCCGGCGATATGCAGGACACGGCCACGGTCAGCGTCAGCGGCTCGGACTTCGTCCCGCTCGGCAGCGACTATACGCTGACGGTCGCGGCGGACGGCAAGGTCCGCTCCGCGGACATCACGATGCTCAACCTCAACGATGACATCGGTCAGCCGACGGTGACCTATGCCAACGGCGTGACCGGAAAACTGACGTACACCAAGACCGGCTTTAAGAAGGCCATGCTGACGCTGCACCTTGAGTCGGCGGCCCCGGTCGAGGGCGAGCTGGCCACACTGACCTTCCAGATCGACGCCGGCCTGGACACGACGGTCAACCAGTTCACGTACACGGTGTCCAACATCGCGCTCACCGCAGCGAACGGCGAGGCCTACACGGCGGCGCAGGCGGCGGTGCGTCTGCCGCTGTCGGCGTACTACAGCATCCAGCCCGGCCCGCAGGCGGTCGGCATGTCCAGCGTGATCGCGGTCTATGAAAAGGACGGCAGTCCCGCCGCCGGTGTGACCGTGTCGCTCGACGGCGCGGAGATCGGCAAGACCGATGCCAACGGCCTGCTCGAGACCGATGCCATGAAGACCAAGGACGCCGGCACGGTCTGCGTGCTCACGGCTGTCGGCACGAAGGGCGTCGCCGAGGCGACGAAGGTCACCGTTCTGGCAGACGCTGCCGGCACGGAGTATACCGCCGTCCATCTCAACGCCGTTCAGGGCAGCAGCACGAGCCAGAACATCAGCTGGCTGTCCGGCCTCAGCACGGGCGGCAAGGCGGTCGTGCAGTACCGCGTCAAGGGCGCGGAGGACTGGCAGACGGCGGAGGGCAACTGCACGCTTACAGGTTTCTCCACCTCCAAGGATGCGGCTTATATCAACACCATTCAGCTCACGGGCCTGACGGCCGGAACGGACTATGAGTTCCGCGTCGGCGACGGCAGCACATGGTCCGAGCTGCACACCTTCCGCACGAACGCGGCGCAGCAGGACACCACGGCCTTCGTCGTCATGGGCGACACGCAGATGTCCGGTGACCGTGAGGCGGATGCCGAGAGCATCGCGATCCTCGACGCGCTCGGCGATCTCGTCAAGGACAAGCAGGTCGATTTCGGCCTCCAGACGGGCGACTATGTCGACAACGGCACCAACTACGCCATGTGGGCCGAGATGCAGGAGGCGTTTAACCACACGTTCCCGAACGTGGACTTCATCCACACGCTCGGCAACCATGAGTACTACGGCGACTTCAGCGGCAGCACTGCCAGCAATATCCTTCAGCTCCCGAGCAAGGACTACTACTCCATGGAGTACGGCGATGTCTACGTCGCCGTCATCAACAACGGTGCCGACCTGAGCGCAGCCTGCGAATGGCTCAAGCAGGACGCGGCGCAGAGCACCTGCATGTGGAAGGTCCTGTCCATTCACCAGCCGCCGTATTACACGAACGCCAAGGGCGGCAGCGAGCGGTTCCATGAGCAGATCCCGGCCGCGGCAGAGGCTGCCGGTATCGACGTGGTCTTCTCCGGCCATGACCACTCTTATGCGCGCATCATGGCCAAGGACGGCGCGGCCGTTACCGAAAACGGCGTGACCTATTTCATTTGCGGCGATCTGGGCGAGAAGTCCAAAAACGTCAACTATGCGATGACTTCCGATTTCTCGTTTGCCTACAAGGAGCAGGCTTACGCGGGCCTGATCCTGTACGTCACGGCCAACGGCGAGGAAATGACGATCACCGCTTACGACAGCAAGGACGGCCGTGTGGTCGATTCCACGACGCTGCAGTCCCGCTGCTCGAAGGGCCACCAGCTGACGACCTACCAGAATGGCAAGTCCGCCTGTGCGGTCTGCGGCAAGCTGATCGACGTCAAGGACACGCAGTACACCGGCTGGATGACCGTCGAGGGCACCGAACAGCAGATGTACTTCCTGGCCGGCGACTATGTCACCGGCTGGCAGCAGATCGGCGAGAAGATGCACCACTTCGGCGATGACGGCATCGCCCACGTGACCGAGACGGTCGACACCCGTACCTGCACGAAGTATGGTTGGCTGGAGACCACCTGCAAGACCTGCGGCGCCGTTCATCACAGTGCATCTCTCTGGCCGGAGGGCCATAAGTGGGATGACAACCATGTCTGCACGAAGTGCGGCTTCGTGGGCAGGGACATCTCCAAGGCAACGGTCAAGACGTGGCCGGCCACCTATAAGGGCGGCAGCACACCGTGCTATGTGGAGGCCACCTACGAGGGACAGAAGCTGACAGTCAAGACCAGCGACGCGGGTGTTGACGGCTATGTTTCCTATTCCAACAACACCAAGGTCGGCTATGGCGTCGTGACGATCCGCGGCATGGGCGATTACTATGGCATCGTGTCCGCACAGTATGAGATCGTTCCGCCGGTCGTCTCCGGTGTTGCGGTGACGGATGTCGGTCAGAAGCGTCTGACCGTCGGCTGGAATCCGGCTCCCGGTGCTGAGAACTACCGCGTGGAGATCAGCAGCGACGGCGGAAATACCTGGGATGTCTTGGAAGTGACCTCGCAGACCAGCTGCGTGGCCACGGGTCTGAACCCGTCGACGGCGTACAGCTTCCGCGTATACGGCTGCACGAAGGTCGGGGACACATGGTTCAATTCTCAGCATTATTCCAATGTCGTCAGCGCAACGACACTCAACGCCGACCAGTTTGCGCCGTCCGAACAGTTCAAGGACATCTGTGCGACGGTCGACGGACAGACGATCTCCGGCCTGCAGTCCGGTGCGGATCAGTATCTGTTCCTGCCGGCCAGTGCGAAGCTGAGCAAGCTCGCCCTGACGGTCACGACGCAGAACAGCGACGCACTCAAGATCGAGCTGCAGGGCACGAAGGGCACGCAGACGCTCGACGGTGCTGCCGTGAACGTCACCAAGCTGGCGGATGCGCAGGACGGCCTGTATGATCTTGCGGTTCTCGTCAACGGCCAGAAGGCTGCGGTCGTGCACATCGCACAGTCGGCCAATATCAACGCGCTCTACATCACGAGTGACGATCCGGCCACACAGGGCAGAGACTTTGTCGATGCCAGCAAGTCCAACATCGCGACCGGCAAGCTGCTCGTCGTAGACAAGGACGGCAAGACCGTGTATGACGGTGCGCTCACGCAGCTCAAGGCGCGCGGCAACACCACCTTCACCAACGCCGAGAAGAAGTCCTACCAGATCAAACTCGACGGCAAGTCCGACCTGATCGCCTGCGGCGAGAAGATCAAGACCTGGACCCTGCTCGCCGGCTCCCACGACGCAACGCTCATGCGCGACAAGATGTTCAAGGATCTTGCCAAGTCGCTCGGCATGCCGTACACGGCCAGCACCGACTGGGTGGATCTGTACTACGACGGCGTGTATCGCGGCACATACCTCGTCAGTGAGAAAAACTCCGTCAACAAGACGGGCGTCAACATCACTGACATGGAAAAAGCCTACGAGGCGTGCAACCCCGGCTACGGTGAGAACGCTTCCACGGCACTGGCCGAGAACAAGTACGGCCAGACTTACCAGTACACCACCGGCCTGACCGAGCCGGAGAACATCACCGGCGGCTACCTGCTGGAGCTCAACGGCACGAAGCTCGACGACAGCTACAACCCGAAGTATGACGAGGCCAGCGGCTTCATCACCGGCAAGGGCTCCGCGATGAATGTCAAGAGCCCCGAGTGGTGCGGCAAGGACGCTATGGCCTACATCAGCGAGTACTATCAGGAGTTTGAAGACGCCGTCTACGCGCAGGATGCCGACGGCAACTATACCGGCTACAACGCGCAGACCGGCAAGTACTACTATGAGTACTGCGATCTGAACTCGCTGGTTCAGGCTTACCTGATCCAGTACCTCTCCGGCAACTCCGACGCGTTCTACTCCTCGTTCTTCTTCTATAAGGACGTGGACGGCCTCATGTACGCCGGCCCTGTCTGGGACATGGAGCTGACCGGCGGCGGCGGCTGGTCCGGCGTGATCACGTCGGACAACACCTTCATCAACGGCCGCTATCTTGTCCAGGCACTCACCCAGATCCCCGGCTTCCGCGCTGCGGTGAACAACTACTATCACAACACCTTCCTTGCACAGGCGCAGGCGCTTGTCGGCGACAACGGTAAGGTTCAGGGGTATTACGATCACATCTCGGCCAGCGCCGCGATGAACTACCGCCAGTGGCCGCTGGTCCGCGTCGGCAAGCCGAGCTCGGATAATCACTTCTGGCCCGACGGAACGACCTACGGCGACACCGTCAAGGATCTTAACACGTGGCTGAGCGCGCGCATCGCAAAGATGAGCGCAGAGTTCAACGATACGTGGGACGATGGCGTCGTGACCAAGGAGCCGACCTGCACCGAGAACGGCGTGCGTACCTACACCTGTGAAAACGGCAACATCATGTACGAGAGCATCCCGGCGCTCGGCCACAAGGAAGTGATCGACCCGGCGAAGGATGCGACCTGCACGCAGACCGGCCTGACGGAAGGCAAGCACTGCTCCGTCTGCGGCGAGACGCTCGTTGCGCAGACAGAGGTTCCGATGAAGCCGCATACGCCGAAGGCGACGGAGATCGTTCCGGCGACCTGCACGGAGGATGGCACGGCGGGCGGCATCGTCTGCGCTGTGTGCGGCACGACGCTGGAAGGTTCGAAGCGCATCCCGGCAAGGCATCACTATGTCGGCGGCTACTGCACGGTCTGTGAGCGGCAGGATCCGCTGCGCATCCCGTGCTCCGGCGATCAGCATTGCCCGGGCCACATCTTCAGCGACATGCCGTCGACCGACTACTGGTCACACGGCGCGATCGACTATGTCGTTGCGCACAAGCTCTTCTTCGGCACGAGCGCGACGACCTTCTCGCCGGACGATCCCGTGACGCGCGAGCAGGCGGCGGTGCTGCTCATGGGCTATGCCGAGAAGATCGCGCAGGTCGATCTGTCCGGCGCGCAGGCCGACCTCTCCAGATTCCCGGACGGGGATCAGGTCTCCGACTGGGCGCGCACGCAGATGTCCGCTGCGGTCGCGCTGGGCCTGATCAGCGGTGTCCCGATCGACGGCAGAGACTATCTGTGTCCGCAGGACAGCGCCACGCGCGAGCAGGTCGCGACGATCCTGATGGCCTTTTGCCGCAACGTGCTGCAAAAGCCCTGAAATGTAACGCCCTGAAACGAAATACCTTGCCCGCCGGAGACAAGCTCCGGCGGGCGTTCGCTTAATTTTTCTTAAAGCTGCCATTTGCCCCTGTGCGCGTGCGGGGCGGATGTGTTAGGATAGTGCCCAGAGGTGATACGATGGAAAACCCCCAGACCCCCGCTCGCATCCTCGTCGTGGATGACGAGCCGGACATTCGCAACATTCTGCACATTCTGCTCTCGTCACGCGGCTATGCGGTCGATGAGGCCGAAAACGGCCTGCGTGCCGTCGCGTGCGTGCGCGCGCAGCCGGACTATGACCTCATTATTATGGACATCATGATGCCCGGTATGGACGGCGTCGCCGCCTGCACGGAGATCCGGCAGCACAGCGTCGCGCCGATCCTGTTTCTGACGGCGAAGGCGCAGCCCGGCGACATGAGCGACGCTTACGGCAGCGGCGGCGATGACTACCTCGTCAAGCCCTTTTCCAACCACGAGCTGTTCCTGCGCGTGGAATCGCTCATCCGGCGCTACCGCGTCTACCACGGCAAGGGCGACGCGCCGACCGTCATCGATGCGCTGGAGATCAACCGCGACAAGGGCACCGTGTGCAAAAACGGCCGCGCCGTCGAGATGACCAAGACGGAGTTTGAGCTGCTGCAGTACCTCATCGCCAACCGCGGCACGTCCGTGTCCGCGCGCAAGCTCTATGAGGATGTCTGGCATGAGAAATTCCTGCCGAGCTCGGCCAACACCGTCATGGTGCACATCCTCAAGCTGCGCAAAAAGCTCGAGGACGATCCGTCCAACCCGACGCTGATCCGCACCGTCTGGGGAAAGGGGTATCAGATTGATTAAGAAATGGCGCGCCTCGATCAGTGCGCGCATGATCCTTGCGCTCATTCTGGCGCTGGCCGTGGGTATCGGGTGCTATTTCGGCTGCTACCGGCTCGGCGTGTGGACGATCAACCACGGCTACATGGCGCCCGATGCGGTCGAGCTGCGCAACCAGCGGCACGAGCGCAGCCTGCAGCAGTATGTGGACAGCAACGGCGTCTCCTCGCGCGACACGGTGGCCATCGAGCAGTGGCTGCGCAGAGAGAAAAACGCCAGCGTCATCGTCTATCAGGCGCAGGGCGACCCGTATGAGGCCGGTACCTGGGGCACGAGCCAGCTGCTCGACGACACGACGCAAAACGATCTCGCAACGCTCGGCTACAGCTTTTATACCGTGCAGTTTGCCGACGGCGCGTATCGCGTTGCCTTGTGTGATTATTCCGAGTCGCGGCTGTTCGGCTACGCGCAGATCGGCGCGCTCGTGCTGGCGTTCGTGGCCTATTCGTGCATTGCCTTCGGCTTCACGCGGCGGCTTGCGCGGCGCGTCACGCGCCTGTCCGAGGCTGTGAGCGCGGCCGGCGTACTCAACCAGACCATCCCCGTCACGGGCACGGACGAGCTTGCGCGCCTCGCGCAGAACGTCAACACCATGCGCGAGACGATCGTCGAGCGCACGCGCAACGAGCAGACCGCGCTGCAGGCCAACAGCGACCTCATCACCGCCATGTCGCACGACATCCGCAACCCGCTCACGTCGCTCATCGGCTATCTCGACCTGCTCGAGATGCAGCAGGCGCAGCTGCCGGAGGACCTGCGGCGCTATGTGCTCGCAAGCCGCGACAAGGCCTATCAGCTCAAGGACCTGACGGGGGAGATGTTCCGGTATTTTCTCGTCTTCAGCCGCGGCGAACAGGAGACGCACCCCGAACCGTATGACGCGCAGATCCTCTGCGCGCAGCTGCTCGGTGAGTGCGCGGAGGAGCTGCGCAGCCGCGGCTTTGACGTCAATCTCCTGCTGCTCGGCACACCCTGCACCGTTACGACCGATGCGCAGATGCTCAAGCGCGTGACGGATAACCTCCTGTCGAACATAGAAAAGTACGCCGACCCTGCTGCGCGCCTGACCATTCTGGCCGAGTGCGAGGGCGAGCGGCTGCACGTCTGCTTTGCCAACCGCGCCCGGCGCGAGCTTGCGCGCGTCGAGAGCAACCACATCGGCCTGCGCACATGTGCAGCGATCCTGAAGCTGCTCGGCGGCGAATTTGTCACGCACAGGGACGGCGATGATTTCACGGCGGAGTTCACCCTGCCGGTCACGCCGCCGGACGCGGCGCAGAGCGAGACCTGAAACCGACCACCGGCTGCTTGTCAAAGAACCTCGTAGCCTTTCGCCGCCGGAGCGGCGAAAGAAAGTCCAATCATTTTCTTCGGCGACATGTGCGGCGAAGAAAATACTTCTCGGCCTGCAAACGTGCGCGCCGTTCACCCAAGGTGAACGGCGCGTGCGCTGCAGTCAGGCAGCCCCCCCTTTGTCAAAAAGTAATACTTTTTGACAGATTGCGCCGCGGCCTGAAAACCGCCGGAATGCCTTGAACGTTTTCGGGATTTCCGCTATAATAGAAAGACACCCCGAGCGGCGCTGCCGCACCGGAACGACTGTACAAAGGAGGTGCGCTTGTGCGCAAGGTTTGGTTTGAGGACGACTACGAGATCCGTCTGCTGCGCCGCGGCAAGCGCCGCCTGCTGGACATTGTGTTCGGCCGCACGATGGTCATCGTCGTACTGCTGCTGCTTCAGGTCGCCATCATGGCGTTCGGTGCGCACTATCTCGGCCGCTACTACCCCGCGCTGTCCGGCATCATGCATGTGCTGGCGGTCGTGCTCATCATCTATCTGGTCAACAAGCCCGGCAGCGCGACGACGAAGATCACATGGATCGTGCTCATCATGGCGCTGCCCGCGTTCGGCGTGCTGCTGTACCTGTTCGTGCAGCTCGATGTCGGCCACCGCTACGCAAACCGCCGCGTGCAGGAGAGCATCGTGAGCACCGTGCAGTATGTGCCGCGGCAGACCGAGCTCATGACGCGCCTGCGTACCGAGCTGCCCGAGGTGCACAACCTCGCCGAGTACACGCTGCGCTCCGGTGACTATCCCGTGTATGAAAACACCGCCGTTACCTACTACCCCATGGGGCAGGACAAGATCGGCGCGCTGCTCGACGCGCTGCAGTCGGCCGAGCACTTTATCTTCCTCGAATACTTCATCATCGAGGAGGGCGACGTCTGGGGGCGCATCCTCAAGATCCTGGAGGAAAAGGTGCGCGCCGGCGTTGAGGTGCGCGTGCTCTATGACGGCACGTGCACGTTCTACCGCCTGCCGTACGGCTATCCCAAGCGCATGGAGGCGCTCGGCATCCGCTGCAAGATGTTTGCGCCGCTGCGCCCGTTTGTCAGCACCTACTATAATAACCGCGACCACCGCAAGATCGCCGTCATCGACGGGCGCGTCGGCTTCACCGGCGGTGTGAACCTTGCCGACGAGTATGCGAATCTGGTCAGCGTCTACGGCGTCTGGAAGGATACCGCCGTGCGGCTCGAGGGCGAGGCCGTGCGCTCACTCACGCTCATGTTCCTGCAGATGTGGGGCATGGATGAGCGCGAGCCGGACACGGAGTCCTACGGGCGGTATCTCAACGTGCCGCTGCCGACGCTGCCGGAGGCGGGGGGCTATGTCCTGCCGTATGCCGACAGCCCGCTCGATGACGAGCGCGTCGGCGAGAGTGTCTATCTCGACATCCTCAGCCACGCCGAGCGCTATGTGCGCATCTTCACGCCGTACCTCATCCTCGATGAGACGATGGTCATGGCGCTCACGTTTGCGGCCAAGCGCGGCGTGGATGTGGAGCTCATTTTGCCGCACGTGCCGGATAAAAAGTTTGCCTTTGCGCTCGCCAAGGGGCACTACCGCGAGCTGCTCGATGCCGGCGTCAAGATCTATGAGTACACGCCCGGCTTCGTGCACGCGAAGGTGTTCGTCAGCGATGACTGCAAGGCCGTCGTCGGCACGATCAATCTCGATTACCGCAGCCTGTACCTGCACTTTGAAAATGCGGTGTATCTCTATGACTGCCCGTGCATCGCGGACATCGTGGCCGACTTTGACGCCACGCGCGCCCAGTCGCAGATCGTCACGCACGGCGACCTCGCGCGCATCCCGCTGCACACGCGCATCACTTCCGCGCTGCTCAAGCTGGTAGCGCCGCTCATGTAAACGGATTACGAAAGAAAGGGGAACCTGTTATGTCCAAATGTTATCTGCTGTTTGCCGAAGGCCTGGAGGAGTGCGAGGGCCTGATCACGCTCGACATTCTCCGCCGCGCCGGTCTGGAGACGTATACGGTCTCCGTCGAGGACGCGCACACCGTCGTTGGTGCGCACGGTGTGCCTGTCACGTGCGACCGCACGCTGCCGGAGCTGCTGGCGGCGCCTCCGGAGCTGGTCGTGCTCCCGGGCGGTATGCCCGGCACGACGAATCTGGCCAAATCGCCGGCCGTGGAGACGCTCGTGCGCCGCACGCTCGAGCATGGCGGCCGCGCCGCCGCCATCTGCGCCGCGCCGAGCGTGCTTGCGCAGTACGGCCTGCTCGCCGGCCGCCGCGCAACCTGCTACCCCGGCTTTGAGGACAGATGCACCGGTGCGCAGATGGTCGATGCCGACGTCGTCACCGACGGGCCGATCACGACCGGCCGCGCCCTCGGCGCTGCGATCCCGTTCGCGCTCGAGCTCGTGCGTCTGCTCACCGATGAGCAGACCGCCGCACGCACGGCGGAGGAGATCGTCTACCGCGCGTGACGTCCGGGCAGTATGTGACGGTTGACAACGCGCGCGCGAATGCGTAAAATGGACAGCACATCATCATCGTGAGGACCCACCATGGACGAACTGAAACTCATCTTTGCCAGCAACCTCATCCGCCTGCGCACGGCCGCGGGCATGACGCAGGCAGAGCTTGGCGAACAACTGAATTATTCGGATAAGTCGATCTCCAAGTGGGAGCGCGGCGAGGCCATTCCCGATGCCGCGGTGCTCAAGCGCATGAGCGAGATCTTCGGCGTCACGGTCGATTACCTGCTCAACGAGCACGACGCGTGGCAGCCCGGACCCGAGCCCGCCGCGTGCGACCGCAGCCATCATGCCATCATCCTTGTCGCCCTCATGGGCATCGTGACGCTGGCGGTGCTGGTGTTCGTGGTGCTGTGGCTGTGGCTGGGCACGGTGGAGTGGATCGTGTTCGCCTGCTTCGTGCCGGCGGCGGTCATCACCTATCTCGTGCTCAACAGCGTGTTTTTTGGCGGGCGGGGCAATTTGTACGTGGTGCTCGGCCTTGTGGCGAGTATTTTTGCCGTGGGCTACCTTGTACTGCTGCGCTTCGGGATGAATTTCTGGCAGCTGTTTTTGATCGTCATCCCGGCGGAGGCCGTCGTTTACTTCAGCTTTCATATCCGCGCAAAGCATTGATATTTCAGGCGTTCTATGATTTGTAGAGCGTGCCGTTCGGGGCGTAGAACAGGGGGGGTCCGTGTTCTACGCCCCGGTTCCGTTTTGTAGCTTGCGCAATCCCTGCTTTGCAGGTATGCTATGCGTGTATTGACAGGAACAAGACAGACAGCCCGCCCGGCGGGCAAATCAAAGGATGTAAAGGAGACCGACAACATGGCCGATTTTGTACTGAGCTGCTGCTCCACTGCCGACCTGACCAAGGAGCATTTTCAGCAGCGTGACATTTCGTATATCTGCTTCCACTACCAGCTTGACGGCGTGGACTACCCGGATGATCTGGGCGAATCGATGCCGTTTGATAAATTCTATGCCGCCATGGCAAACGGCGCGGACACGCGCACCTCGCAGGTGAACATTTCGGAGTTCGTGGATTATTTCACCCCGTTTCTCGAGCAGGGCAAGGACATCCTGCATGTCTGCCTGTCCTCGGGGCTGTCGGGCGTGTCGAACTCGGCCGAGAACGCCGCGCGCATCGTGCGCGAGCGCTACCCGGAGCGCAAGATCTACATCGTCGACTCGCTCGGCGCGTCCTCGGGCTACGGCCTGCTGATGGATCGTCTCGCCGACCTGCGCGACGAGGGCATGGGCATCGACGCCGTGCGCGACTGGGCCGAGGCGCACAAGCTTGAGCTGCACCACTGGTTTTTCTCCACCGACCTGACGTTCTATGTCAGGGGCGGCCGCATCTCGAAGGTGGCCGGCGTCTTCGGCGGTCTGCTGGACATCTGCCCGCTGCTGAACATGGATAACCTCGGCCGGCTCATTCCGCGCGCCAAGATCCGCGGCAAAAAGCGCGTCATGAAGGAGATCGTCATGCGCATGGAGGAGCACGCGCAGGGCGGCCATGACTACTCCGGCAAGTGCTACATCTCCAACTCCGCGTGCTATGACGATGCGCGCGCCGTGGCAGACGAGATCGAGCAGAAGTTCCCGAAGCTCAACGGCAAGGTCGAGATCTACAGCGTCGGCACCACCATCGGCAGCCACACCGGCCCGGGCACCGTGGCCCTGTTCTTCTGGGGCGACGAGCGCAAGGACTGATTGGTCGATAAATTCCCCCCTTTATTTTTCCCATCCCAAACAAAATCCCCTGACCGTTTGGTCAGGGGATTTTGTCGTGTTTGGGCTGGAACTTGCGGCGCTGCCGGTCAGATCTTCGGCACGGGCGTCGGGCGGGCATCGTCCCAGACGGTCTTGGTATCGAACAGGTCATCGAGCAGATTCGACTGGTAGTACATCCGGTAGCCGTCGATGTTGCGCCGGCCCTGACGGACATACCCGTCGTGGATCTGCACCCAGTGCTCGGCCGAGTCCACGTTGCAGAAATAGCGGAAGCCCAGGCCGTAGAGCGTGTCAAACTTCGCGCCCTTGTAGGCCTCCACGCCGGAAATGTCGCTGCCGAAGGGGTAGAGCAGCACGTCGGTCTCGCCGATGACGGCCGCGATCTGATCGTTCCACTTCTGCGCATCGCTGGCCAGACGCTCGGGCGAAATGTCGCCGTAGGTCAGGTGGCCGTAGCTGTGGCTGGCGATCGTGTAGCCCTCGGCGCGCAGGGCGTCGGCCACGGCGCGCGCGTCCGTGCACGCCTGCGCAAAGGCCTCGTCGCCGAGCTTTTCCTTATAATCATTGCTGATGCGGTAGCCGAACGCGCCCTGATACCCGGTCACGGCGATGGTCGCGCGCGCGCCGCGATAGGAAAAGTCCGGGTGCTGGTCCAGGAAATCATCCAGCAGCGGCACGAGGTCGTAGCTGCCGTAGAGCGTCTGGCCGTCGGCGTCTACGTATTCGCACGTGAGCTTGCCGTCTTTCACCAGCAGGCGCGAGGCAAAGCCGTCGCCGCCTTTGTCGGGCTTGCCGTCGCTGTCGCTGTCGGTCATATATTCGTAGTAGCACACGTCGTCCTGCGATAGGACGATGGGCTTTTTCCCGGCGGGGAGGTAGATGTCGCCCGCGACGTATTTCGTCGAGCCGTCGGCCTGCTGCTGCGGCCCGGCGACGTCGTGGATGTCCACGAGCACGAAGCCCCGCTCGTACAGGCTCTGCAGCACGGCGTTGAACTCCTTGATCGTGGCCATGAACTGGTTGTAGCCGCCCTGCTCGGGGTCGCCGTCAAAGGCGCGGGCAGTGTCCGCGATGAGCGTGTGGAAAAAGATGTGCGGAATGGTCGTAGGGTCGGCGTAGCGCACGGCCTGCGCCTTCTGCGCCTCAAAATCGGCCTTGGCCTGCTGCAGCTCCGGCACGTTCTCCCACCCGGCAAAGCCCGTCACGGCGGCGATGGCCTTGTCATAGTCATACTGCGCGGCGAGGTGC